>Ga0209671_1008255_pt1 | contig 10882 bp, 8 predicted proteins | sample WorMetHERISLAND2_2_FD_187401 | JGI IMG/M metagenome (GOLD analysis project Ga0209671, IMG submission 187401) | Marine gutless worms symbiont microbial communities from Max Planck institute for Marine Microbiology, Germany - Olavius geniculatus... | ecosystem: Host-associated > Annelida >...
ATTTTGTCACGATAAACTAGAGACCTTGGGGCAGTCCATGGTGAAGATTTCGTGATCCTAGCTTGCACCGTTTTGATACAGCTCACGAGTGTGACGGACGGACAGACGGACGGACAGACGGACGCCCAGACGATGGCAAAGACGCGCGAAGCATTCTGCTTTCGCGCGTAAAAAAGGGAAAGGAAGGAAAAGAGATGAGACCCCACCCACCACTTCACATTTCTGGCTACGTGTACTTCGTCTACTGCTCGACGGCGGCTTCGTGCTGGACATTGATGTCACTCACCGTCGTTAGCCCACATTCCGAGACAGTGCTGCAGCGATCAAAAAAACCCACATCACGAAACAAAGCCCAGTCCGGCCAGTCTATCGCTACCAGGTGCTGCGGTCGACGGCGTGAAGTGTCTATCTGTCCGGCTGATAATGAGCCACATATGCCCGCTCGCCCGCCAGGTTACGGTCAGTCACGATGACCAGTCAGCGTCTTTATCGCGCCATGACTGCGACGCGTGTGTAGAGCGTCGGACTTGAGATCAAGAGATCGCGGGTTCAACTAACGGCCGACACATACTGTCACGTAACAATCATGAGCAAGTCTTTAGTGAGTAAGTAGATCTAAGTGAGTAAAACGCGAATTTGTATAGCGCATTCCGTTAAGAGAATCACGGAAAGTAGTGATTCGGACGCAGGTCCTTTTATCTGTCACAAAGCAGTGTAACTGTAATTCGGTAGTGGCTCAAATAGATGACGCAATAGACCGTACGCAATGCGTTGTCCCTGTGATGTCACTGTTGCGAGCCTGGTGGAAAATACGTGAAACAATAATTATTGCAGAAGAGGAGATTGTTGACTAGCGCCGAAATTAAAGACCTTGGATAACCTTGGCATGAATTATACGAAACACATCGCACAAAACATGCATATTTCTAAAAACTATTTGCGAAACCGAAGCAAAATAAGAGCTCAGTTTCCATTCAACGCAACGCGCGCAACATACGCAACGCAAGAGACGTAACGTAAGAGACATAGCTGACGCAACGACCTCTTCTATCTTTACGTTTTGCCGTTGCGACAGCTGCGTTGTTGCGTGCTCTTGCGTCTATTGCGTTTGTTGCGTACTTTCTTGCGTGTGACGGAAACCCTGCTTAACAGTCGCGTTGTATGTGAACGCTTAATTGAGGTGCTAGCTGTAGGCCGAATTCAATATCGTGTTCCTTCCGGTAGCTGCACACGTGAAGACTTCAAGTCGACGTTTAGATTACAGCTTCGTGCCGGGCCGTCGTGTGTGGTCCATAGGCTTGAGTCTGAATCACACGTTTGCTGAGCTCGTGGAATAAATGCTGCGGTCTACAGGAGTACAGATGGTATAAGGTAAATGCTCGCTCAGTACAGATGGCCAACGTTCGGCGAACTATCAGTTCTATCCACTGCGTGATCAACTGGACTTGACCATTCGTCCGTCCGTTGCTCTGGCGTTTAGAAATGTGCTAAGTCGAGACAGTCTTGACGCGATAATTACCAGTTACCGGCGAGTCGACTGACCGCGGATTACCCATCTCCTCTATCCGGTCAGCTGTTTTTCCCTGTATTTACGTTGCTGGCCAAACACCCTCAGGTCATGTACAAAGTCTCTACTTCCTCAAGTTTAGGCCGATCGTGTAGCGTTGTACTGTATTGAACAATGCCGTTTACACTTAAACATGTTTTTAAATTTATCATTATCATCATTTTATTTCGTTGATAAACACAGAACATGACATTTTTAAAGTCACACGTAATAAACAGGAACGACAAGGTTGAAACAACACTGACATCCGCCCGTAAGCCTAAACAAAGAGAACAGAAGCAAAAATAAACGAACAAATTAAAAACACTTCAAAATTACCGTAAAATCAACAGAACCTATAGACTGTTTAAAACAATTGAGACGTCTGAAATTAACACTACTCGGAAGTGAATACCAAACGTTTATAATCGCTCACAGAAGAACGACGAGCGTGCACAATGATTTGTACGATGCCTATGAAGTTTAAACTGATGTCCGCGTGTTAACACAGTGGGCTATAGAACAAAACTCAAACAAATTTACATCTAAATCCACATAACCAAAAAATCTTGTAAGTTAATATTAAACTCCGATCATCTGAACTGTAGTAAAGTTTAAAAATATCTTGCTTGATCCACGCGTTTATAATAGGTCTACGTTTGGTAAAAGTGTTTTGCTGATTAATACCCCGTTTACACGATCAAGCTGGCTCGACGAGCTGGCTCCGCGAGCTGCTATATGTTAGCTGGACGAGCCAGCTCGATGTTTGCTTGATGATTGCTTCGTGTAGGCTATGCTTTATGCGTGCTTCATATTTGCTTGATGTTTGCTCCACGTTTGCTCGATGTCTGCTCCATGTTTTTTGCTCGATCGTGTAAACGAGGTATAACACAGCTATGTCATAGGCTACTGCCACAGTTTTCACTGACGGCAAATAACGGCTTCTTGTTTGACTGCAAACATTGCTGCGATGTTCTACGTAAACGCAAATTTGCGACAAGTGATCGATTGAGCACATAAGCTACACCTCGTACACAAATGCATCAAAACACTTCATTGTCGCACAAAAAATCATGAAAAGCGCCCTCTCCAAACCCCTTCCTTACGGTGGGGAGAAGACACCCCTCTCCACACCCTGTCTCTTAAGTGCCCCCTACATCCAGATTCTGGCTACGCTGCTGTCTGCACTGATGACAAATATAGAGTTTAACTATCGCCACTTGAAATACCGCGGTATTTTACACTCGGTTTTTGCAGCGGCGTCTCTCTATCTCTCTGTCTAATCGGTTACGTGGTTGTTTAGCTAATTAAACAGTGTGTCCGTGAACCGTTACGCGCGCGGTCGTAAATCCTAAGTCCAAACAACTCTCAAGTACACGGGTTATGTATGTGTGTCGTAAATGCCCGAGGTAGCCTAACGGTCGTCGACGCACAGTGTGGATATGCACGCCTGAACAGCATCGAACTGGAAAACCAGAAGCGATCAGAGATCTCAAATCTCCGCCGGAAACAGTGCTGTTACCTAGCGTATACAGTGGATCGTCCCATCTATTCAAAATTTTATTTTAAGTTCGTCAAAATCATTTATCCGTGAATACTAAATGGAATGTCACCCAGTGATGGGCAAAAATTAACAAAGACGTTACTAACTAAAAGTTTAACTACATTTTTAGTTAGACCATTAGTTAAACTAAATTTTAAAACATTAAGTTAAGAGAACAGCTAAACATAACATTTGTAGCTCGGGTGGCAGCGGATAGTAAACATTGCTTCGCTTGTGGATTTGTGACACAAAAGTACTTGAAAATAAAATTTACACGATGTTATTTAACAAGACTAATCGATTGCGAAGAGGAACTGATATAGGCTGTAGCGCTGTCGTGACCGTAAGATTAAATGTCTTGTATAGGCCTATTGAACCTTTTTGTTGTCGATTTATGATGGAAAAAGAGAGAGAAATAAAAATAGAAATAAAAAAAGCTATAGATGAGACAAACAGACTGACAGACATACAGGCAAGAAGTGCAATGCGCACAGGATCATAAAACTGAAGAGAAAACCGTTTAGCATAAATAATCCAATGTTGACAGATGGCGCTTCGTAGCTCTGTAATGAGTTTGCCAAATAATTGGCTGATACACCTCTTTAATCTTTAACTTTTAAACCTACTTTAGGCAACAAGCACAAAATTTGCTATCCGAAAACCGGACGGACCTGTCGCCTTCATTGATTACTGTGCATTTTCACCCTCTGACCTGCAGAACAGTTGGCGCACCCTACTTGATCATGCCTTCGGAAACGTTCACCTGCATCACTATTGTTTTTTTCCACGTTTTCTTCTTTTCAAGTTAGGCCTCTATTGAAACCCGTACGTGATGATAGACGAGCAGACAAACAGCTAGGCATATACGGACAAGACACTTCGACGACGTATACGGCATTATGTCAGAACGTTATAATCTATCTACGCCTTATGTATAAAAAAGTACAGGCATACACAGACAGAACGCCTTAGTCGTGTCGTCTACTTGCGACTACACCCAACGGTGCGATCAAGAAAGTATAATTTTGGTCTTTGAGGAAGAACAGACTGCCCGTCGAACTCTGAAAAGTCTGAACGTTAGTATAGGCCTAACCTGATTTCTGCATTTTCGTGAAATTGGTAATGTGCTAAGTCACTGTCAGAGACAAAGCAATGAACTTGTATCCGTATCTATGTGGCTTCTTGTTTTTTTTTGTAGAAATTAATCATCGTCGACATGGCCCTGATATTACTGCAGCTGCTGACAGTGTGCCTGGCGGCAGTCATTCAACTGATGTCGTCACAGTCCACTGTTGACGTCGCGCAAGACAATGACGTCAGCAGCTGTGGACACACTGACCACGTTCTGTCAGTTCTCAATCAGCTGCTCACCATGAATTCTCAACTGCAGACTGCCGTGCGACTAGAGACAGATGTTGCTGAACTGAAGACCGCGTGTACTGCTGCACCGAAAAATGGAGCAAGTACGTAGAGAAATCAGACATGTGAAAGCGGACATAAGAAGCAGCTAAAAGTATGTTATTAGCTCAAAGTATACAGCATTAACCTGATCATCGACGTCGATATGCTTCTAAGTTGAAGAAACTATAGTTAGATTTCAAGGTCACAAGGTCAAAGTCTAAGTCCCAACAAGGTCAGATATTTGGATATGCTGGCGGTTTGGCGTCTATAGTTTATTTTAGCTACATTTTTGTTTTATGTTGTGCAAATAATTAAATAGTTGAAGTTTTACTTAGGCCTACTAATGCCTCGTTGTTGCCAGTGAAATATAGGCAAAACACACACTTCTCTCTATTTAGCTCAGTCTTATGCTGCCATCTCCATCTTCCATTATTTTTCCAGCGGTATTTGAAGCCTGCTCTCCACGTGCCTTTTTCTAAACTTCTTTTTTAGCATATAAATGGTGATTTTCGCTAAGTAGTCAGTACGGTCTGACATTATCGTCTCTAAAACGAAAAAAAGCAAATACATTTTGTGTGCAGGGTGTCCGGCTGATTTCGTGTACAATGCGTCAGTGAACGGCTGCTACAAAGTGGTGACCAAGAAACTGAATTGGACAGCTGCTGGATTCGAATGTCGATCTCTACATCAAGACGCTCATCTGTTGGTCATCAGAGATGCGGAGGAACAATTGGCAATTGCTTTAATGCTCTCGTCCACCGACCGTCAGTTAAATACATTCTGGTTTTATTTATACATTGTATCTAAAACCGCAGTCCTGATACATTTTCCAATAACTCCAACATTCTTTCTTTAATATAAACATTTTTTGTACGAAGAATCGTCACATAGTCAGCACTGAACAGCAGTTGTAATTGCAACTTTGTGAAAAGTTTAAAGAACATAATACTAGCTGAGGTTTCCGGTGCCGCACACAGTAAAACACTGTAGCCTAAAGACGACTGCATGAGAACACTCCAATGAAACAAAAACGTCAGTCACGAAATTTTGAGTCACTGGATGCCATAACGTTGACAAGCTGTTATTTGTGACATCGTATAGTTAGAAGTTACGATAAAATATTAAAGTTGATGTCTACTCGGAAAAGGCCCGAAAACGTCTTCTCAATTTGTCACGTTGCTTCGCAACCGTAGACATTGATTCCATGTCCAAGAAAATGAACAGGAATTTGACTGCTGCAAGGTATAACTGACCAGTTCAACAGTTATAATATTGATAATCAACAGTTTGTCAATGCTTAATGAACTAAAGTTTACAATTTTATCACTGACGTTGTCGCTTGGTTAGAGTTTTCCCTTAAGTGTTCATGGCTGAGTTCAGTTCATGAAATGCAAATGTGCATCATTTTCAGAGGCAACGCAAAGCGCGTGCAGCGAAAGGCGTTTCTGGACGGCAGGACAACGCAGTGACCCCCAAAGCGCAGTGTCCCCATTTGTGTGGCGAGTCATCACGTCAACAGACATGGCTACCTACAGCGACACGGTGTCCCAAATGACATACCAAAACTGGTACACAGGAGAGCCCAATAATCTCGCTAACGCAGAGTTTTGCGTGGAGCTGTACAACGATCATTCTTCCAAATGGAATGATCGCCCCTGTAACCAAACCATCTGTTCTGTATGTGAACTAGATATTTGACAAAGCGTCATCTGCAGTGCCTCCGAATAAGATTTCAGAACTGCAAGCAGCATTTTGTCGCGTTTTGTATAGCTATATTTCTTTCAAACTGAAAGATTTACAAAGTGGCAATGTTTACTTCATAACAGGGAGCCTCGCATATGTGCCACAAGAAGATTAGCTACCCCTTAGAGAACAGGGTGCGAGCTTGGTGCATTTATCTCATCATAATGCTACTACATGTACACTCGGCATTTATATTTTTCACTTTAGTTATACGTTACATATTGGTTCCTTTATCATTAATACATAGCAACAAACGCATATCATCAACAAGTTTACATAAATCGCACCCATAGAAGTTTAAAGAATCTTCGCATGTATCAGCATGAAAAGTACACAGTCATAAACTATAGAGTCTATGCTGAGTAGGGGGCCTAATTTTGTGGTAAACTTTTACAACTTTGTTTTAATTTTCAATGGTGCAAAACGAAAGATTAATGCTGCATTAATGTATTAAACATTGGTCGATTTCCACCACTTTAATGTCAATATATAATATTATTATTGCCGCCTTCTCACGCGAGGACCATAGCGAATATCCTCATGAACCTTATATGGCTTATCGGCAGAACATTTTGTTTCTGATACTATGGAAGTATCTTCATTCGCTTTCACATTGTTGTCACCAAAATCAAAACAAAAAAAAATCTAGTGAAAACGACGATAAAAACATATTTTAGTACAAAATGGCATTTCAAGATCATTCAATACATTTTTGGGTCAGTGAAAACCTGATAAATTGTTCTATGACGCTACCAAAATAATATTAGGCCCCTATTGGCTTCAACCCTAAACGTTTGGTAGATTTGGCTATCGAAACTACTAACAAAAAATCCAGCTGTTGCTAGGGAAGACGCGCTTTCATTTCTGCCGTTGATAGTGTGGACCTTTCTTTACATTTTCGTACTGAGCTCCGAAAAAGCGTCAGCTGTGCAGTAGCGTGCGGTTTACGGCCGTTCAAAATCATTTAAGGTCGTTAATTTTGCGACCAACTGAAAGGACATGCAAAACTTTTTATTACTGATCAGTAGTAACCGCGGCCTATACGTGGCACCGTTTCTGAGATACGGCGACTTATTGGTTGAAAAACGCGAACTGTCTCCATGCATTACCCATCTCTCAGTTAGCGCCCTCGTTCGTGGTGACTGGTAAGGCCTTTCGATTTTCTGGAAACCATTAAGAACCCGAAACTTAGATTTATAGCGTCTTTCGCGAAGTCGACATCAGTGATAGTGTAATTTCGCCTTTTAAACTGAAGGTTATGGTCGTCGATTCCGTTCACTGTTTAGTTCTACTACAGAGCAGTAGGCTTACGTGGCGCTACGAACTTGCAGAAAATTTTATAGCGACAGTTATGACGTACTGCGGCATGAAACAAAATAAGTTGTTTTCCGTTTATCTAATCTCGTCGCACATGTGCCAAGTCTAGGCATATAAGTGTGACTATAGTTCGAAACAGCTTGATGAAGCTTTTGAGTTAACTGTTATCCGATGACGCGTTGCAAGAAGACTTGTTTCTGCGTTTCAGTCTATAGGCCTATGAAACCCGTGCTTTTGGTTCAGTTCTAGAAACATCCTGCGTCCCTAAATTTTCATTAGACCTTCAAAAATATCAGTGCAGTTTTCGCATGTTTTCAAAGTTTTACTGGTAAATACTGTTTGCATTTAGTCTGAAATGTTGCAGTAACTTGCTTAAGTTCTCGTGAGTTTTTTTAAACTATTTAATGTGCCAGTTCGTTTTTATGCGTTGTTGGGTAATACTGCATATAACACAAAATAAATGACATAAAATAAATAATACAAAAATTCCGCCGCCCCCGTTCCTAATCTTTTGCCAGCTGCAATTGGAGTCACAGGTTAACTGTGGACAATGTTGCCTGATTGGCAGCATAAAGTGGACAGCGGCATTATATTGCGAGTTTACGCGGTCCGGTACATAAAGCATTTATCTCAGTTGAATTGTGCCGCCTGACGGATTATTATAATTTTAGTTGAATTATATGTCGTTGGAGCCATCACATCTGAGAGATTTGTCGTCCGGATTAGCCGTGCAGTAATTTCACTTAGCTGATCCGCCCGAATTATAGGCTTAGGCCTACAGCTGGCCCTTTGAACACATATATTGGCGTTCATCTGCAGTCATCGAATGTGATGAGGGCTCCGTGCAATATTATTGGCAGCAAATATGGATCCAGTGTGAGATTATATAGAGATCGTGTCCAGTGTTTAATAAAATTTTAATTTTTATCAAAACCCGTTCTTAATTTTATTTCACGCTGGCACCAGTAGCCTAAAGCCTATGTCTACTGCTGTTTACAAAAACCACCTGTGCAGTCAAACGTGAAAATACTATAGAAGACTGCTATAATAAAGTGTAATTGCATGCTATTTCTATAAAAAGTGTATTATATTGTTCATTTTGGTCCAACATATATATTATGTTTATCAGAATCTACCTTGTCTGTCGGTTTGTCATGTGTTCATTGCAATTTAGCTGACGCTACGCGTATTGTGCGGCTTTGTACTTTTTATTCTCTGTCGTTGGCGAATAAAAGTGCTCATTAATAACAGGCGGCGCGAGAGCTAGCATAGCTATTATATTATATCGTATTAGCTATGGTAATTATTCTGTCTTGGTGTCTTGGTCTTGTGCCTCTCACGTCCCGGTACCGTTCCAAGACCAGTTAAGATAGAAACTTCGGGTTTTTACCGTATGATAGTTCAGTGTCTCTAGTATTTCGTGACAAAATTTCATGCCGTTGGGTGAAGAGGGTCCGCACGAACGAGAAGGCGAAGGAGGGGCACTCCCCTTAAAAAGCGTTATTCTACCATTATTGGTTTGTCTAACGTGAAAATGGTTGCAGACATGCTGCTTATCACAACAAGCATTGGCGACGAGCTTTTTAGGAATGTCAACATTGCTGACCTTGAATGACCTTGAACCCTCAAAATAAGGGGTTTTAGTAAATTTTTGGCGATATCGGGCTGCGACACGCATTTCAAGAGTGAATTGCGCCGAAATGCTGCAGATAGACCGAAACAACCTGGGCATGAAATTTTTAGCATTAAATGTAGATTTTAGCAATTCAAGTCCGGACCCTCTAGATTTAACGAGGCCTGCGAACGCGGGTGTCAAAAAGGGGTACCCTCTAAAAAGTGGCTATTTATTCGCTGTTGGCTTGTCTAGCGTGAAAATGGTTGCAGATAGGCACAGACATGCTGCTTAACATAACAAGCACTGTCGACAAGCTTCTTAGGAATGTCAACATCGATGACCTTGAATGACTTTGAACCCTAAAAATAGGGGCTTTTAGTGATTTTTTTGGCAATTTTTGGCTGCAAAAGAGTCAATTGCAACGAAATGGATAGAGATAAACCAAGATTACCCGCGAACAGAAACTGCTATAGGCTCTCGCGCGTCTCATTAGCATTAGCTCAGATTTCTTGTTTTATTGTCGATCTCGTTCCCTTAGAAGCATTATATGTAGGGTATGCCTAGAACTCGTCATCTGCCGTCAACTAATAATAATTCTAGTCATAGCCTACGATAGTAAGCCAATGCACTTGGATAGTTTACATATGTATGTCTGTATAAATATAATCAGTGAGCTGTTTAGACTGGTTGAAAAAAATCAAAAAGAAATTTTAAATTGCACAGCAGCAATGTTACTGTTATCCTTGCTTTTATTATAACTAAACAATAAATATTGTCAGTCACGTAACCATTCGATTCGTCGACCATTCGATTCGTCGCCAGCGCCTTACTATAAAGGGTCCGTCGTCACCACGTGTCTATCCCGCACCGTTGTGGAGATATGGCGCCTCAAATATAATAGGGTCACGACTCACGACCTTGACCTTTTGGAGTCACGTGACGTCATCGGTCACGTGACCATTCAACTCGCTGTGGGCGACTTCCTATGGGTGGTCCATTGTGACCATGCGTCCATCTGGCGCCGCTCTGGCACAGTTACGGAGATATGGCGCCTCAAAAATAATGGGGTCACGGCCTTGACCTTTTGGGGTCACGTGACGTTATCGATCATGTCACGTGACCATTCGATTCGCGGGGGTCGACTTCCTATGGGTGGTCCATTTTGACCATGCGTCTATCTGCCACCGTTATGGAGATATGGCGCCTCAAATGTTGGACGCACGAACGTGCACACGAAAAGAAATAAGGAAGAAAGGAAAGAGAAATTGGAAGTGGAAAAAAAGGGAAAGGGAAAGGGAAAAGAGAAGGGAAGGGAAGAGGGAAGGGAGGGTAAAGGAAAGAGAAATGGGAAGGGGAAGGAAAATGGGAAGGGGAAGTGAAAAAGAAGGTGAAAGGAAGATAGCTTTTAAGAAAAGTTGGATGGACGGACGGACGCACGCACGCACGGACACTCGAGTGATTTTATGCTCTGTCCAATGCTATGCATTGCATTAAACAGACAAAAAACTACGGTGAAAAAAACTTTTAAAATTATGATAAACACTGATAAAGAAGAGCTGAAGAAAATCTTAATGGACGTCAATATAATGTGTGACAGACACTGCATCAGCGCGTCGAAACGTTGCTGTATCCCGGGCCCCGCGACGTCTAGGGGCTTCGCCGTCGATGCAGAAATATAAAGTATATAAAGTATACCAGAATGCACAATTTTGAAAAG
>Ga0209671_1008257_pt1 | contig 10882 bp, 7 predicted proteins | sample WorMetHERISLAND2_2_FD_187401 | JGI IMG/M metagenome (GOLD analysis project Ga0209671, IMG submission 187401) | Marine gutless worms symbiont microbial communities from Max Planck institute for Marine Microbiology, Germany - Olavius geniculatus... | ecosystem: Host-associated > Annelida >...
GGCCCGATTTCGGACGACTTGGAAGTTCGGCGGCGAATATCTCCGAAACGGATGAATATATTCAAAATCGGATTTTTATTCCGTCTACCGCGATTCCTCCTGCGTTAGGCGAAACAAGTCCGGTAAAGTTTGGTCCAGTGACCTTGGAGATCTCGATGTTGAATCGTACCCACCCAAAGTGCATTTTTCGGAAGATCATATTTCAGCCCCTAGGGGGTGCTGCACCCCCAAATTTTTACACGCGCTAGAGAATCACCAAATGTTACTAGCGCACCCCCCACCGGGGACGGGGGCCCCCCTTACAACTTTTTTCAAAAAGGGGTCAAAAATTGCCTTAAAATGTAGCGTATTAGACGAAGGATCTTTGGAGCGAAAGGAATTAGCTTCATGAGACTTTGCCACGTGACGTGCTGTTAGATGGGGGTGATAACGCGGGTACAACTTTTAGGGGGCAGCGCCCCTTAAAATTTGGGAGTTCAAAAAACGCGCAAAATTTAGTACGTTTAACGACAACTTTCGAATTTGAACGCAAATATCTCTGAACTGCATAGGGATATCGACAAGCGGTAAAAGGCGTTATCAAATACAATTAATTCCGCGTTGAATAAAAAAATTGTGTGAACTTCAGTGCACTAACATCAGAGATTACGCGGCTAATGTTTACCCACCAAAATCAAATTTTTCGGAAGACCATATTTCGGCCCCTAGGGGGTGCTGCGCTCCGAAATTTTTACACGCGCTAGAGAATGACCAAGTCTTACTAGTGCACCCCCCAACTGGGACGAGGGCCCCCTTACAACTTTTTTCAAAGGGGAGTCAAAAATTGGCTTAAAATGTAATAAATTAGCGCTTATAACTTCGGAGTTAGGGGGTGTAGCCCAACGAAACTTTGGCACTTGACGTGTCTCTAGGTGGGGGTGTTGATGCAAGTACAAATTTTTGGGTAGATCGCAAAACAATTCTGAATAATTTTTTTACTGGCGTAGGTCCTAGGCTATGCAGTAAGTTATAGCAGTTTAAATATTGAGCATACGTAGATCATTTAAGTAACATTTTCAGATCACCGAACGACTGCCACAAATAATGCCGCCAAGCTAATCAATCAGCGTGCATTGGACAAACTTTTGTCTGCAGTGACAATTTTTTGTGTTATGTTGCATCCAAGGTAGGCAGAGGCCTATTATAATTTTTTATGAGCGAAATCGAACTCTGATCTAGTTTACAAAGTGCAAAGTCGACCGCTATACTCTTGTCCCTGCGTTGTCTCAGAAAACGACATCTGTTAACTGTCCCATATTAGACCAATTATCAGCTTACATATTGTTGGCCACCAATAAGCTTTACAGTACAAATGGCGACTGGCGTTCGGATCATTAATCATTATTGGAAATCGTTTCGCCGTAGTTGAGACCAGCCATTTCGGTGCAATTCACGCTTGAAATGCGTGTCGCAGCCGAAAATCGCGAAAAATTTACTAAAACCCCTTATTTGGGGGTTCAAGGTCATTCAAAGTCATCGATGTTGACATTTCTAAAAAGCTCGTTGCCAGTGCTTGTTATGATAAGCAGCATGTCTGTGCCTAGCTGCAATCATTTTCACGTCAGACGAACCAAAAGCGGCAGAATACCGTCTTTTTAGAAGGGGTGCTCCTTTTCACCCTCTCGTTTGTGGGGAACCCTTTCGCCCAGTGGCATGAAATTTTGCCACAAAATACTAGAGACACTGCTGTCATATAATGAAAATTCAAAGTCTCTATCTCTACTGGTTTTAAAACGGTACCGGGTCGTGACGGACAGACAGACGGACGGACGGACAGAATTACCGTAGCTAATACGCGCTATAGCTATGCTAGCTCTCGCGCGTAAAAATACTCGCATTGCTATTGCATTGTGAGAATCGTTCATTCGCTGCAGACGAGCACCGCATGACGTACTTAGCCTATAACATTCTCATTACGCTCCATCTGGCGTCTTGATGTATTGCCTAAACGTCAGTTCTGACGGCGCAGCTATAAATTCTTCACGCTCGTCATTATACAACCTCACACACGATCTACTTCGCCTACTCCATGTATATTGTCAACCGTCGGCTGCGTACTGCGTTTAGACAACTGTAAAAAGTGTCTCCGACCAGACCTGGCGTCGTGGCCGGGGAGCACAAAAAGGTAATTGCCCCTCCCCCTAAATTTTGGGCTGTCTGAAAAAGTTCGGGCTAAAAAATTTCCATTTTGAAGAAATTAGGAGCAAGATTGAAATTTTGGGCACTCATAATTTTCTGTGCCGAAAATTTGCAGCTGTCTGTCAGAATTCTATTGGAAATTTGGAGTGTCTGCTGGAAAATTGCAACTTCCTGTCCTGGCTACTTTTTAACTTCTGACGTAGCTAGTGCAACAAAAGCCCTAAAGTATTCAGAACTTCTTAGATGACGAAGTAGGCCATGTAATAAGTACTGTATTTCAAAACATGCTTCACCAGTAAAGTGGGGAGGGGGCTTTGTGTGGTTGGTTATAGAAATAACACGGTGTATCATAAAAATAGATCCCTTCTTCTTCTTTATTATTTACTCAAACGATAATCAATTTGCACAAACTTTATAACATTTGTAGTCGTTGTATTCATTGCTAGTCTTGACGTAAGTTGACGTCATATTGCGTCGTGAGTACAAGCTTGCTTGTCTCAACTAATGTGTCAAAAAGGGTCTATTTTTATGAAACACCGTGTATATATAGGGAGCTATATCGGGCACTTGTGTTCTTGGCGTACTTTTTACAGCTGTCTAAACAGCGTATTTGCAATGAGCGCCGAGAAGTTCGCGAGTTCGCGAACTGACTGACAGACAGACAGACTGGCGTACATACAGTAGTAGGCTCTACGCTATACGTACCAAGCATTTTGAAGATGGACCTACGGGACTGTGCGACGCGGGCAGGCGTCACTGCATGAGCGCCCCGGTCGCCCCGGCTCACTCGTGCCAGCGCCAGAGTACCTGCATCAGTGATGGGTAATCAGTTAATTACAAAGTAATTATTCAGCTGATTAATTACTTCATACAGACTTATTCTAATTATAATTGACTGGTCAATCAACAAAATCTAATTCTAATCGCAACTCTAATAACAGGCAAACTTAGTCTGATAACTGAATTTCAATAAACTGACAGTGAAAGTCACTCACTTTGTTGCCAGTCTTCTTAGATCTTGCAATATATACATACTTAACCAGATGCCCAGATCTATTAAATTAGGTTTTTTTAAAAAAAACTTATTTGTATAATTTCCTACATGCCACTTGTTGTTACGAGAGAACACCTTGTGTTATTATAATATACAGTAGATAGTTACTTACCAAAAGGTATATAAAGTATACCCCACATCGCCGCACGCGTGCCATTGTAATCCCCGAGTACCTAATTTTAATTATAATTAACTAATTAATTACTGACAAAAATGTTACTTATAACTGTGCCCTGCTGTGCTTTGATCCTCCTCATACCCGAAAATCGGAAGTTGCCGACGCAGACACCAAGTATCTGAATGTAAGTGCAACTTTTTCCCTGAATTGCTTTATTTTAATTAATTACTTTTTAAATTTCACAATTATTATACCCATCACTGACCCGCGGGCTGGGTTGCCTCGGCGACCGCCCCCGCTTGCTGCTGCTGCTGCTGATGATGATGATGATGATGTTGGTAGCTGGCGGTGGTAATGGTGGAGCGTCGTAGAGCGATGCCTATACGGACGTACAGAGCAGTAATGAGAACCATCGGTAGAACGAACAGCAGGAATGTCGATACCTGTCAATACAGCATCGCGGCGTTTGAGTTCCAACAAACTAACTATTTTGCGTAAGGTAAAAAATAGCCGACAACGACCAGCAGACGCCAGTGGCGGACCCAGAAATTGCTGGTGACTAGTGGTGAGAAATAATCCTTTCTCCCTTTCCTTTCCCTTCCTTCTGTTCACCTTTCCCTCCCTTTCCTTGTTCTCCCTTTTTCTCTCCTTTCATCGCCCTCTCCCCTTTTTCCCAAAGACGCAGCAGCAACTATCGAACTATTGGCGGCTTGGTGGCGTAACTGTTAGGACGTTGGCCTTACGATCATTGTAGCCTAAGTTCAGATCCTCATCGAATTGCTAGAAGTAACCCGAGCAGGAATTGTTGCTAACCATTTCCGCTATTCATTTCAGCTTTGCTATTTATTGATATTTCAGAGGCATTAAAGCAAAATGTCTTCACGGCAAGCAACTCGAGATATCAGAGTTGGGGTAAAACGGCTGTTTTCTGCAGCTATTCTCATACGCAGCGGAATGGTGAAAGATTATGATATTATAAAAAATAGCGCTACGTTTGACAAGGTTATGACGGAAAAACGGCTCGGATGTTTTTGAATTTATTGCATATGCAGCCCGTAGCATTGAACAAAGCAAACCCAACTACTAAGGCCTACAAGCTTTACCTGCGTTGCGTGTGACTGTATGACAGATCAACCTATAACCTATAAGCATAGCCATGTATAGGCCTATTCCTTTGAGTAAGCCTATAAAACATTTCCCATGTGCTGCGCTCTATTACAGACATCCATCTCGTGGGTATTTCTTTTCCCACGCAAGACATTTTTCAGTAGGCTAAGCGGTCGTGTTCGTGCAAAGGCATGGAACAATATTAATCTTCCACAGTATCACGCAGGCTTTGTGAAGTGAAGCAAACTGTGACGGTATATTGGCATTGAAGAACTCGTCAGCAGTCTGATAAAAATGTGAATAACACACGGAACGCATACTGCTCCGTCAACGCCTAAAAACCAAAACAAGTGGAGCAAAGCTCATGAGACGCGCGATCGCCTCAACATTTCCTGTTCGCAGGTTGTCTTGGTCTATCTGATCCATTTTGGCGCAGTTCACTCTTAAAATATGCGCCGCAGACGAAAATCGCAAAAAACATTAAAACCTTCTTTTTACGGAAAGGGAGTTCAAGGTTCATTCAAGGTGATCGATGTTGATACTCGTGAAAAGATCAATACCAGTGCTAAATTGTTATGATAAGCAGTAAGTCTTATGCTTGTGCCTATATGCAACCTTTTTGCTTTTGCAGCTAGACGAGCCAACAGCAGAAAAATAACGCCTTTTATGGAAAGGGGTACCCCTCTTTGATACCGTAGTTCGAGGGAAAACCCCTTCACCCAGCGTTATATTCGTGGTGAAGCCGCGTCAAATAGAGACAATAATGCGTTATTATCTCGCCGGTCTACGGAGTGATGGGAGCATGAGTCTGACGATCTTACAGTGAGCCGGTAATTGGTTTGTCGGCAGATGTCAGGCTCTCTGATCGATTACCGAGCATAGTATTATTGGTCGGAGAAAGGCGCTAGTGCTACCGAGAAACGGACAAAAACACCACACTTGGACATAACCCCCTTTGCCGGAGTGTAGATACTTATCAGGTAAACACAGACTACGCTGAACGCCGTTGTAACTTAGCTTAAAAATTAAAAAAAAACGTTATCCAGCTAATATTTTTATGTTTGTCAGCATTTGGGAAAATTTCGTCTAGGTAAAAAAGATATTTTGACCGAGGAAGTTTTTGTCCGGGGACTACGTTCTGGGCTCAATACCATACCAGCAACCAGAAACGCAAAGCGCTTTCGAACAGGCGATCTTAACGCAGAATGTTCTGCCCCACGACAGACAAGAGGCAGATGGAGCGAAAATCGTCTGATCGGACGAAACTCTTAAACAGCCTAAATGTAAGACGTTTCGTTATCGTTAGGTCTACTCTAGTTTTGAAACGCAACGACTGCATCACGGGCACTCGATTATCTTTAGTAATAACAAGCAGACAGGTCGCTACGCTCTCTGACCGCTTGATCTTTGCCATAGTATCGACCTGCGGCCTCTATTTTCGCCTGCGGCCTCGATCGCGGCCTGCGGCCTCAATTTTTGACTCTTCGGGCCTCAACTCGATTCAAGTACCTGAGCAGCATTATGGGCGCTCCAGTATGCGCTGCAGCACTGATGATGCGTCACCATGGTGACGTTTATATGACGTCACAGCCAATCGCTGCGCTCAGCTCTGCTGCGGGCCGTGGCTTAAGAGGTGTGGCTGCAAAAGTTTAGAAAAAGTGAAATTTTCTCAAACGGACGACCCCTCAGCGATATCTGACATAGCCTATAGCACGATCACGTACGACGTGGGTCAGCATGCAAAATTTCACCGCCGTACGTAGTGCCGTTTAGAAGTCAACTCTGCCGATAAATCTCAATTATTATATAGATTATCTTGTCCTCGCGTCTTGCTAGTACATCTAGCTGAAAAAAACGGCGTAGACGAACCAGACTTTGTGTAAACTGTCGCCTGGGCAGGACTAAGTGGTGTATCAATCGTTAGATCAAAAGGTCAGGCGGACAGCGGCACAACATGACGGCACTGGGCCGTTATGGGTTTTAAAGTTGTAATAATGCAACGATTGAAAATAAACGAGTGAAATAATTTTAAAACTCGAGATAATAACAGTACTGTGCATGGACTGAACATTCCCGCTCATCTTCGCAGTCGGTGTCCAAAGTGATTGACGTGTCCGACTGACACGTGTCAGTCAGGCCTTGATGAGTTCATCAATTGCTCCGCATTGATAACCTCAGTATCGATCGATCGTTGCTAAATCACCCTCCTGTGTTTTATACTTGATTCGTTTTCCTGCTTCTCTCGTTCCGCCTAACGAGAAAACTTCAATTTCTTCATGTTTAACGATCTTCGGGGCAAATGCATCGAACATAGGCCTACGGCAAAACTATCAGCCAAGTTGAAAACCTTATTAGGCCCACAGGAAAAGGCAAACGAATACAAAAATAGGCCTACACATAAGTTTTGTGCCACCCAAACCAATGCTGTCTTTTACAGAAGACATAAAATAATGAGAAATTAATTACTTTGAGACAGTATCTATTGTATACTGTTCGGTAATTATTATTTTATAATTTTATTAGTAAGATTTTAGCTAACAAAACTGATAAATATAAGCGAAGGCGACTTTCTGCAGTGCAACACGCATCGATAGTCAAAATATACTGCAAAAACGAGCCATTTGTTTTCAGTTTTGCAATAATATAAAATTGATGATTGCAAGTGCTTGAACTTGTATCGGTTTTGTGCGGCTTTCGTCAGCGCGCAGGAGTGCGGAAGAACTATCGCCGTTATACAGGGTGACGCAAAAATAAAGCAAAACATTTCAATACGTAATTCATATCACTGCACCATATAAATGCGCTAAGCTATGACGGTAGACAGACTAGTCAAAAAGTGTTCACCAAACACGACTGCACGTTACTGCAATTATATTCGAGGATAGTCGTTACTAGAACTATGACTGAACAAGTATATACGTACAGAGTGCAGCAAAAAGTATTTTTAAAAGTTTTTTTTGGTCAGTTTTTGAACAATTGCTAAAAAATTTAAACGAAATTAATTAATTAGTTAATCGTAATGCATAGTCACGCAGAAATGCCGAAAGACATTTTACTGTCGCTATCTACGACCACGTTATTAAATTTATTCTGTAACCGCGTCGTCATTTCTCACGTTCTCATGTAGCAAAAACATTTTTGTTCGAACAACATAAGCAGTTTGGTAATAACTGTGAGCACTCGATGTGTCCACCCCTAGCCTTCACGCATGCATTTATATAAATACTTTTAACGGAGTTTTTTAACAGCGTTGTTGATCGATCCCTGTGGCAAGTTATACAGATCACATGCAGCGCCCGCTTGTGTTTAGGCCTAGTGACGAATTTCGGTTCGATAAAATTATCACTTAATACAACCAAAAAATTCGAGCTAATGCTCACAAGACGCGCGAGAGCTTATAGCAGTTCCGGTTTAGTAGTTTAGCTAAAAATTGGGGTGTTCACGCTAAGTTAATATACAAATACCAAATTCTCTATCTGGATCGCATAACGATAGTTCCGTGGCGCCACCTTGTGAATGATATAGATTTTTATCGCAGCCCGAAATCGCCAAAAAATCGCGCGTAAAAATGTAGGTCTACTGAAACGAAAAAAAACTTCAGTACAAACGTTGTTTAACTTTGCGTTAAAATCTTAGCGGTTGGCGGGAAAATGGCAAACAACTTTGCGTTCCATAATACGCCTATGAATTCGACTGATATACACGTAGACTACACGTAGGCTAGCAGGAGCAGCTGCAGTAGGTGCCACATGTGTGGGCTGTCAATCAAGTTTCATTGCAGATAAGTCGAAAATCAATCATTCATTCATTTCGTGTCTATCAATCGATCCGTAGCGACTTGTGCAGCCTACGTCAGTTTTATTCACGCTGCAGGCAATTTGTGTTTTTATCGTAGCTGTAATTAACGTTTAAAAGCGTTTTTTTGTCAATTTTTGTCATTAAAACGCGTTTTTAACGTTTTTGGGTTATTTTAGAAACGGTTTTTAAAATTAATTTTTAACAACAATTGAACGGACAGAAAAAGTAAAATAAAGATAATTTAAAGTATTTATTATACTCGTAAGTACCGTATATAGTGCTGCTGGCAAAACAAGTGTCGATGTTCGCTATCCGCAACCTGCGACGACCGACGTTGGAGTTGACAGTCGTCGACGAGGTATGGCATCCTGAGATCATGAAGTGCTTTGTAGACCAGTGGAGAAATGGCGCCCGGTTGCGAAACGATTTATATGTTTCCGGCAAAGATTGGAAGTTTATTTACGTATCTAAGACTGTCCATTTCAATCCGGTTCTTTACCTGTCAAGCGCTTTACTCGCTCTAATGCGTCACATCAGAAAAAAAATGCGTTGTAAAAAAACTTGAGGTTACTGCCATTGTGTAGTTGCGTTTTGTCGTTGTTAAGAAGCTGACGTCGTGTACTCTAAGCTCTAAGCATGCAGTGGCTTCTGTCCACTCCAAATCTAAAATCGAAATCGAGCGCAACTTCCCCTCCCCAATTTGGGACTCAGGTTCCCCGCCCATCTCCTTTTTCAGACTCAAGTCCCCGCATTTTCAAACTAAAGTTTTCTCACCCCTTTTGGACTAATTTCCCTTCTTAGGAGGGGAGTTTGGTTAAAGGTGTAAAGTGAAAAATATGGGGAAGTAAAAAATAAAGGGGAAGTTTTGCTAAGGGTGTAGATTGTCCAGTAAAAATAAGGGGGAAGTCTTGTTAAAGGTGTATGTAAACTGCTCAGTGAAAAATTGTGTGGGATGAATTTTGATTTACATCCTTAATAAAACTCAGCCCCGTATTTTTCACTGGGCGCAAGCTGCGCCCACCAGGTATAGAAATGGAAGCCACTGGCTGTAGGTAGCAAAGCTTGCAATTAAGTATGCTATAGGTTTACGCTTACTGTTAACCTTGAAGCAGCTCTCTATTAAAACAACTCTGGCTGATTGATTGACAGAATTATGTCAGACCTGAGTCGCAATGTTGTACAGAAAATTCATTGCATAAGCATGCATCTTGTACAGCATTAGCGCCAAGTTGCCGCCTTCGCTGCAGCTATGTTGCATCGTCAGTCGTAGCCTTTTTCACATTTAGGCCTACTGCAGGTATTCCGTGGGGCTCCCTCCAGTGCAGCCACGTGTCGTACGTCTGTCTGTCAAACTGACGGCATCGTAGTCTATTGATTTGCAGCAGCACAGGCCGCAAACCAATTAACACAAAGCACATCGACTACTCAATCAGTTTAGCTGCCGCCAATCATCACGTTTCGTTCTAATTGAGTCTCCGTTGACCTCTGATAATTATAACAAGCTGCCGTTACGCGCTTCTGCTCTGCCAAAAACAGCAACTTATCGTGGTGGCATCGCGGCACGACGAACGATATTAATAGCTGGCTGAATAATCGGTGGTAACTAGAAATACGTTCTGTGGAACGAGGTATCTGTCCCATTGCCATGCTATATAGCCTAACAGCTGCGTTTCAGCGTTTTACGCTCTTGTGAGCCTGCAGCCAATTTTGTCTTTGAATAAAAACGGTTGGTGGCCATGACTACAGGGGTCTTCAGGGGAAAAATTTTAATGACACCATCGGATAGCGCAGGCTCAAAAATAGGGGGTAAGTGCAAACAGCTAGGGAGCTATCTTTCGCGGGGGCCGAGTTGTAGTCAATTTTTGTTCCAAAATTCGTTGCCATGGCAACAGGGGTCGGCAGGGGAGAAATTTTAACAACATCTTCGGATAGTCCGGACCCGAAAATAGGGGATAAGTAAACAAAGCGTGCAATTATTTTTTACGGGGACCGAGTTATACCGCTCTGAAGTCCCCATAGGCCGTAATGCAATTTTTTTAATTGGGGTAAAATAGGGGAAGAAGTTGTCTGATTTTTGTCCCAAACAAACTCGATTTTACTTTTCGTGCCCCAAATCACTGTGCAAAATTTCATCAAAATCGAATCAAAATTGCGGCCGTAAGAGTGTTTACAGACTGACTGACAGACAGACTCAAGTGATTTTATAATCTGTCTCATGCTATGCTATAGCAATGGGACAGATAATTACGAGATGATGAATTCGCCGTTCACTTACTATTCACGAATAAACTTAACTTTCAGCATCTGCAGTAGTGTATACATAGGCTATATGCAGGAAGTCCACCTACTCATTCCTTGTTAAAAATTACCAGTCGTTCTTTTCGTTATGCATCACTTTATCTCTGGAATCAACTTCCTCATTCACTTCGTCAGCCACGTCTTGATCTACCTCTTCCTGACTCACGTACATACTACCATGATCATCTTACTTCGTCAGCGTCACCATCACCACTCTTGTTTCACCCATCATTCTTTCATTCCAATCTCAAAACTTTTCTTTTTCTCAAATCCTATCCTCCATAGACATCTGGCACCCCCTCGGACTGACTCCACGGCTATTCGGACCT
>Ga0209671_1008258_pt1 | contig 10882 bp, 10 predicted proteins | sample WorMetHERISLAND2_2_FD_187401 | JGI IMG/M metagenome (GOLD analysis project Ga0209671, IMG submission 187401) | Marine gutless worms symbiont microbial communities from Max Planck institute for Marine Microbiology, Germany - Olavius geniculatus... | ecosystem: Host-associated > Annelida >...
GCGGGCCAACTGTCCAGATTTCATCAGAAAAGACCAATGGCCTCTAAATTTGCCGAATGCAAACTCGGTGGACTATCATGTGTGGTGTGCAATGTTGGAGCTTACCGCAAGCTTAAAACAAAGCCAAAAAGAATCGCGGAACTCAAGGAATCGCTTCAGGTTATCTGGAGCAACCTACCACAAGGACCGATCGACAAGACTGTGAAAGACTTCTCAAATTAAGCGACTGAAGGCTTGTGTTGGAGCTTGGAGCTGTAGGTGGACACTTTGAACATTCACAGTGACAATAGAATTTGGGCATCTGATCATTAGTTAACTGTGTCGTTTGACTTGTTTCAACGACGTTACTGAACTGGTGTTGTAGCTTGAACATTTTTTCACATTGAAAAATCGATAAGCGATCATGTTAAAAAATCCATAACTTCGTCATTTTTCAATGGAATCAAATTTTATTTGGCTTTTAGCTGTAGAACAATTAAGTAAATAAATCTGTAAATTTCCAGATTAAAATGCTAAACGTTTGCTGAGAAAACAGCGAAAAACTTCAGGGGCTACTTTTTTCTGCCGCACCCTGTACATCCTATGCATGAAGTAAGTCTAATAAGGCTACTATATGGATACTAAATATGAAGGTTTAATTCGGAAAACGGGATCCCAAGATTAAAAGTTTCTTAATCCTAGATGCCAGGATTGCAGTCGTTGTTACAGACCTGTCTGGCAGTGGCAAGGGAGTGTCGTCTGTAGAGGAAGCTCTTTGTGTTGACAACAAAGATCATCTGATACGAGTTGACGTTGAACTTGCACTCGACGTCATCCCACACGCTCACCCCTGATGATGATGATCCACCAGGCACTCCAGTAGCACTCATGGTTCCACCACCAACTCCAGTACCACTATCATCACCATTCACTCCAGTACCACTCGAAATTCCAGTACCACCCCCATCATCATGAGCATCCATAGCAGCATTAGTGGTACCAGACTCGGTACCACCAGTACTTCTCTGTATCCCGGGCTTGCCCTCGTCAGCATCCGCATCGGCAGTGGTACCGGATGTCTCACCCGCATCGGTACCAGTCTCACGGCCGCCAGTACTTTTCACCATCATCGGCTTGCTCGCAACACTGGAACCGGATGTCCCACTAACGTCACCCGTCTCCGTACCAGCACTTCTCTCCACTGCTACTGGCTGCCTGTTCTCGATGGCTGTTGTATCACTGTCCAACGTCATCATCGTCTCGTTGTCGTCATCACTGTTATCAGTTGTTGTTGTTGTTGACTTCTGCTGTTGCTGACTCGCTGCTGACATTCTCTGCTTGCAGCGACGTACATTCCTGCCGCATGGTTATACAAAATATATGCCATAATGCTGTATATTCAGAGACATTAACAGTCTAGGATTATGGAGGACACCGGCAAATGCTTTTCCAAATGTCAACTTAACAGCCAGATTTTCTTCCGTAATTTTGAATAAACATTCTACTGGCTACAGCTTTGAAAAAGTTCATGCAAATTACTGTCATTCGACTGAGTTATGAAAAAGCAAGATGAGTGTCCTTCTACTGAAATACCATGCGTTAGGGTGGTCAGGAACAAGCTGGCTAAATGGCCTTACGTTCAAAATGCTTTACTAACGATCAAGATGCTTGACTTCAACTTGGATCACTATCAAGTGGTTACTAACTGATTGGGTGAAGTGACTGTTCTGTGGACAGGTACACCATCCCGGTATAAAACCAACACCAAGGTCAACACAGTTTTCCTGGCCTACAGCGTAGGTAAATCAAGTACCGGTCAACTTGGCTAGGGTTAAGGTAGAGCCACCATCGTACATCATTTGTGCTGGGTGTCAGGTAACATTGTGTGCTCACATATGGCAGGCGACGACCCGTAACTCTGAGATGGTCTCTTTCTGCGAATAGCTATACACATCTCATCATCATCAAGCGCATGCCCCGAGCTGGAGCGTAGCGGTTTCCACGAGGTGCTTCCAGTGTTCTCGATCCTGGGCGCATCTCCAAGCCGAGTTGAGATTATGATTATGAGGCTGGAGATCTGCTCCCAGGGTACGTAGCCACGTGTGGCGAGGGCGTCCAAGAGGGCGCTTCCACTCTATGGGCAGACCTCGGATTGACGTTTTGAGTGCTCTGGAGATGTCAGATGATGCATCCATCCTTGCCACGTGACCGAAGAGTTGAAGCCGACTTCTCTGAATCAGCTGAGACAGCTGCGGCGGTGAGCCAGCTCGAAGTCGAACCTCTATACTATGTGACTATGCATTCTATACACAGAGATTGAATATACACATCTGGTAACCTTCTAACCAGTGTCCAGCTGTGTAGTAGCCCGACTGACCTACCAGCCATACAACCCATCACTCAGTGTGTACCTGTGCAGCAGTACAGGCTGCTGTCCAGCGCTGGTCAGTGCTTGCGGTGCAGTGTCAGCTGAACTAGTCATGTCATCGCTGGCAGTGGCGGCAGCAGTGAATCTGTCGATGTAAGCCGACCAAGTCTTCTGCTGACTGTCCGCCATGATGTCCATCACACCACTGCCACTGCCAGCACGGTCATCCATGCAGTGAGCGCGATCGGCCACTGAGCCACCGGAGTCACCGGCAGTGTCCAGCAGGTCGATTGTCAGCCCACGCTTCTTCTTGTACTGTCACAACACAAACCACATACAATATATACATAAGTAATAACATAATATATACATGAGTAACAGACAGACAATGTCCAGCAGTGACTAGCAGATCAATTGTCAGCCCACGATCCTTCCTATATTGCCATAATACACCCCACATAATGGCACTAATGACACAATGTAAGTAAGTAAGTAAATGATTTATAAAGCGCCAAAGTCTCAGAAAGAATCAGGGCGCATAGGATGATGGACACTAGGTGGCAGAAAAGGCTGACTGAAAGTAGTGGGTCTTTAAGTGACGTCTGAAGGTAGCCCAGGTTTGACATTGACGAATTTGAGGAGCTGAGGAGCTCCAAATTCTCGCAGCAGAGACATGAAAGGAACGAGAACCAAAGGATAAGTTATGCCGTGGAATTGCATGTATACAGGAGTAATAGGACACAATGCACAGATCAGTAACAGAGAGCAGGCAGTGCCCAGTGGTCACCAATGACCACTCAATCAACCAGAATCAACCAGAGTCCCCCACGCTGTCTAGCAAGTCAATTGTGAGTCCATGATCCTCCTTGTACTGTCATAGCACATGGCAGATTGGTTACAATGTATACATGAGTAATAACACAATGTATACATCAGTAACAGACAGACAATGTCCAGTGGTCATCCACCATAGTCACTGGCAGTTTCCAGGAGGTCAACTGTCAGAGCACAATCCTTTCTTTACTGTTACAACACACCCCGCACCTTCTTGATAATGATGTGATGTATAAGATGTGTGACCAATGTATACGCGAGTAATAGTACACAATGTATACATGAGTGTTTTTCAGAGCATCAACCAATGTACATCAGTAACACAGAGACAAGCCAGTAGGCGATGTGGCTCTCGACTGCTATATACAGCGAAGGACGGCCTACAAGCATGGAATGACTATGAACAATAAAGATTACAAAAGTTCATTCGATAACAGGTCTAAACACAAGTCCGACCTACTCATTGAAAGTGACCAACAGTACTTCCTCATGATGCCCCTTATTTACATGACTGCTTGATACTTAGCTGCAATTTTATAGCAACATGCAGTACAATGTCATCAGAAATAACGTCATCGAAGTTGCTTAATCATTCAAATCAAAATTAAAGAGCAACAGCTGTTCCGCCTCTTTCCCACAGATGACTGCAAAGCAACTGAAATGCCAGACATTTTATCACTGTAGATTTCAACGTACTGTAACAGTGAATGTAAAATGCTGCAGGTAGCAGCAGCAACTGACCAGCATCAGTTTGAAGCAGTTCTCATCAGACAGCAGCTGCTCGGCCTTGCGCTGGTATGCAGCCTCTGCAGCTGCTGACCTCAGTTGTTGTGATGACGTCACCGGCTGCTGCTGCTGCTGATGTGTGTGGAAGAGGTCCATCAGTTGAACGCAGGTCACGTCTGTCACCAGATGCTGCAGCTGTACACACAGATACATAGAAATATGGCCATCGTCATCTGCGGTGTTTAGCATAGCCTTATTACTAAGACTAGAAAGCAATCATAGCTTGCAGGTACCTCCGCCAAGTGCTTGTCAGATTGTAATGTAGATTTCACCTACGCATTTCAAACTATATTTGCATTTTCCACAGTGACCTGTTCTACATGACCTAAAAAACCGTGATTGGATACACTGCCGCTTTGCCAGCGGTTCCCGTATGCCCCCTTTAACACAATGGTAACGAAAATTTCAAAGTGATCCAGAATCCAGGATTCCTGCCGGATTGCCCCCAAAATTGAATCACATGTAGTTTATGCCATGCCCAACATACCCTCAAAATTTCAAAAAGATCCGTCCGTAACCTTTTGAGTTATCTTGCTAACACACAGACAAACAGACAGACAGACAAAGTCTGGCAAAAACATAACCTCCTTGGTGGAGATAACAACGTCAGTAAAGTTTCCCAGAAGTAAGCCCTGCTATGAACAAAAAGTCTTTTGAGACACTGCCTGACAGCGTCAGTGCAAAGGTGATGTCTGACGGAGGCTTGTTACATGGGTTAGTGTCTGAGATCACAAATGCCCCCCCCCATTTCATCACACTAACAACAGCGAAAAAGAGCCTTGCATCAACTGAACTCAAACTAAGTCCTTATTAACTTAATCGTTGACATGCAGGCCAGTATAATTGTCACTTCTGCCTGAATTTATGAATGATATAACAAAGACCTCAAACGATTTCCGCCCGAAACGAAAACAGTGATTCTGCAACGCTAGATCCTGGTTTATCCTGGAGATTACTCAGCTAAAATAATCCCAACATTAATCACACAATAATCTCACCATAAACTTTTTGGACAAAAGAAATAAAAGAAGGTTTATCTGGACTTTAGAAAACCATGCAGGCATACGACAGATCAAACCCCTGAGAGGCACACAAACTATATTGTATGTTACATATCGATGTTTTGCATGTCATACCTGTCGGACAATGTTCTGAATGAGTTTGTCCATGGTGAAACCGACGTAGGCGTGGATACCAAACATCTCCCTCAGTTGTTCCTCATAGACCATCGACTCTATGTTGCCATCAAGGTAATTACGGACCATGTCCAGCATCACTGAGTAGTAGTTCACTGGATCCACTGATCCTAACAGACAAACGGAAACTACAGTAACAGATCACCAAGTTGTACACAACTGATCTTCAAAGCTTGCCGTCAGGATCACATTCAGCCGTTACTGCGCAGATTACACTGGCTTCGGATGCCAGAACGTATTTCCTTTCGGCTGGCAGTGCTGGTGTATCGCTGCCTCCACGGCTCTGCACCTGGCTACCTGGCCTCAGATCTTCAGTGCGTGTCACGCCTCAACGCACGTCGACGACTGCGCTCTTCGACTACATCAGTGCTGGTCGTTCCACGCACTGTGCGTTCTACCATTGGCGACTGCACGTTTCCGGCGACTGCTGCATCGGTCTGGAACAGTCTGCTGTAGTCGGTCCGGTCGTCTCCGTCGTTGCAAGTTTTCCGCAGCAGACTGAAAGCCGAACTTTTTGCCTGGTCTTACAGTCATGACTTACAACGTCTCATTGCACTGACTACTATTACGTGACTTCACTGTTTAGTAGGCTTATTGTTACATGTCCTTGTAGTCTTAGGACTTAACGCCACGCTAAAGTTAATTCGTCCTTCATCATCATCATCATTTCCCTACAGGACATAGTCATCACTACAACTCACACGGAAAACGTTCACAGTTAGGTTCCAAGTCCACAGCCAGACTATTCCAAATGTGTGTACCAATCCACTCACTCGGAAGCAAGCTAGAGTGAATGGAAAGGCAAGTTTTCCCCTGTGGGGTCAAAGACAAAGACCCAACCTCAAGTCCAGTTTCAGCTCAAAAACTCTACCGGGTAACAATGTTATTGCTCACTTCTATGCACACCCTGTGGCTATTGATGATGATGATGATGAAGTGCAATGAGACGTTGTTAGTCATGACTGTAAGACAAGGCAAAAAGTTCGGTTTTCAGTCTGCTGCGGAAAACTTGGAACAACGGAGACGACCGGACCGACTCCGGCAGACTGTTCCAGACCGATGCAGCAGTCGCTGGAAACGTGCGGTCGCCAATGGTAGAACGCACAGTGCGTGGAACGACCAGCGCTGATGTAGTCGAAGAGCGCAATCGTCGACGTGCGTTGAGGTGTGACACGCGCTGAAGATCTGAGGACAGGTACTTGCACGGCACAAAACTATCCAGCATGTGAAGTACATCATTGTAACCGCTGAGAAACCACACAAGGTACAAGTTTGTTGACATGAAGTGTTTTGACATCCTTGTGACAACAATTTGATGTTTGACCTTTGGATGAAGCAATAGATGCAACCCATGACAATGATAATGTGGACAGACAGACAGATGTACTAACTGGGTGTCTTGAGACACAGTGCGTAGGCCGTCTCTATGGTGTCTGGCTTGTGTTCCAAGGCGTCTGCACTGATTGCACTGTCCATGTGCGACTGGAAGTAGACCAGTCGATCACAGAGGATGTAGTACAGACGCAGCATCAGGTACCAGCTGTTGTTTCCGTAGAACAGCGAACAACCTGCCTCATTATCAGTACCAGCAACGGGCGGAGCATCTACATCCTAAGAAACAGACACAGAACAGAGGCGTGTTTCGCACTTTTTTTCTCTGAGAATCTCAGAAATTCTAACTTAGAATATGCGTTTCGCACTTCCTTTTACCTGAGCTTCTCTGAGAAATAGTGAGCAAGATTTTCCTTTGCTACGTTATGCTAGCTCCGCCCACTTGCTTGTGTGTTGGCTAGCGTAGAAATTCTATGTTAGAATTCTCGTAGAATTCTTACTTGTGCGTTTCACTTTTCGTGAGAACTAGTGAAAACTACTGAGCCGCAGAAGTGAGATTCTCAGAGAAAAAAGTGCGAAACGCGCCTCAGGGCTGACACAGTTGTGTGCCAGTCGCGTGTCTATAATCAAGGTCTGATAGTCTGAAGGTGAATACTGTGACACGTATTTTTGCTAACTTTTAGCTCTCACCCTAACTCCAAGCCTAACCTTAACCCTACTCTTACTCCTACTCTTAGTCGAGGGGGCATGTGGAGACTGAGTCAACATCTGTAGGTCTGTAGAAGTGTAAAACCTCAACACTTTTGGACTATCAAACCATCACATTATTGAGCTGTCCCCGAGCACATAACCTCAGAAAGAAGAATGTTTTTGGGTAAACCCACCTAAAATCAAACACACATACCACATATAAGTCCGATTTTAGTTTCTTGCTCCAATAATAATAAAAATCATTTCCTTCGAGCAATAACACAGTGAACACTCAATAAACACAATGCGGTATCAATTGACAAATGTAAAGTTTTATCAGCAAAAGTGACGACAGACGTACCATGCTACTGGCTGGAGTTGCAGTGTCCTTTGCAGTCTCAGTTGTAGCAGTGACGGCTGTAGCAGTTGCAGCCATAGTACTGGCTGTAGCATTAGTAGTAGTAGCTGAACTGCCAGTATCAGCTGTCGTAGTACTAGTTGTTGTAGTATCGGTTGTTGTAGTGTTAGTAGTAGGAGTGAGACTGACACTGCTAGGATCATCATCATCATCAGCATCATAATCTTTTTGTTCTTCCGTTGTCTCCTGTTGTCCTTGCGGTTGTCCTTGCAGCTGAGTGTTGTCCTTGTTGTCAGGCGTCTGTCGTTGTTCTTCAGTCACGCCATGAGATGTCGTTTTCTTCTTCAGGCCTTCATCATCCATGTCTGACAAACACACCGAATCACATCGTTATCGCTGCCAAGGTAAATGTAGTGAAATAAAAATGTTTTTAACTGCTGCGTATAAGTATCAAAAGAAATCTACGGCTTTGCAGCCATTCGCTGTAATGTTCGTTTACATTGGGCAAGCGTAACAACCTGCCGGCTCCGAAAGTGAGGCAAAATAGGTAAAACGAGATCTGTAATACCTTTATCATCATCATCATCATCATTTAATACGTAGATCGACAACAACAACAAAAACAAAAACTACAACTAGAACAACTACAACAACAACCACTACAACAACAAGATACCTTTATCATCATCCTTTGTCATCACTGAGTTCCATAGCTGGCATAGTATGGCATGGTATAGCAACAACAACTACAACTACAAAAACTAAAACAACAAGATACCTTTATCATCATCATCATCGTCGTCGTCGTCTTCGTCATCACTGAGTTCCGTAGCCGGCAGAGCATAGAGTGTTGGTAGGAACTGTCTCAGTAGACGCTTGATCTTTCTCTTTTCATCCGAGTGAATGCTGGACTGCCGTTTCACATGATGAATTATCAGCCCAATAGCATCATCACACACTGACGAATGGCAAACTGATAGCGACATTAGAGGGGCCGTAGTACACTCACCAACGTTCTCTTGTCTCTGTGTAAAACGCGCAGTCAACAACAACAAACAACTACAACAACTGCAACAACAATGCTTCATGTGGTGAATTATCAGGTGATAGCATCATCATGGACTGACGAGAAGATCTACTACAGTCGCTGACATTCTCTTGTCTCTGAAAAATACAACAATCACAAAACTACAACTACAACAACAACTACAACACTTCACGCGATAAATTATCAGCCCGAAAGCATCATCACATGCTGATGAATAACAGACCGACAAAGACATTAAAGGAGCTGCACTAGAGTCAGTGACATTTTCTTGTCTCTGTAAAACACAACACATGGTCAACAACTACTAAAACTACTACAACACCTACAATGCTTCATGTGATAAATTATCAGCCCGATAGCATCATCACATAATGAAGACTGGCCAACTGTGGAAAATATTAGAGGGGTTGAACTAGAGTCACCATTCTCTTGTCTCTGTACCACACAGTCAACAATTACAATTACGACTACAACAACTACAACAGTGGCACAAGTGAACGCTTGTGAAAGCTTGACTGCCGCTTCATGTGGTGAATCATCAGTCCGACAGCATCATCACACACTGATGTACGAAGAAATGACAGAGACATTAGAGGAGTTGTACTAGCAGGTCTCCTGCCTTTGGTCGTTACTACAACAAACAACAACTACAACATACCTCATCAAAGGCAGCTTCAATCTCGGCCAGTAGAGCCTTGGACCTCATCTGCTTGGTGTCAGTCTGTTTGAAGTTCAGTCCCTGGGGATCGAGCGACTTGAGGTAGTACTTCTGGTTCAGTTCGTTCCAGGCACGCTGCTGACTGCGCTTTGCTTCACGAAGCTCCGTGGCCTTCAGCTGAAGACGATTTAACACCAACGGCACAGACACGGCCGGGTTTCGCTTCAACACATCGATAGTAGCTGGACCATGCTCCTTGTACAACCTGCCAAACAACAGCTACCACTACCACTACTAGTCAGCATACTACTACAGCTACCTCTAACAAACTACAAACTACAAGTAACAAGCTACAACAACAAAAACTACAACAAACAAACAACAACAGCTGTAAGTAGTAGACAACAACTACTACAAATACAACCACTACTGATACATCAACTACAACAACTAGCATTACTATAACTACAACACGATATAACACAAACGACACTGAGACAGCCGGGTTACATTTCAATGTGTCGATGGTAGCCGGTCCATGCTCTTTGTCATGCTGCTCTTAACAGCTTCCCCTGCAGGAAACTGGACGAGACCACTGGGACGTCCTCGTATTACATGGATGAAAACCATTCAGCAGGATCTGAAATCCAGTGACCTCAATATGGACGACGCAGTTGACTTGGCTCAGAACCGTCCACTCTGGAGATTGATGTCTACGTTCGGTGCTACGCACTCTTAGTGGTGCTTGCCAGAAATGACGATGATGATACTGCTACTAACTACTACTACTACTACTAGACATACTACTACTGCTACTACTACTACTACTACTAGTGGTGGTACAACCTCATGATGGTTCTTCTATTGAGCACCTCAGATCTACCACCCAGACAGTTGTCCAGTCTGAACTTTGCCTGATCTTCCGGTGTCATACGACTCAGTTTGTCCGCCACTCCATCCAAGCACAGCATGGTAGACTGGATGTTCTCCAACACTATGTCCAGCTGCACAGCACATGCATGCAACTCCTACAACTAGTACTACAACAACAACAACTACTGCTACTACATGTTCACAAACTATCACAACCTCATCCAGACACAACATGGTGGACTGGACGTTTTCCAGCATGATGTCCAGCTACACAGCATAGACACACAACTACTGAAACTACTAGCAAAGTTCCCTTCTGGGGCTGGGCAATCTAACAGTGTCATTCAAATTTACCCGACCCCTGTTGCCATGGCAACCAACTTTTTGTATTCAAAGACAACGAGCTATAACTCGGCTTGCATAAAAATTATCTCTGTGAGCCTAAGATCAAAGAGAGAGTTTTCGAAATGGAACAATTGGATCCGTGTCAGTTAAATTTCACAATGATAGACCCTTGTTGCCACTATAACAAATTTAGCAGCATTTGAACACAAAAATGACTAGACCTCAGCCTATACGACTACAGACCTGGTATCTGTCCTCCTCACAGCGCAGTATCTGCTCATCAGCCATTGTCTTCTTGATGACTGAACTCGAGTCCTCAGACCATGACGGAAATGACACAATAGTATCATTCAACACCTGTGTCAATCAGCATTACTAATATTAATATCAATTAATAGTGTATATATATATATAT
>Ga0209671_1008261_pt1 | contig 10878 bp, 5 predicted proteins | sample WorMetHERISLAND2_2_FD_187401 | JGI IMG/M metagenome (GOLD analysis project Ga0209671, IMG submission 187401) | Marine gutless worms symbiont microbial communities from Max Planck institute for Marine Microbiology, Germany - Olavius geniculatus... | ecosystem: Host-associated > Annelida >...
GTACTTAGACCGAAGCTTAGACTCAGCGAAAGTCTCAGCGAAAGTCTAAGTCAAAAAGTGAAGTGACCCAGTGTGTGAAACAAACAACGAATAAAAAAATGATGTTGATAAATACAGATAACTACTAACTATACTAGGTACGATTAATAAATAAGCTTCTGTAGGGCAGTTACAATTGTTTAATTTGCTAAACGTTTAAACAAACATGAAAAAAAATTTAAAAATACCAACTAGCGTCACTTCACATGTGACTGAAAAGCTCCATGCTGAAAGCCTCACATTTGTATGCAAACATTATACTTGAAAGATGCGCCGCATTTCACGAAAAATATGAAAGATGCAACCTGAAAGCACGAACGTGAATGCATATTAAACACAAATAAAACAGTGAGGCTCTCACATTTGGGAAGCTTGCCCGCAGTGCTAGTAATAATAGTAATAATAATAATAGTAGTAGTAATTAATTTTTATCTGTTCCGTGAGATATTTAGAGACCTTCGTAGTTAATACCATGCAACCAATTTTTGTTTAATTTCCTCAACATTTATAGCATCTTTCAGGCGTGAACGCTAAGACACTTTTTGTACTGGCTATATTTTCGTTGTCGATTGTGAGGCCAAATAAGCCTATGTTAATTTTTGTCCAACATACTTAGTAATGCTATATCCCCTACTATTTTAAGACGTTTATAAATTTATTTCGGAACATCGTGTTAGAAATTTGGGGCAAAGCCCAACGTGAGTCCGCTCGGCGCCCCAAGTCCGATTGGAGAAAAATTCAGGGGGAGTGAAATTCCCCTGATTGTCAGCAAAGTCACGTAGCCTGAACTCAAATGCATTAGCATACGCAGAACGCGCACTGTCGACTTAGGGTAGGTAAACATTAGGCACGTGATCTCTGGTGTTAGTGGACGCAAGTTCACAAATTTTTTGTTCAACGCGGAAGGGATTGCGGTTGATAACGCCGTTTACCGCTTGTCGATATCTCTATCCGGAACAGATAAACTTGCGGTCAAAGTCGAAAGATGTCGTAAAACGTAATAAATTTTGGACGTTTTTTGCGCTCCCAAATTTTAAGGGGGTGCCATCTTTACACAAGTTGTACACGGCTTATCACCTCGCCTAATGGCAAGTCATGTGCAAAAATTTTATAAAGCTACACCCCTGGCTCCAAAGATCTTGCGCCTAATACACTGAATTTTAAGCCAATTTTTGATGCCACTTTAAAAATTATTGTAAAAGGGACACCCATCCCCGGTAAGGGTGAGCTAGTAAGACTTGGGTAATTCTCTAGCACGTGTAAAAATTTGAGGGTACAGCACACCTTAGGGGCCGAAATATGGTCTTCCAAAAAAGTCGACTTGGGTGGGTATGATTCCACATCGAGATCTCCGCAATTAGTGGACCAATGTTCACTGGACTTTTTTTCACCCAACGCGGGAGAAATCACGGTTGATGACACACTTGGCCGATTTTGAATATCTTCATCTGTTCTGAAGATATTCGCTGTCAAAGCTTGAATTCGACCGAAATCGAGCCAAGTTTTGCATGTTTTGGCCCCTACAATTTTTTGGGGGAGGCCCCCTAAATTTTGAACCAGGATTAAAATTGAACACACATCTGAGCATCGTGCAAAATTTTGCTTTGATTGGCCGACGGAGCTCAGAGATCTCGCAAGGAAGAAAAATGAATGCCAGCAAAATATAAGTCCACTCTGAAAGCTATCGCTTCTGGGCAGACTAAAAAACAGCTTACTAAGCATCGTGTGCATCCATCCCTGTATCAACACAATTATCTCATGTATCATCGGATGTCATAATTTTTAGCAGATAGTTTTTCTCATTTTTGGTCTGTTAGTTGACGCTGGCCACATATAGCATAATAACGTAGTGTGATAAATTTGCTTGAATTTCCTAAGACTGACTCGTAAATTACTACTTTCTGTTTGATTACATTAAATAAGATTAAGCTGAACAAAAACCGTTTTACTATGCAAGTTCAGATTGCAAAGTCAACCTGTTAACACATGAAACTGAATTAAGTACAAACTGCAGCAACTCATCACCATTCAAAAGCATCAGTCAGGGTTGAAAAAACTACGTTTCAAAAAGTTTTCAGGTTAATGTACAAAGGAGACTAGATACAAAATTAAGACCAAGGAAGAAAATCCTACACACCATCATTTCTCCTTTTTTTGCTAAATGACAGCATAAAAACTAAGATAAACACACAATTAAAATTTGAAATTAAATAAGCTGTATTAAAAGTTGCACAACAATCAGAAAATTAAAATATTAGTTTTTTTCCAAACCCAAAAAACACAAGAAATTTTTCAAACCAATTTTCCAGCATTGACACACTATACCACAACATACTTGCTAACTGCAACGAACGTACTGCATGTACAGATGGTAACTGATGCAGTAAACTTCTAATACAAACTGCAAGCTTCTGTAAGAACAGACTCAAATGCAGTGGCTTCTATGAGAAGTTGAGACATCGTCAACTTGTCACACTTACATTTCTGGTAGCCTATATCAGTGTTTTTCAACCTTTTTGCTGCAGCAGAACCCTACATAAGTGTCAAAGTCACTCACGGAACCCCATGGCATGCAATGATCCGTGAGTCCAATGGCATAGGCAAGGCTGAATTTTCAGGATGTCTAGGGACTGATGTCCCCAGCGAAGTCAAGAGGCAGAAAACCTGTGGGAGCTTAAGGCAAAACCCTGAAATGCTGATGATAAAGCAGCAGGCAAAAGACTTGTTTGATTTGACCATATCAGTGTAATATTATTTAGCAATTTCATTTCACCCGTAACCAAAAACACCTTACAAGGCGATCACCAACGGCGCAAAAATTGTCATTAGATTTCTTAAACGTTTTTACATCCACAGACAGTTCAGGGAGTCTGGACCCCCCAGTCAGTTGCGCTGATGGGCGAAGCTCTTAATATTCTTCAAGCAGAACTTTTCAAACAATAAAAATCTTTCAATGAACGGACACATGATCTATTAACACTAGCACTAATACGTTAGTGTTTATTGATCAATGCAAATATTCTAACATTATTAACAACAAGAATTGCAAAAGTATATGGCTAGAAGTGCTAATATGGAACTAAGCATTCAGTGCATAGTACTTCTCTGGCTTGGTCTGACGTAATTTCGCACGCTAAGTTATTTTATTTTTACTGACCAGCCACGAACCTTTAGCAGATGCTCGCAGAACCCTTGGGTTCCGTGGAACCCCGGTTGAAAATCACTGGTCTATACAGTGTGCATAATTTTTCAAATACGCTAAAATGGACCACATTACATTTTGTCAAAAAAAATCTATGAAGACTGAAGACATTTAAATAGGTATAGCCTATTCCACAGCCTACTTCTGCACGTTCTACATGTAAACTGCAAAATTAGTAGACTGATGGTTGGTTTGTATTGGAAACACGAATTACATTAAAGATCCAGCTTGTAATAAAAACTTCTGTACACACATGCTACAATAGTCTCACATGGTTGTGTTTTTTAGTTGCATCATTCTGCAATTTTTTCATCAGTATTCTTACGCTATTAGCTGAGGAGAGGAAATGCCACCCAGCCTGAAGCTCACCACATGACAACAACTTCAAAAGGTTTTATTCTGGAGATCAAGCTAACGTGGAAAAACTCACAAAAGACAAAAAGAGCCAAAAATCAATCAGTTAGATTTATCACACATATACACGCAAATGACAAAATGTGAAACAAGTTTGTATGTCATGCATCTGATGCAAGCATAACACCTGAACACAACGAGCTGACTAAATAAACATCACAGGCGAGTTGGCGGTGTAACGTACAGACAATGGCAAATTTCCTACTTTGAAGATTTCGGTGCCGGGCTGCTTCGATGGCTGCAAAATAACAGAAACACAAAATAAGCACACAACTGCAGTCTATTGTACAAAAATTCTCACAGTAATAACTGTTAAGATTTATCAGTCTGCCATCAAACTCAAGCAACAAGACCAAAAGCAATCTGGCACTAAACAGCATCACCGTATGCTGGTTGGTGCACAATATGCAATGCAAATTCTGATTGCGGTTTTTACACGCTACAGCAGCTACTGTTGTAGTGTGTCTTAGCCATCGCAATTTTGTCCATCTGTCCGTACCATCCGTCTGTCCGTCACACAGGTGAATCAAGCTAGAATCACCAAATCTTCACCGTCGGCTGAGTGGAAAACTCAAGTTTCAGAAACCGTAAAGCTTTTCCATAAATTTGAAGAGAGTCACCCCAAACGAGAACACCAAATAAGACGGTATGGGTGGAAAAAATTTGCGATTTTTAGCCAATGGTGGAATTTATGCATTGGACGTGGCGCGCAATACTAAAATTCATGCACTGGATATGGTGCTAAGCATCATCCGCCGTCGAGTCTAAATGAAACATTGTTGCGAACTTAGATTTCATTCGCATCAGGCCTTCACACATGCATCACTGTCGTGCGTTCCCCTTTGCATTAGCTGGGCTTTTCTTGTCTTCCTTCTAACAGAGGACTGGACCACTGTCCAGTATACCGCTACTTAGTGAAGCACATCAACTTATTCTGTCCAACGGTTTTGACAGGGTGCAGAAATGTGACAGACAGACAGACAGACAGACAGACAGATGGAAAAACATATGCTGATGCTTTCAGTGATGCTTCCTAATCAAAACTGAATGAAAGTGCAGTAGTACACTGACATTTATCAATGAGCAGCCAATAGTTACACAACTGACAACTTGTGACAAAACAAATGTACCAATACAAACTATGTGGCTTTTGACTTTGGCTGTTTTCGTTTGTCGAACGAGTGTGAGTCAACAACCATCTGTTCATCATCTTGTTGCTGCGTTGCCTTCAAAGCCTTCTTGATGGTCGCCACCTAGCACAGACAATAACACATAACTTGACAAACTGCTCTGATGAAAATAGGTAAAGGCAAAGTCTTGTACCTGCTATAGGGCTTCATACATGACACAGACTTGTGGCTGCTTTATAATCTTGGAAGTGAAATCTGATTGGCATAAGCTAATGATATCGCAGCACACAATGCGTCAATCCATCGCCAGCACAAGCAAACAATTGGACCCGTGGTTTGCAGCTAGCAGACATATCACCACCCCAATCAACCACACTAGGCCTTCACCCCTTAGCTCAGTTATAAGCAACTCTGCCATCCCGCTGAGGGTAGAAAGCTCAGTGGACCTGAACACGCAGCAGGTTAGCAACTTGCTCAAGGTTGCTTTGTAAATGACCTGTGGCAAGCATCAAACCATAACCTGAATCAATGCCCAAACCACTGACGCTATTGATTCGGCAACAGAAAAAAACAAAGATCAAATACTTGCCACAGAGCTGCTTACATGAGTCGGACTGGCATTCGGAAGTGCTTAACAATCTCAGAAGTTGCAACCATGTTGCAACTGTCGTGAGCTAATGATACCGTGGTGCATTATCACTATGCCAGCACTAACAGACAATTACAATGTAGACCCATGGTACAGCATGCAAGTGTACCAACATCTCAATCAGCCAATCAGACACTAAAACTTTAATCAATCCAGCAATCAAAATCTCCACAGCCTGCAAGCTACTACTCTCCCCTCCCATGGAGGGCATATGGCTGAGTTTGGCTGAACACTAGCGATGACTTGATATCAGGATTTCAATTTCGATACGATATAGATAAAATGTATTACAAAATATTTGACAAAATATCACGATATCAATATCAATATTTTAAAAATGATAAGTATGTAAATCTCATACAAGCACAGAAACAAGAATGTAAACATTGAGCAAAGCCGTATGCTTCATATAGAGACTATAATGTGTCAGTGAACATAATTAGCTAAGAACTGTCATAAGTGTCAACACTACATATTTTTAGTTTGCTTTGGTCAGTTTGTTGTTTTCTCCATTTATTGTCATTTTTTGGTAATGCGGTAATGAAAATATAAACGTTTGGTGTAAAAGATCGCTATATATCAAAAATATTGCGACATATAAAAGATATCGTGATATATCGAAAAATTCCATACTTTTTGACGATATGATACAATACATCAATATCGACAATGATATAGCGATATTTTTGATATATCAAGTCATCACTACTAAATACACACCGAGTTAGATCACACACTGACAGTGTTCTAACCTGCTGCTCAATGTCTTTATTAAGCTGGATCTGTTGGTCTCGACGCAAGTTTGCCTTCAGAACTTGTTCCTCCAAACTTTGTACCAGCAACTCACAGCCAGAACACCTGACACAACACGCATGACAACAACACCAAAACCTTTCTGATGACATTTAAACACAGCCTGATGCCTGTAAAACTGACGGCAGAAAAAAATATTACAAATTCGCTATAATGAAAAAATACTGTAAATGATGAGGTCAGGAAGAAAAGCCAAAAAATACGCCTGAGTTTCAGTATGGTGCAAAATGGCTTGGATAGCGAACATGTGCTACGAATAAGAAATGATAAAATCACAAATTGAAAAAAAGTTTATCAGCACCAGCCAAGCAACGAAAGATCAAGAAAAGACGATCAACGAGATAGCTGGACTGTACTGAATAAGCTTAAAACAGATGGTGTATCAAAGTTCGGGAAGAAAGACAATACTGAATGACATTGCAGAATACATGCTGCAGAAATGGGAGTTGGTAACAAAATACATGACTCAAAGCTATTGAATGATGAACAGTTTGAACACCAGGACCTGAACTGCTTAACTGAGTTACACGAGAGTACTATAGTACAGCATTTCAAAATCAAACTAAAAATTTGGGACAAAGCTAAACGTGAGTACACCCGGCGCTGTAAGTCTGTCTGATTGTGGGAAAATTTCAGAGGAGCAGGGTTGAAATCCCCCTCCTTGCAAAGTCATGTTGCCTAAACTTAAATGCATTAGCATACGAAGAAGATGCACTGTTGATTAAAGTAGGTTGAAATGAGACAACAAAACTTTCTTGTTAGTGGACCAAAGTTCACCAATTTTTTCGCCCAATGGGGGGAAAGTTGCGGTTGATCACTTGCTAGTCCTATTTTTAATATCTCGATTGGTTGCAGAGAAGTGGGTGTTCAAATTCCAAAATTGTCCGAAATGGTGCGCACTGTTAACTTTGGGTAGGTTGGAATAAGAAAACATAACTTTTTTGCTGGTGGATCGAATTGCACAAAATCTTTTTTTTGCGTTTAACAGGGGAGGGACTGCAGTTAGTCACTTGCTATTCCAATTTTTGACAGCTCACTTCATTCCAGAGATATTCGCGGTCAAAGTCGAGAGTAGTCTGAAATCACACCTAATTTTGAACGGTTTTTGCCCTCCCAAATTTTAAGCAGGCGACGCCCCCTGCAAAACTGTACCCGAGTTATCACCCCCATGTAGCGGCACATCACATGGCAAAGTTTTGTTAAGCTACTCCCCCTGGCTCCAAAAATCTTGAGCCTCACACACTAAATTTCAAGCGAATTTTTACCCCCACTGTAAAAAAATTGTAAGGTGGACCCCATGCCCAGTGGGAATGCGCTAGTAAGACTTGGTCATCCTCTAGCATGTGTCATAATTTCGGGGAGCAGCACCCCTTAGGGGCCAAAATATGGTCTTCCAAAAAAGTCGATTTGGGTGGGTACGATTTCACCACTAGATCTCCGTGATTAGTGGACCAAAGTTTGCTTAACTTTCTTCACACAACATAGGAGGAATCACAGTAGAAAATGCACTTATCTGATTTAGAATATCTTCATCCGTTCTGGAGATATTCACTGTCGAACTTTGAAGTCATTAGAAATTGCACCAAATTTTGCATGTTTTTGGTCCCTAAAATTATTTTGTGCAGGGACCCCAAAATTTTGGACCAGAATTATAAAATCGAACACATTTCCGAGACCATGCAAAATTTCATGGCAATTGGTTGACGAAGCTGCGAGATCTCGTGGTGAAAAAATAAATAAATGTCAGCTAAATATAAGTCCGATCCAAAAGCTAAAGCTTCCAGGCGGACTAAAAAACTGGTACGTGATTTTTTTAATCTAACATTAGCAACAATAAAACCAAGACTAGTGTCATCACTTTTGGCTGTAAACAGTCTGCATGCACTACAGATGTCCTTATCTAACCAAATCTCGACATCAGCGCGACAAGTTTTCCTGAAACCACATTTACCAGATGTCAAGACATGCTAGATTTGGGCTGAAATCTGATATATCTATAGATTTAGACGTGAGATGCAGCCCATTTTGCAATGAACTATTTTAAAATTCTTGACAACGTTAATACTTAAATTGCGATTTATCTGTTAACATGTGAACTGCTTGCTCTATTGAATGTACAGAAATTAACAGCAGAAGCACACTGACCAGCTGTCTAAGACCTGTGAGATCTCATGAATGTGTTCCGGCTGAATGTCTCGACCGATGGCAAAATCAACCTCCAGCTGTTGGTTCTTCTGGTCCAACTTACCACGGATAATGTCAGCATAGATTGCATCGATAACGAGATCCTGCAATTTATACAACCATGGTTATTTTTCAATCAATCACAAGGTCTTGCAATTCATGATCACCGAAAACATATGATATGCACTCTAAAAAATTTACAGAAGTTAGTCAAAACGTTGAAAGCCGATACAAAAGTTTGATCAACGACTGTGTTCAGTGGGTGGTCCGATGGCACAACGGTTGCTGAGTGCATCTGATTTACAATAAAATGGTTGTAATCTAGGCTTAATTCCCTGTCAGATCACCATCAAAGAATAACTTTGGGCAAGTTGTTCACATTCATGTGCCAGTGTGCCTCTGTCAGCTAACCAAGCAATACAATATGGCACTAGCCAAGGGGCTGTGATGTTCTATGGCTGGAAAGGTAACCTACAAGCAGTCTGAAGATCGCCATGGCCACCTATAGCTTCAGTGGCCTAAAGCAGGAAAAACCTATACTTCAAAGAAACATAGCAGCCTTTAATTTCATTTACCGGGCTAGGCAATGGCCCACCCATTCAACTAACCAACTTTCTACACAGTTAAGATTCAGGCACATATATTGTATTTTCTAAAACATAGCAACTACAAAACAATTAGCTTCAATATGAAACCACATACCTCTAGTTCTCGTAAGTTTTTGACATCAAGTTCAGACAAAAGCACACTGTAGGATAAACGCTGCACACGTCACCAATACAAATCAGTCACTGACAGAGTAAAACAAACACTCCATTCTTGTTTCACCAGACCATTTTCCAGATTTACTCCAGGTTGGACTCATCTCTAAAAATCCATGTAGAAGTTCTGGCAAATGATGATGCGTAGTGCCCTGGGTCAAAATTTGAGTTATTCATTATAATCAGCATGTCAAGATAAGATACAGTAAGTTAGCAAATATGGGTCAAATTTGTAGCCTTCTAGTCTAGTCACTGACAAAACAGTGTCAAAACACTGGAGGGACATCTAATAAAATACAGGCAGCACGGACAATAACTTGAAACGATCAGAGATTTCAAACCTCCATGTGGAAACAACGCTGCCACCAGGAAAATAAAATGGATTTAATACAGATGCTACAGTATGTCCACATGTTTTTTAATCTTTCATATTGATTTGGAGTGTGATCCAGATCAGTGGGTTTGCTTGGTCCTTGAACCAATCCCTAACCAAACAAAAAATTAATCAAAAACTGAATTATTAAAAATTAAAAATAAAGATTTAAAAAATGGGAATTTTAAGGTCATCCGATCATGATCAAAATTCAAGAACTTGCTCCAAGGGACATGCCATGTCTGCCTAAAGAATACATCAAAATCTGCTAATGCCTTTTATAGTGACCTAGCAGACAAACAGATCAACAGACAAACCTGCATGTACAGGGTGGTCCAGAAAAACAGCATAAAGTTTATGGCACAATAATTTTGCAACCATACATCACAGAGTCATGTGGTTTTCAGCAAAATGTTCTGAAAGAAATTCTTTGCGTATGGTTGATGTACGGTTGCAAAATTATTGTGCCATATAGCAGTTTCGATTCACTAGTTTAGCTGAAAATTGGAGTGTTCACGCTAAGTTAACACACAAATACCAAATTCTCTCTCTGGATCGCATAACGATAGTTCCGTATGTGGCGCCACCGTGTGAATGATATAGATTTGTGTCGCAGCCCGAAATTGCCAAAAAATCCATAAAACCTCCTATTTTAGCGTTCAAGATCATTCACGGTCATTGAATTCAGTGCCAATCGAGAGCCAGTGTATGACTTCCTATTAGTGATTAATAGTAACCTAGGCCCTATCTCGCACCATTACTGAGATATGGCGACTTATTGGCCAAAAATCGCAAATTTTGCTCACCCCCTCTCATTTAACGCCCTCATTCTGGGTGACCCCCTTCGAATTTATGGAAAAGCTTTACGGTTCCTGAAACTAGAGTCTTCCAGACAGCCGATGGTGAAGATTTGGTGATCCTAGCTTAAACTGTTTTTGCCTGATCCACCCGTGTGACAGACGGATGAACGGACAGAATTGCGATGACTAAGACACGCTGAAAGCAGTAGCTGCTTTCGTGCGTAAAAATTGATAGATTTTAAACAAACTGCAGCTTTCGTTAGTTGCTGGGCGCATATAGTTTTACTTACTTATTAGGCTGCAGTACGTGTGGTCAGCGAAACAAAAGAGTTAACTGAGGCCTAGAATTGATCGATTTGAAATCGTGATTTTTGGCCAAAATTGATTTGAAATCGAATGGAAATCAAAAATAATCATATCGTAAAAACACTATAGATTAGTGATGATAATAATAATAATAATGTCTAACACACAAATACCAAATTCTCTCTCTGGATCGCATAACGATAGTTC
>Ga0209671_1008265_pt1 | contig 10875 bp, 7 predicted proteins | sample WorMetHERISLAND2_2_FD_187401 | JGI IMG/M metagenome (GOLD analysis project Ga0209671, IMG submission 187401) | Marine gutless worms symbiont microbial communities from Max Planck institute for Marine Microbiology, Germany - Olavius geniculatus... | ecosystem: Host-associated > Annelida >...
CCATAGCACTGCCTTTCTTATGTAGCAGAACTAGAACTGACTTTTTCCATTCTGTAGGCGCGATACCCGTCTTCCACGCTTTGTTACACAGCTGGTGTATTTCTTCAATCAAGTGTGGTCCGCCGTTGTCAGTTGACTTTGGTTAGTTCTGGATGTTTGTGACCGTGTCGTTAATTTAGGCCTAAAAGATTTTTAGTGCTTCTGGTTGTAGCAAGGGGAAGAGTAGTTTTTTAAATTTTTATATCAGTATCATGACTTATGCATTATTACACAACAAACAACTCATAAAAACAAACCGATATACTGATTAGCACCCATGCGTACTAAAGTGAAGATACTGCAGCATTACAGATTAGATGCTAATCGATTTTTACAGCAAAACTTTGAAACCAAATGATAAACCGCACCAAAAATGTTTAACGTAGCAGCCGGATAAAAAATTTTCGGACACAAGTTTTTCTAGGGATGAATGGCAACCAGAGGTGCAAGACTTCAGGCCTTACTGAAAGTGTTGCATGGTTCCTACGGTCAGGGGAAGTCGGGAGAAAAATCAGAGAATTTTGCATTCCAAAGTCAGGGAAAACTCAGAGGGTCGGGGAAAGTTGGGGAAAATCAAAATACCAGAGAGCAAAAGTTAACAAAGATGCAGAAAACTCAAGTGTCATTTTTTCTGCTCACTTCACTTGCAGATTATTTGTGTCTATACTTTTATATTTGTTCCACTGCTCTTGTGCCTAGTGTGATCACAGGCGATTGAAAATCGACACTGGTGTTTTGCATGAACAAATTAGTCAGGGAAGACGATTTATTTTGTCCTGGAAAGTCGAGGAAAATGAATTCTGCAGAGTAATAGGACCCATGTTGTTGACTACTAACAGACTGAGAAAACATAGCTGTGAGTTAATATTGTATTGTAGTTAAGTTAGTTAATTTGTGAAGTTTTCTGTGATTAAATGGTTCTTTTGATTCATCATTCATTGCTCACTACACACGTCACTTGTGCTATAAGTCTGTCAGAAATTAGAATGTGGGCCAGAACAACTGGAGCCATTAGTTTTACGGCTTATAACTTTTGAATTATCAGTCAGATAGGCACCAAATCTGGCATAAATCAATGCTACTTTACTTGTAACACAACCTTGTAACTTATTTGAATCAACCTTGGAAAATAAGGTTGTGCCGTCCATTAAATGACAGGTGCTTATAGATTTTCAGTCGAAGATCATGCTCTGCAATGCGCTAAACAAACGACCGTGACATCTTTATTTTCGTTCCAATTTCATACAAATTTTTGTAGATATGTAGTGCACTTCGGTGACTGCAGATGAGCTCCTTCACACGTTCGATTTTCCACCCGAAATTCCAACGTTCAAACTAATTCGGATGGTTACTGCATTTAGGACGGTGTCATGGTGGTGAAATTTGCCGATAAACTTCTCAATAAATCGATAAGTTTCAACGTATGAGTCCATTCAGACTTTCTTAACAAATGTTGTAAGCTCCAGTTCTTGTCATCATCATCATCATCAAGACGCGAAGCATTCAGCCTTAGCATTCCGCCGTTGCGATTTGTCGCCAAAACGAGCGGTCTTCTGCCAGCTGCAGAGCGTCAGTCACTGATATTCCTGTGTCCCGGCAGATCTGATGGATCCAGGTAATGGGAGGTCGACCACGAGCGCGTTTCCAATCAGGAGATGGTCGGGCACCGTCTTGGGCTTCGCAGCAAGTCCGAAGGATCTGGTTTGCTGGGACGTCCTCTGTGAATCTGGCAACATGACCGAACAGTCCGAGTCTTCGTTTGCGAATGATGGAAGAGGCTGCCAAGAGACCGGTCCGGCGTAAGACTTCGTTGTTAGATACGAAATCGTACCATCTGGTGTGAAGTATCCGCCGCTGACACCACGTATCGTTTCCAATCTGCTTGTCCAGGTTTCTGAGCCATAGAGGAGAACTGCCAGCACGCATGTGGAGTATATACGAATTTTCGTTGACATGGTGAGATTCTGTTGATTCCAGATATGGTCTAGGTGTTTCATTACTCCGGTGGCGAGTCCAATACGTCGAGTGCATTCGGAACTGGAATTTCTATTGCTCGTTTGGATGCTGCCCAGGTACGTGAAATCTTGTACTGGCTCGACAGTGTTACCGCTGACTACTACAGGAGAAGGTGTCGACCCACAGACCCACAGTTCTGGATCTTCGTTTTGCTCCAGGAAACGTGAAGGCTGAACTTCGAGGCTTCCTCGTCCATTGCAGACAGAGCGATTGGGTACTTGTCCTGAGTGTCAACAAACAATGTGACGTCATCGGCGTAGTCGATATCGGTGAAGGTGTGCAGGCCAACTTGGATGCCCACCTTACGACTAACGTGATCCATGATAAAAGTCCACTGCTCTGCAAAACAGAGCAGGAGCTAAGACGCATCCCTGCCTCACGCCTGAAGTCGTCGAGAACGGTGAGGAACAGCAGCCTGCCAATCGCACTCTAGCTGTCGTTGCGGTATGTAAGTCGATAATCAGGCCCAGTTCTTGTCCTGGCATAAAATATACGCCAACACGCTATCGTATTTTCTGATCTATCTCACACTAAACAAAACCATTAAAACGTTCATCACTTAATATGTCTATTGTAGTTTGCTAGATGGCACCACTGTGTTTTTAAAGTAGATTCGAAAAATAATGTTGTGAGTCATGCCAAATTTGGTTTCGATCTGATCAATACTACGAGGGTCATTCAAGAAATAAGTTTACAAAATGGTGCCATTCCATCAATACTCAAAACGAAAAAATCTGAAATATACATTTTGTGGGGATTTTCATTATGAGTATTAGCTCAGAGTTTTTATTACCACGTCACTGTGATGTCATTTGTATACATTAAATACGGCGACATTGCCATTGAAATTGTCGCGTAACGAACAGCGTGCCGTTATTGTTTTCTGTTGTGGGAAAACACTTGATACAACTTGGACTCATTTTCAGATGCATTTAGAATTTGGTGACAAATGTTTTACAAAGCCAACGGTATACGTTTAGTGTAAGAAAATGCTAGGTGGCAGAAATTTGCATCAGATACCAAGTGGTATGAACAGCAGCCAGCATCATTTTTTTGCAATGGGCATTCAGAAACTTGTCGACATACAGGACAGATGTTTGAACAAACTTGGACGATATGTTCAAAAATAAAATGCTTATGTATAGCATTGAAAGAAGAAACATTGATTTAAGTTTATTTGTTTTTTTCTCACTCGTGTACGCTGTTTGACATGTTTGTCACTTGTTAGTGGTGATAGATTACTGGACACTGGTGGAGAAAATAATGCACAAATAGACTGTGTTCTATCAACAGGTAACATCACAATAATGATGTCATCATCCACAAAATTTCCACATATGTTCGGAAAGAAATAACCTACAAAATGTATATTTTGGATTTTTCCTACTTTAAGAATTCATGGAATGGCACCATTTTGTAAACTTATTTATCGAACGACCCTCGTATTACAGTTACTATAAGTAGCCCCGTTTTTTGGCCCACCCTGTAAGTGCTGTTCAAAGTCAGTCATGAATTCATAATTACCAACATGTACTGGTTAGTGGATACTTTATCGGCTCATAACTTGACTGGAATAAAATAATATTAATAGATGTATTTGACTGTCCGATTAATTTTCTAGTCAATAATAGCAAATAACAATCGATCAATCCAAATATCATTAATACTACTACTGCTGATAGTAGTAGTAGTATTGCTAATATCAGCAGTAGTAGTAGATCATTATGAAGTCCAGTTGGCAGATGCGACAGTTCAATAATGGTGCAGTCTGTTGTCACGGCAACCGTTGCTAAGGCAACGACGTGCACCTGCCAGTAATGATGACAACGTTGTTGTCAACGCCAGATCTCTACGCTTCGTTCAGTTCAGTTATACACAAAGTTGAACCTATAAGCACACGCACACAGAGCACGCAGTGATTAGCAGAAAACAAATTATAAACTAAAAATTTTGGGCAAAGCCCAACATGACTCCACCCAGTGCCCTAAGTCCGATTGGGCGGAAAATTTAGGGGATGAAATTCCCCACGTAGCAAAGTCACGTGCCCGAACTCAAATGCATTAGCATACACAGAATGCGCACTGTCGACTTAGGGTGGGTCAACATCTACACCTATAACTTTTGAGTTAGTGAACCAGTTCACCTAATTTTTTGCTGAACCCCCCAGAGATCGCTGATGATCAAGCTTGTTTCCAATTTTTGATATTTCAACTGCTTCCTAAGATATTAGCGGTCAAAGTCAAAAGCTGTCTTAAATCGCGCCGAATTTTGGATGATTTTGCACTTCCAAATTTTAAGGGAGCAGTGCCCCCCCAAAACTTGTACATAAGTGATACCACCTAGCAGCACGTCTTGGCAAAGTTTCGTCGAGCTACTCCCTCTACTTGTGAAATTATAGGCACTTATTCATAAATTTGAAGCCAATTTTTGACACCCATTGAAAAATGTAAGGGGAACCCCCATCCATGGTGGGGGTGCGCTAGTAAGACTTGGTCATTCTCAAGCATGTGTAAAAATTTGGGGTGCAACACACTTTAGGGGTCGAAATATGGCATTCCGAAAGAGTTTATTTGGGTGGGTAGGATTTGGTCTCTAGACTTCCGAAGTTAGTGGACCAAAGTTCACCTAACTTTTGCCGAACGCGGGAGGAGTCGTGGTAGATCAAATACTTGTCTGATTTTGAATATCTTTGTCCGTTCTGAAGATATTCTCGTCAAAATTTAAAGTCGTCCAAAATCAGGGCAAATTTTGCATGTTTTTGATCCCTACATTTTTTTGTGAGGCCCGCTAAAATTTTGGACTAGGATTATTGAATTGAATACACTTCCAATCATTGTGCAACATTTCGAGCCAATCGGCTAACGGAGCTCGGAGAAATCGTGGCTAAAAGAAAATAAACGCCAGCAAAATATATGGGGACTTACATGAGTCAGACTCGTGACCAGAAGCACTTTACAATCTATGAGCAGTGGCACTTGATTGGCTTTAGCCAATGATACTGCAGTGCACTATGCAGCCATCCATTGCCCATGTCAGCAAACAACTGAACCCGCAATTTGCAGCAAGCAGACATACCACCACCCCAATCAGCCACACTAAGCCTTCACTTTGTAGCCTGTAAGCCAATACTCATTTCCCATCCCACGCAGGATAGGAGGCTGAGTTGACCTGAGCACACAGTAGGTTAGCAACTTGCTTGCAAATGACCTGCGATGAAACCTGGAAGTTACAATATATTTACTAACCACTTGCACGGAGTTCATCATTCTAACCCTTAGGCATCTTTACTACCAGCAGTAATTATAATAATACCAATAATGAATTATAATACCTGTTCATATGTGGTTCATTAACTGATAACCTGCTGTCAGACATTTTTTGCATACCAACATAGAACAGGACTGAAATGAAAACACAGGACATCGGTACCAAACCCGAAACGAACTCTTATTTTTCACAGCTGCAAAGAACCCAAACCGACCCAAACCCCAACCAGTCTGCCAGCTGCCGGACCAATTTTTGGATGCACATAAAAATTTTCCCTACTATATTTGACCAAAGCGAAATATCAGTGCCATTTTTTGTGAGAATTTGTCTTTGTGGTGCAAGAAAGTCTTCAGCTTCAGGGGGCTGCACACATGGACCCCCAACATATGCTAGACATGCCGGTTACATGCGAATATGCAATCGCATATTTTGCCAAAACCCGCATATTGCATATTTTTCCGCACACAATGGCATTTTCAAAATCGCATAGCGAAAATTATGCCACATCCAAAAATGTGCATATATTCACACATAGGCCGCATATTTCCACACATGCAGTCACATTTTTCAGCATTTTCCTTGTCCAACATTGACTCAAGACCGTTAAATATTTTTGGCGGCAGACAATTACCGGTATATACAATTAGACGTTGAACAAACTGAATGGAAAAATGTCCAAACTGTGCAGAATATGCCTATTTACGATCACGATTATGTGCATCTCTGCCCGTCAAAGTTGCGTATGCCAGAAATATGCGGAAAAATATGCTGCATATATATGCCACATATTTTGCCAAACTCCGCATATTTTGCCTCAAAAAGTGATGCAAATTTTGAGAAAATTCTCCACTATAAACCGGCATCCCTAATAGGTTAGCGCTCCCGCACTCGCCATAAAAGCCGGACCAATCCAGACTACGCCGCTACAAACCTATTTCTTCCCAAGTCTAAGTGCTTAAACTATATAGCAACTGAATGCATTAATAAAGCTAATTCAAACTAGTGCATACACGGACAGACAGAGAGATAGATCGATCAGTAGGGCCCACAGTTATCCGTGGGCTGCAGAATTTCAAGCCGAGCCGGGGAATTTGCCCTATACTGCAGAATTTTGATACGGCCGTGGAATTTCGTGCAATTATACAGAAGTTCAGAAATGACCGATGATTAGTATAATCGTCGGCTTTAAACTAACTATGTCACAGAGAAAAATCAAACTGAGCTGCCTAAAACTGCATCCCTACTAATAATTACCATCGTATACAGCACAATCGTAAATTAACACAATGCAACTAGTTGACAAATTGCACTTTCGAAAAAAATACATCGATAATTTCCTTTGTATGTTGCTAGCATAACTGAGCGCCATGCCAGCACCCAAAAACTGAAGTTTTTTTAAACAAAATAAAGCTTAGTTCATGCACAAACAGAAGGCTGCGGTAAGCCGCGGAATTTGGACAATTTTGCCAAATTTTGCGAACCGACCCGCATAATTTGGCAAAATTTACCGCGAAAAACTGTGGGCCCTACCGATCAGTGGGTGGAGAGAGTGCCTGACCTGCTAAGCATCTGAGGCAGACAACCTATGATCTGTCCGTAGCTGGTTAGGTTGTCATAGAGTTCAAACAACGGAGCAGCAACGAGCTTATGATTACGAGGTACAGCGAACATAGCTAACACAAAAACAGACAGACAACAGGATTAGCATCATGATGTGTATCAGTGACATAAATTAAGCAACAGACATGCACAAAACTTGTCAAGTATAAAAATCAAATGTTTATTGACTTTTCACTATCGAAAAAACTAGACACAGAACTGCAATGAAGACAAAGAACATCAATACCGAAGCCGAGACAAACTCTTATGTTATAACGGGTAAAAATTCCTCTAATATTTTACTTTCTCATGCTGGTTTTACTCTATTCCTATCTTTATTACTGTATATTCTCAAACAGAGGGGACACGGACAGACAGACAGACAACTTCTAGCTCTGCTTTTAACTATCATTCATAGTAGACCATTACGTTTGAGTTTTACACTGACTATCTTAAAGGTTAAAGGTTGTGCATATTGTGGGAACCCAATGCCATTGCACAGCTATAGAGCATCGCCTGCCATATTGGATCCGACACAGGTGAATGTGCCATTGCCCCACCTTAACCCCAGCCAGGTAGGCTGGAATTTGATTAATCTATCCCAAAGGCAGAGTAGACCTTGGTGACTGGCTATACACCGTGGGCCATAAAAAACGTGGCACTTTACTTTTGTCCATATCTTCACCAATTATGGACCAATTTTCAAAATTCTTTCACTGGCACACTCTGCGGACAATTTGCAATAATGGGATTATTACACATCCCACCACACCATAAATGCATCTTTACACTACCTTGTGAAACACGAATGTAAGAAAACCTAGCAATAATAACAAACATTTAAGTAAATGAAAGAAACACTTCAGACCAACATTGCGGTGGATGATCTGTATGACATTAGAGTTAAACCCACACAGTCTAGCGTTATACAGATCATTCACCGCAATGTTGATCTGAGTGTTTTCTTCAATTTTACCAAAATGTTTGTTTGTTATTATCGTTGTACATGCATATTTCATTCATATTTCACAGAGTAGTGTAGAAATGCATTTACGGTGTGGTGGGATATATAATAATCACGTTATTGCAAATTGTCCGCAGAGTGCGTCAGTGAAAGAATTTTGATAATTGGTCATTAATTGGCGAAGATATGAACAAAAGTAAAGTGCCACGTTTTTTACGGCCCACCCTGTCTATCTAGGTGGTACATAACATTTACTACATAAGCCAGTAATGATAATGTTAATAAAGAAACCTTTCTCAGGCAGCTGCACCAGGTAAAGACGTTTGTGTTCTTTCGGCTTCGTCACATGAGCAGGAATGTACGGGTACTACACAACATACAACAGCATTCCGTGTACAAGAAGGCTCCAGAAATTAACGATCAGATTTATCAATTAAAGTTTTTTAATCGATTAAAATTCAACTAAAATTTTAAACTTCCTAACAGACTAAAATGACTGACAGTCGACATTTGTAACCTAATTTTATTTCACTTAGGACATGTCATCAGTATTTGCACAATACAACATCAGCGCACATTGCTATAAAATTGCAATGGTACAATAACACAATTGCACTCCTTAACTTTGCAGTGGCCAAAAATTCTTGAAAAATCTTTCTTTTCTTTTCAAAACATTTTTTGTCCATTTGGGGCAAACAAAGCCCCATTTCGGAAAAATTTAGGGGGAAAATCAAAAACAAGAGCATCCATAATCTCTTCTGTCCGAAATTGCACCTGCATTTCCAAAAATCATAACTTCCTCCCCTGCCTACATTTTTGATCCCTGAAGTCGCTGGCTAGTCTGAATTGAAGAATTTTCTTACATAACTCATGATTCACTGACAATGGAATCTGTACAGATGGCCAGACAAAGGACTGAACGGCCTGTCTGCTTTCAGCTATTATCTATTATCGACAACGAATTAATTGCAGTACATTTAACTAAAAGCAAGGAAAAACCGCACAAAACTGACCACACATGCAATTTTGTGCACACAAGATAAACATGAAAAGCAAAAACTTAAGCAAAATGAAGAGCTGAGATTCCGACCTGAGCTGTTTCAAAGTTTGGTCTCCACCAGTTGCAGACAGTGTCCTCGATGGCCCAATCTACAGGTGGGTGGTCCGACCTGCCCAACATCTACAGACAGACAGACAGACGTAGACAGTGGCTTCTATCCCTATACCTGGCGGGCGCAGCTTGCGCCCAGTAAAAAATATGGGGAAAAAGTTTTGATAAAGTTGCAGATAAAAACTCCCCCAACTATTTTCACTGGGCAAACTACACCCTTAATAAAACTTCCCCCTATTTTTTGCTTCCCCCTATTTTTCAATCTACACCCTTAACAAAACTTTCTCTCTAGAGTGGGAAGAAGCCCAAAATAGAGGGGAAAATTGGAAATTGAGGGGGGGACCTGCGACCAAAACTGGGAGGGAAGTTGCATCCAATTTCGATTTCAGATTTGGGGGAATAGAAGCCACTGAACGTAGCCAGAAATACAGAGAGACACGGAGACACACAGACAGCTCATTAATATGCAGCATGTTATCCTTAGCCAACAGCCATCCATTTATCAAACTCTTCACACAACAGTGAGGTCTTATCACAGGCCCATTAGAATGGCCGCATCACAACAAGGACTGGTAGTAACCACTACTTAGATGGGTGACTGCTAGGGACCAACCGAATTCACGGAGAAAAATCCATGATTTCACGGCAGAATTTTAAAAATGTGTCAAATTTCACGGAAAGAGTTTCGCAAATTCACGAGCCCCACAGACGTTATTTCGAGGTGCTGCGGTATTGCAAACGAAGAAATTTCAGAACAACGAATATTTACTACACAAAGACAGTCAATGTCAACTACTTAGTGCTGAAGTGCGACACGTAGCAAACAGCAACATCTGTACAAAAGCTGCTGATAACACTCTGGAATTGTCATAAATTAAACTAAAAGTGCTAAAATTCACGAAAAATCACGGATTTCACAAAAATCGGCGTTTTTCACGGAAGAAGGCCAATTTCACGGAAAATGTCACGGCCGTGAAATCGTGAATTAAGTTGGTCCCTAGTGACTGCCTGTGGACAGATAAACCATCTCGGTATATAATTAACACCAAGATCAACTCAACCTTCCATCGCTCTGGTGTAGGTACTCAGAAATCCAGTAGTGGCCTGCTTAAAGTGGGGCGCATTCACCGGTGTCGGTTGAAAGGTATCACTGTGTGATTCCATACGGCAAGTGACACTCTTTAGCTCTGTGATGGGTTTCTATAAACAGCCTTTAACCCTTTAACTATTAGATGAAGCATGGCGTTTACATCATTCAAAAGATGTTTGAGGTACGATTAGAGATAGGGGGCACCAGTCCGCAACCCTTCTGTGCTGTGGACCACAAAACATGCTCTTCAAACACTGCAGCCAGAACAATGGAAAATTCTGCATTCATTAATCACAAAAACAGCAGAGACATTATAGTATAAGACATGTCGTGGTAAATTCCGATCGGAAACTGAAGCTATGCACCGCCAAAAAACCAATCCAAAAACATTTTTACGCGTGAAAGCAGCTACTGCTTTCAGCACGTCTTAGAAATCGCAATTCTGTCCGTCCGTCCGTCTGTCTGTCACATGGATGGATCAGTCAAAAGCGGTGCAAGCTAGAATCACCGTTGGCTGCCTGGAAGACTCTAGTTTTAGGAACCGTAAAACTTTTCAATAAGTTCGAACGGAGTCACCCCAAACGAGAGTGTTAAATGAGGGGGTAGGGAAAATTTGCAATTTTTGGCCAATAAGTCGCTGTATCTCAGTAACGGTGCGAGATAGGGCCTAGGATAGGCCTAGGGCCTAGCCTTCCATCCCTCCGGGGTAGGTAAATCGAGTACCGGCCTATCTGGCTGGGGTTAAGGCGGGGCGCGTTCACCTCTGTCGGGTGGCAGGTAACACTGTGT
>Ga0209671_1008268_pt1 | contig 10873 bp, 9 predicted proteins | sample WorMetHERISLAND2_2_FD_187401 | JGI IMG/M metagenome (GOLD analysis project Ga0209671, IMG submission 187401) | Marine gutless worms symbiont microbial communities from Max Planck institute for Marine Microbiology, Germany - Olavius geniculatus... | ecosystem: Host-associated > Annelida >...
CTGGTAGAGCCTGTATTGGTCAGGAGCAGAACATTATCGATACTGCAGCTGTCAAGTTGGCCAGTGTACAAGTGTCACAGTGGGCCAACACTTCAAGCAGTTTTACTGTAGGCAGTTGAATAATGGATAACTGAATGAAATGTCAGCCACAGTGTCAGAAATGTGAATAAAATGTGTTTTTACGCATTATGTTAATTAAGCAATCATGTCGCATTGAATAAAAAAGTGATATTTTGTTTGTTCTATTTTCCCCAGGTAGTGTAGAAATAGATGTTGAGCGAGATGGGAAATTAAATTGTCACTTGATGACGAGTTGTCTCAGGAATATTCGTACCAAAAATTATTAAAATCCGATAATCCTTCTTCACGTTACAGTCGAAAATGTTGGGGATGTTTTTTTTGGGACACAGTGTAGAATGCATTAGGCCTACATGAGAACTGCAATATGAGGTCAGACTGTTGCCAAGTCAAGCAAACATCTGAGAAAGTGCATCTCATTTCAACAGCCTGCACCACTGCACAAGTTTCCACATCACAGAACTTCACAGACTGGCCTAACTAAGGTAGTGCTAAATAATTTTCAGTTTTAATCTTTCATCCTTAGACTTTTTGGCAGCTGCAAAAGCTCTCCGATATTGATGTTGCATTTTAATTGTGCTATCTGTTGTTGATAAACTCTTGCAATGCAGAAAATGATGATGACGATGATGCTAGCGATTAGAGAAAAACAAAAAAATGTAATGTAGGCTACCAGTAGTAGCCGATGTTGGACACTCGGCGCGCCAATCTTCATCAGACCCGTCAGAACACTGCGCTACACCGTCACACAACTGAGCCGATGTAACACACATGCTGTCACACTCATAGCTGCCTCGACCACATCTACCTGTCACCACATAAACAAACCACTTCATGAGGACAACGTACTATCAATGTTGTAATGAAATCACATGCTACTGTAGCACAAGTGCCACCTCCAGCGCTCACCCATAGCCGCCTGAGCTACATTTACCTGTCCACATATACCACACATGCACCATTAACGGCATTGTATTTATAGCTAAACAAAATGGAAAATTAAAAATTTTGATCCAAGTGACGTCAATAACAACTGTATAAAGCAAATGATTCCCTGTCAAAACCTGGACCGACTAAACTGGGAATGTCAAAACTACCCCACTAAAAGAACCCTAAGAATCTCAATCACTAATCCATAATCCATAATCCCTGACCCTAACCCTAACTCTAACCCTAACCCTATCCTTAACCTTATTTCCTAAAGCTAAGACAATATCACTGTTTCCCGGTTCTGTCGTTCCCAGTTTTGTCAATGCAAATTTTGTTGGTACACCAAAGTAGGTACTATGAGGACATAAAAAGCATCTGAAAAATCATTCTGTCTACAAAACTTGACTGAAAGCACTCCATAATTGCATCTGTGAGAGCTTATAGCTCAAAAACTGAAAAATTTGCTAAACAAAAAATGCATGAATTTTTCAAGCTGACACTGCTGATACTGCTGATAGCTTTTAATCATAACCAACGATTAATTACTTGTTAATTTTTACAAAGTTAACTATTTTCAAAATTTTAATTGTTACTGGTCAAGTCTAAAAATTACGTAAGTTCAAATACACTTTTGATGAAAAAGCATGGCCTATGCTGACCTACATTTTAATACATTATTCATGCAGTTGCATGAAACTCCCTCGACAGTTCTCTCAATTCTCTTGACATTAAGGTAGTCATCATCATCATCATTTTATTTGCACAAAATAAACAATATCGGAGTATAGTACTAACTATTAATTAGCTACTAACTACTAGTAGCTGGAAAACAGCAGACAGATGAGGACTGACCGGTTAAGAGGTAGCATTCACCGTCAGTTACCACAAGCTCATCAAGTGCCATATATGACAAGTCTGAAGCTACAGTTGCAGTGAATACAATCTACAAACACATCAAAATTAATACAACACTAATGAATTCATGTGGTGCGCCATTACGTTCAAAAATACTGAAATTACAAACAGTTCAAAATCCAGCAATTTACATGCATTTGCACAAAAGGGAAACATCATTATTATCCACAGAATAAATAATGGCATTCACATTTCACACACCTGGAAGGGTCCGTCAGCACGTAGATTGATGCTAGCCTGTGTCCACGCCCCCACTGTGACTACAGTATTAGTCTGGTTCCATGCCACGCTGAGCAGCACTCCATCATATCGCAGCAATCGCACTGTCAGAGTCGATGATGCTGAGCTGGCACTCAAATAGAACTCAAGACATCGTCGATCCCCAGGTACAGCAGATATAGGAGGACTGACAAGCACTGCGTGACCTCCAGATGACCTCGAGGATGTGACAATGACATATGAACCACCTATCAACAACACAAGATCCCATAACCACAACATTACCCCCTAAGACTACACACATTACACTACACTACACTAAAGACATTAACCTATGCTGGGAATTTCTTGCTAAAGCCCATGTCCGACATGCAACAAAATCGCCCCAATTTATTGCACAACTTTATTGCACGACAAATTTGCCTAGGCAACTGGCGAATTTCCATCGGCAAACAATTGCCAAACAAACATGGCTTCCAGCGCTACAGACAACATCAGAGAAGTATGATTCTAGAATTTCTTGGCATAAACTCGCTGTGCCTCTCTCAGCCTGCAGCTAAAAATAGACACAGGCTAACTTGCTGAGCCTCAAACCCCGTGCTCTAACCTAATTACAGCTCCATGTGCTATGTGATTAATGTGCGACTCAACTAAACGAATGTATCAGACAATAAATGTTTTATTCAGTGACATTTAATTCTAGAATTAGTAATAATATTAGTATAAAGCTACAGTGACATTATAACATCGGAAAAATCATTTATTCTGTCTACAATACTGGGTTAAAAAGCACTCAATAACTGCAAAAGTGAGAGCTTATAGCTCAATAACCGAAAAAAATTGCTAAACAAAAAAAAATGCTATAACCTACGTGTACAAGTTTATTCAAAGATATGGACAAAAGTTTGGCATCTTATTTATAAAACTCATGATGTATGCATAAATCAAAAAGTACAACATCAAGACTGACTTGTATCAGTTGATGAATGATCGGTAGCTGGACCAATAGACACTCCCACTCCAGCTGACTGAATGGTCCACTGTAGGTCAGCACGTCCAGTGTCCAGTGAATGGACGAGATGACCAACGGATGACCAGCCACAGAGAGAAGACTCAAAGTTACACGACACATCAACTGATATCCACACATCACAATCACAACATCACTGCCTTTACTTGGTAAACCATTAGGTTAACATCGTCAGCTTTATAATATCCCATTTAGCAAACAAAGTAAGCAGCCGATCAAAAATGCATTATGGCGTGAAAAATAGAGCAAAACTGATTTGATCTTAGACAGAAGCGTTTTTTTTAATTCTCTGTGTCCCAAACAACTGCAAAAACTGTATCAAAAACTGTCATATTACATAGGCTACAAGGTGTCCCAAACTAAGCAATCTCTCGCTTCAAGCACACCTAATTCAATACACAGGCTTCATGCCTTCTACCAGATATCATTTGTGCTCACATGTCTGCGTGTTCAGAAAATTCACAGTATAGTTGCTGATAGCAAACAGAAAGAGAAAGGCGTAATTAAAAACATGACATCCTTACTTTAGTAAAGGTTACAATATCAGTCAGTGTGATGACTGTCAAAACTTTCAAATATGTATTTGGGAGAAAGAATGAGCTAAACGATAAAAAATACAACTTTTCTGATGATAGTTAAATACAAAAGCAAATGGAAGGCAGGTATGAGAAAAGTATAGCTGCTAACCTCCTCCTGTACACAATCCTTCCTTCATGCTGATGTCATCCAGACCGACGCCTTCATCACTGGCATTCTGCGACCGATCAAACTCCACAGCAAACGTCACTTGCCGAGTCGAGCCACTGTTGAATGTCAGTTCCGCAAGTCTCCATGTTGCTGAACCTCGTAGACTGGCCCGACTCCATTCTGGCCGTTGGCCCACCTATACACGTCAGCTCTATTTCAGCATGCAACTAGTCAGTAAGTAAGCAAAGAAGTAAGATGAGAAATTATTAACAAATTATGTAAATTTAAAAGACGTCATTTGTGGTTTATGAGCATGTCTAATAAAACCAACTCATTCACATTCAAATATATTGAATCACATCCTTAAAAATGACTTAAGGCTAAATGCAAGGTCCACACATTACACACACTGTGTACACGAACAGGGAATCAAATATGTGATTCTCGATTATGGCCATTACTATTGTGGCATGACCTATTCAAGCATACCCATAAGCTAATTCATAGCAAATACACATAAATTGTGAGTGATGAGTGAGTATTTCTTTTTAATCCACACTCAGCTTCCACTAGTACTGTTTTTGCAACTTTCAGCTGCAATAGGGCATCACATAGCAAACGAAGGTGTAATACATGCGATCTGAGCATGGTTTAAATATGATACCGCAACGTCTGGAGTAATATAAGATCATACCGTGTACTCGCTTATCCACTCCAGCAGTGTGGTATCTAGCACTGACAGCACATCAAACCTGGTCCGATGAGACGTAGACCTTGAGAGATGCGGTCGAAGTTCGTTGAAGTAGAGTGGCGACGTAGTAGTAGAATGAAAGACAGTAGGTACGATTGAGCGACAGATTCTGATTAGGACTAGTCAGATATACAACAGAGGACGAGGCATCTGACTGACTCACGAACATGTAGTAACCCGCTGTCAACACAATCATCATGCAAGATAAAGTCAGCAATTATCAGCAAAGAAATCCTTTACCACCAGTTCAATATCCATTGATACACAAGCAGTAAAAGGGATTTAAGTGCTACACCAAAAGAAAGATATGATGCCAAAAAAGCGTCAAGAAAAAAAAAACATTGGGATGGGGTGTCCCACTCCCCACTCAAATAAAGGGCCTGGGAGAGCGCCATAAGCTCCCCCAGAAAAAAAGTAGATTTTATGCATACTTGAGATTAGAAAGAAGCTACACAGGACATGTTTTTCAGTAGGCCAGGTCCACAACTACCATTTCACGATAATGGTGATGATGATGATGATGATTGATTAAAACAAGGAGTGAAAGACAGACTACCAGTGCCATTGGTGTGGTCAGCGGCTGGTCCATACGGCAACTGAGCACGTGACGTGTGTATCCAACCACCAGTAGCTGACAGCTGACAGAACTCATCATCTGTTGAACCACTGGTACACACACATACATACAGTAAATAGTGTATAAAACAAACACAACTGCAAAAACACAAAAGATTTATGCACAAAAACTATGCAAGCTTAAAAAGGCACAGTTAAAACAAACAATTAAAAAACTAGAAAACACAACTGGGAAGCCGAAGCTGACGTTCATGGACGTAATGCTAGACTGGAGTTGTCGCGTCATACAATATTCTAGACCATGCTTATCCAAGTGAATTGACTAAGTAAGTAGCATCAGCGACTCTAGTGTCTAGCCACCAAGTTTCTGTCGTTACTATGTCAAACATTGACCGATTTTTCAAGTTCTTTCATGAACTGGTAAATTATTTTGTAAAGTCAAGTAATCGTCAAAAAGTTCAACACTGAAGCGCGTCGCCACATTATCCTGTGAAATGAACGAAGGGTTAGATAAGAGATGGAGAAAAGATGGGTCTTAAGATGGGACCAGAAGACAGCCATGGAAAGTGCAACGGAAATGTGTTCAGATAGACTGTTCCAAACATGAGCAGTGCCAAACGAGAAAGCATGGCAAATCACAGACATCTAAATATAATAGCAATACCTATAGATAAGAGTCCATAAGTAGACACCCAAACGTGGTCAACAATCACGGACGAAGACTAAACAGAATAAATTCACTGCAAAATTGATGTTGCCACGAACTAAAAAGACTTAACAGCATAAAAAATGTTTCAGCTGAAGAAGTCATCTTTTAACCATTAGCACCTCCAGTAACAATACTTGATATCACAACAAACTAACTGTAGCCAAATATTTTATAATAAATCAATTTTTACATGCGAGAGCTGGCATAGCTAGATATAGCACGTATTAGCTATGGTAATTCTGTCTTGGTGTCTGTCTGTCTGTCTGTCTTGTGTCTGTCACGTCCCATTACCATTCCAAGACCAGACTAGATAGAGGTTTACACCATATGATAGCTTAAAGTCTCTAGTATTTCGTGACAAAATTTCATGCCACTAGGTAAAAGGTCCCCACGAACGAGAGGGAGAAAGAGGGGCACCCCATTAAAAAGGCATTATTCTACCATTATTGGCTCACCTAACTTGAAAATGGTTGCAGATAGGCACAGACATGCTGCTTATCATAACAAGCACTGGCGACGAGCTTCTTAAGAATGTCAACATCGATGACCTTAAATAACCCTGAACCCCCCAAAGAGGGAATTTTAGTGAATTTTTTGCGATTTCAAGTTGCAACCTGCATTTTAAGAGTGAATTGCGCCAAAATGGCTGGAGATAGACCAAGACAACCTGCATATGAAATTTTCAGCATTGAATGTAGATTTTAGCAATTCAAGTCCGAACCCTCTAAGTTCAAGGAGGCCTGCACATGCGGGTGTCAAAGAGGTGTACCCCTTTAAAAAGTGGTTATTTATCTGCTGTTGGCTTGTCTAGCATGAAAATGGTTGCAGAGAGGCACAGACAAACTTCTTAGGATTGTCAATACTAATGACCTTGATTGACCCTGAACCCTAAAAATAGGAGTTTTAGTGATTTTTTGGCAATTTTTGGCTGCAAAAGAGTGAATTGCGATGAAATGGATGGAGATTGACCAAGATTATCTGCGATGCAGGAACTGCAATAGGCTCTCTTGCTTCTTATGAGCATTAGCTCAGATTTCTTGTTTGCATATGCTTTAAACATGGTTAAACATGAAACAAGACCGAAAACATTTGCAACAATTCTGCATGTGCTTTATTTTATTATACATAAACGTGACTGACACTCCTAGCTGATTCATTACGTAAGCCAATAAAGTGAAAAGCTTACGTTTTTGAGAAATCACATGCGAACAGATTCTGCTTTCCTGCACAGCAACACAATAGCAAATACACGCATCGTTTGAACACCATTTTCCACCTAAACCCAAACTAGCAGGCTGCCCCATTGATTCCCAGTCTCCAACGATCATAAACCTACTATTGGAAAGACACAATAATGAGCCCATAAACAAAACATACACCAGCAGCCATCAAATATATAGCTATGCTAAATAGTCATGTTATGAACCTCAATCCATGTTTTACAGAAAATTAGATAAACTAATATAATAAAACAATAAAAGTTAAACCAAAAGTCAAGAGTATGGAAAAAAAGAGAGACTGAAATATTTTGTGTAGATCGCAATATTTCTACTACTACTCTAAGCTGATCATGCTGGTGAGTATTTAATATTAGTAATAAATAATCATCAGCAGTAGCAGTAGCAGTCACTCTTAGTAAGACCTCACAGGGATATAAACAGAAAGCAAAATTAGTTCACTCCCAACGGCAGAGTATAAATATCAAATACCCGGCAGAGCATATTCCAGTTTGCAGAGAAGCCTCGTTTAAGCCCCAGCAGATGGATCCATAGCTGTATGAAGAGTTTCATATGTTAGTTATGGTCAAGACTGGAACTCCTGGTATTAAAACTCCATCTGGTTACAGTGAGGGGGGAGGGCGTGAGGGAGTCCTCTAACCAGTGCAACTTTTAAGCCCAAACTAGTGGGTGGGCGATCTCCATTCTCTTTCCCCATCCACCGTCTTCCCTATCCCTTTCCTCGATTCTCCCTTTTCTCCCCACTCCCATCTCCCTGCCCCTGCTCTAGAAATGAAGTCTGGGGTGTCACCCCCCACGGAAAATTTTAAAATTCTACATTGCTGTAGAGTTTAGCACATTTTTAGATACCATTTGTACAATTCTTTGGTTAACGGTTTCATCCTAAAACTATTCTATGTTGTATTGCTAGCAGGCAAAGTCAGTGCTTCATCATAGATGCTAAAGCAATAAAGCTTAACCTATTTGGACGAAATGTCTGGAGTGGGTGGGCAATTTGCTTGAGTGGGTGGATATTTTCACCCCTCGTCCTAGTCCACATGTAAAAAGTCGCTCTGCGGTGACTCTGCTTGTCAATATGTCTGCCGTCATCCAACATACATGTAGTGAGTGAATGGGTGGATAGTGTATGGATCCATGGGCTGGACTGATCTGCGTTACTGACACACTATTAACCAGAGCTGACAGTCCTGACGCCCTCGTATAGGAAGGACGTTACCAATCACAGCGGAGACAACAGCTGACAGAAGCAGCAGCCAGACAAAGCTTAGCGCCTGCTTGCTGGATTATACCCAGCCAGTCACCATGGCAACTCCGCATTAGCTACATTAGCCAAGTTACAGGATTTCGCAATAAGATATCTTCTCCCTTTCTCCTCCTCTCTCTTTTCAACTACCGCCCTTCTTATCCCATTCAATCCTAGTCACATTAGGGACGTAGCCAGGCCGTTAAAAGCATTCATTGTATTTTACATAACTCACATACCTTATGCACCTAGTTGCACCACAGCACCAGGTTATATTTTTATGTTTCATCCACAATAACGGTTTAAACTCCCAAATACTAAAACCCCTAAACCCCTAAACCCTATTCTCAAACTGGGCGACAAACATCTCTAAAGGCAAGCGATTCCGCCTACTCCGTATCGTCACCAGTGTGGTCTGTCTGTCCATCGTCTGTCTGTCACATTCGTGCCCCCTGATAGATTTAGATGTCATTGGGCAGGTACACGCGTGGGGTCTAGGAGAAAGGGGAATTTGGACGTTGAACCCACAGCCAAAACACGCAACTTGCGGCCAAACACTCAGTGCAATGCTGGCGAATACAAACGAGGCGTTGGGTGGACTTGCAATAGCGACTTCGCATTTTGCCAAATTACTTTGGTCCTTATCACCATTATTAATAATGGCTGTATAATCCAGACCTGGACATCGAGCGTGAGTGTAAGACTCATCTGAGCCGTCAGTACAGTCTTCGACTCCATCACAAAGCTGACGTTTGTTGCTCAGACATTCTCTGTTGAAGCACTGCCACTCGCCGTCACCGCACACTGTACGCATCACACATATGCACAGGTCAACTCAGCCTTCCATCCCTCCGGGGGTACAGATAAATCGAGTACCGGCCTGTCTCGCTGAGGTTATGTCGAAGTGTAATCACTTGTGTCGAGCGGCAGCTAACACTGTGTGATCCCATACGGTAAGAGACGCTCTAAGATGGGTTTTTTTATAAAGACCTATACAATCTTAACTTTTTTCGAACTTCTAACACAGAGCTGGATTTAAACCCGACTAGGCCCTCTTATGAAAAAAATGTTGGGGCCCTCATGGCCCCCAGCCTCACACAAATTTTCTGTTCAGAATAAAAATAAGCAAGTAACGTCGTAAGGTTCAGATTTTGCAGAGAATGTCGTAGTGCACCGAGTGAACTTTTAACTGTCGCAACACGACACAGAGGCAGCAGAGGCCAGAAAATGTTGCTAATAATTTGTCCATTCTCTGATCTGTGGGAGCCCCCTTTTTGTAAGGGCCCCAGATCTGAGCACATCTAAATCCGTATGTAAAAGGTACGATCCTGAAGTAGAAAAGAAGAGAGAAGCCAATAAGATCTGAAGATGTGCAACGGATTTTCGCGCATATTTACGCACATTTAAGGTAAAAGTCTAAGAAATATTCGATCAACATATGCATGTAACAGGTCGCTTACATCTGCCGGGGGCGACTGGTCGGGCGGGCGATGACGTCGTCATGGAGGCGTTGATCACGTGGTAGGAGGCGTAGAAGCCGGTAGAATTTATGCTGTTGTCAGATGAGAACGTTATCTCGAACAGATCGCCATTCCGCACCGGCCCTAAACACCATCAAACAAACAGACAGACAGACAATCACACATCACGTTAATACCGCCAGGCTGTGAATGTTGCTAATGACAGCCCAGCCAGAAGCGACTAGAGATCTCAAACCGCCGCCGAAAACGCTGCTGTCTCCTGGCGAATACAGAAAATTTCGTGCTGCTGGTATCTCCCAACGATAAAGAATACCGGAAATAATCCATAATCAAGCTGTTGCTTAAGCAAGATCAAGTGAGTATAAGTCGAAAAGGCGCGAAAATTAAACGCAAGGCACGACCATTAGCACAGAACAGCACACAATAGGGGCCTACATGCATCACGTCGGTCATAAATATCATACATATCATCAGCGGCCAGTAAACCAAACAGTTCCAAGGGCCACCACGTCACCACGTGCTAAATGGCATACTTGAATGCTGCCGTTAGTTACGCTGTCATCGTCGCCGTCTTTATATCAGTCGCGGCGGCGACGCTGTGGGTGGTCTGAGACCACACAATGCAACTGCCGGCTTTTCAGCCAGGCATGTGTATCCTACACTACCGCATGCACAGTCATAAAGAACTGACCAGTCAAGTGTGCTTAAAGTCTCCATCCACTTGTTCTACTTGTTGGCGTAACGGTTATGACACGATGGACAACGATAAAAAAGAGAGTGAGTCTGATTCCCGGTCATGTCACTATCAAGTGGTTAAGTACTAGTTGGGTGGGTGACTTCTTCAGGACAGATAAGCCATCTTGGTATATAACCCACCCCAATATCAACCCAAGTGACAGGGTTATGGTTGCAAGATTCCAGGCACGACCGTTTAACATGTCTGTCGTTCAGGTATATGCACCCACGTCAGACGGTACAGACGAACAGGTGGAACAATTCTACGCAGACCTGGAAAC
>Ga0209671_1008270_pt1 | contig 10872 bp, 5 predicted proteins | sample WorMetHERISLAND2_2_FD_187401 | JGI IMG/M metagenome (GOLD analysis project Ga0209671, IMG submission 187401) | Marine gutless worms symbiont microbial communities from Max Planck institute for Marine Microbiology, Germany - Olavius geniculatus... | ecosystem: Host-associated > Annelida >...
CCGGTATGCAGCTATAACGAAAGTTTCGTGCCATACTTTGAGGAATTGTGAGCATTAAAGGAAAAACGTTTACTAGGTGCGGTTTTCGTTTTAGCTCTGCCCTTCACTAAAGATGACCTACTTTAAACAATGAGGTCATGGATGGTTTCGTTTCGTGGTGTAGTAATTTTTCTTCCTATTTAGCGTTCATTGGCTTTCACTTTGTGTTTAGGTGTTTAAGTTAAAGTTGTGTATATTTACAATTGTGCGCATGTATGTGACATTTTTTTGTCCGGGATTATATCTTCCTGCTTCTTGTCATGGGCCTGTTAGTCACTACTCACTATCACTCAAATGAACTCGAAGGGGGCGGGGCGTAGCGTGATAACGGTAGTTTGGTTTCAGTATTTATTAGCAGTGCTTCTTTGAATTTTTTTTACATAGCTTTTAGTTAGTTATTGTTTTCTTATTTTCTTGCAGTTGTCTGTTGTTGCTGTGATTAATCCGTACAATTTTGTTTAACTTGTAGAATCTGTTTGTTATCTGCTAGTCACAACATGGAGGATGATTCAAGAGCAGCTCTGTGTAAAGCTTACAACACAGTTCGAGAACGCTACAACAAACTTCGCCTGCAGCATCGCCAGTTGCTCAGAGACCGAACTTGCCCACGATGTCGGCAGAAACTGTGTGCCACTGTTGGATTAGAAAACTCTCCAGGCCGGCAAACTACGTCCATAGTCACCAGTCAAAAGTTGTCAACTGATGCTTATGAAATTCGTGAAATATGTGATGAGCTGAGTCAGCTGGCCAAAACTGGACAGTCTGCTGACGCATCTGGTAGCGTGCGCTGCCTTGTTCCACGTCTTCAAAATGTAGCCAGTCGATTGGCAACGTACTCTGCCTTTGATGACCAACAAGAGAGTTTACTGAATGCTAGTAGCACTTTGGATGTGTCGTCACTTTCTGCATTATCACGCCTTCACCTGGAGACATCTGATGTTGACTCAGTGGCATCTTTGGTGACTGGTAAAATGTCCCAGGAAAATATTAGTCAGGATGCATATTTTGCAGCAGGTAATCAATCTGTCAGTCAATCGAATGCTTTCGTAATTAACTGAGAGATTGGAACTGAGTATAATACTAAATTGTGTAACAATAAAAGATGACAGTAAAATGCAAAAAAACCTAAACAAGTGTATTTAAGTGATCCAGCTGAAAACTTGCAGGCCATCAGCCAAGAAGTGATATTAAGTTCTCAAGATTGGCACAGATAAGTGATACCAGGCAGCAATACTATCTGATCATTTTGTGCCTTGAAACTGTAGGATGGGTGTAAGCTTTCTGGCACAAGAATTTCCATGAGTTTACTTTTCCTTATCCTGGAATACTGATAATCTGACCCGGAGTAATTCTGAAAAATGTGTTGCTTTAGTAACTTAAGATTAAGGTGACACAAATATCTAAGTGGTATTAGGACAACCCTATGTCAAGTTAAAACTGCCAATACGTTGCCTGTTGGTATTTTGTTGTGTCCTGTTGCCAATTTGGAAATGCATTAACCGCACGAACATTTTTGTTTTTTTTCAGACTCTGCATCATGGTTATGTGAGCTGCAAGACGTGGCAAACATGGCCACATCCCAGAACTTGGAGATGAAGTCAGTCTGTCAGCATCTGAAGCAGCAAAATGAGTCACTGAGAAGACTGGTCAAGCAGTTGACTTTGACAAAAGATGATCAAGCTGTGTCTGATTTAGGTACCGGTATGTAAAACCATGGTTGTCTACAGTTTTAGGTGTCACATAGTCGGCGAATTAGCAAGTAATCAGGAGTGACTAGTGTACAGCAGCTACATTTCTGTGACTGCAGGTTTTAGTGGTTAATTCTTTTTTGTACTTTTTCAGCTGAGTAAGCCTGTTATAATTTGATCTAACCTATTTTGATTTTAACTAGGCCTACTCAGGCTATAGTACACCACATGTTTAAATACTCAGCATACTTATTGTTATAGCTTTTGAAAATGTGGGCTGATTATTGTTATTCTTTCACTGTTGCATTTTCAGATGAGCTGCACTTGTCTAACTTTGTTGCTGCACTGCCAGAACTTGAGCGTTACGATATACATCTGTTCATTTACCAAGATTCGATTATTTGTAACATTTCTACATGCTTGTCAGTTATTGCTATTATGTCCCTTTTCGTAGTTTGCATCCGTTTGGCTCTCATTTGCTCTGTGCCTCGTGTTTGTACATGTTTGGTAACCGTAGCTTTGGTCTGTCGCTCCAACCATCTGGAGTACTTTCCCTTCAGACATTTTCAATTCCCCTTTCACATGTTGTTTTCATCACAGTCTCAAAGCATTTTTCTACAACCCAGGTTTAGGCCATCTTACTCCCCACCCACCCAGTACCTCAGATTCAGCGTGTTTTTTTTCTGCTGACATTGTGCACTATACAAATTTCCTTACTTACATTGTTATTAATAACGGGACTGCAAAATATTGGGCATGTGTGTGAGGCCATGGCACGTGGACTTATGTGATTTTTTTTGTTAATTGTAGGTAATGCTGATTTGGCTGATAACGACTGGAGTCTCCTTGACAAGTAACGTTTAGTGGCTGATGATTAGGTTTTAAACTATTTTCAGCAGTGGCATAAATCTTTTATGGTATGCAGTGTCACACATGAAAGTTATTATAGCACTCAACGTAATGTGAAGTCACTGCATTGGTGATGCTAAATAAACTTTGAAGGTATTCCGCACATTTGCAAAATGTTTTTGTATTTACAACAGTGTACTGTACAGTGTTATGACTGAATTGTAAAGGTAGATAGTACAGTAGCACAGATAGTTGATCACTCAATACATTGATTGATGTTTTTTCTTGTTCTTAAACATGTGGTAATTTTGGGCATATTTATTTCAGTTGTAATGTTGCATCTTGCATTTCATGTATTTATTTTTATATGGCTTAATGTAAGAAGCCAGTGATAAGTATGTTCATGTCACTGAAGAAAAGAACGAGGTCATGTCCAAGATCTGTTCACTAGATAACTTAAAAAGTCATGTATGGATTATGATGAAATTTTGCGAAGGAGACCCAGGAACCAAATGACAATATCTTAGTGGCATTTTAACCAAGATCATTGAAGTGATTGTATATCATTATGTTGATTGTATATTTTGTACTAGACTCTCGCTGAATCAACTCCCTATTCGGTAAAACTATTTTGTTTCCTGCAGAAAATGATAAATATTGCTTTTGGATCGGTTTAGGTTGTCTTATTTCAATAGCGCATGACGATGATGTAAAGTTTGTCTGGAAAAAGAGTCTGCAGTACTCAATGCATATCTTTAGTGATGAATTTAAACGTGCTTTCATAATATGTGGCACAAGTCACCTCGAAATTTCATTTGACAAAATAATATAAAATCTACATTTGTATTAAACTTATCATGGTTTCACTGATGTAATTATTACATAGTCAATTGAAAAAAGGTAATGTCTTATTGACTCTTTGTTTTTGACTCCAACATTGTGTTTGTAACAAGTTTTGTTACATGCTGTTTATTGCTGTTAGCAACTCAAGCAGCTAGTTAGCAGGACTCTTTCTGTATTTTTTGTCCATTTTGCTCTGTTGATTAACAGTTCACTGGATGTTCTATTTTACAAGGTAAAGGAGCAGCACTTATTAGGTGACGTGGTCTATCAGTGTTCTAATGCATGTAGTTGCCCATTATTTTTGCAATGTTTTCTGCTTTAAAAAATTGCAATTATTTGTGAAAATTTGTTGAAGTTAATAACTCACTATCCTGAATACTGTTATCTTGTCACCCCGAGTACAGTGAAAATGGTATTCTCGGTGGCGATTTGTGTGGTAATTATGATAGTATATTTACAATTTGTTAAAAGTTATGCAAATAATACTGTACGTTTATTTTTATACAGAATATCCTGTAGGCTACTGGCTTTGCTGTGGCTGGCCATTTGTACAGACCAGACATCTGCACTAATGTGCAGAAGCACAAAATGTGTGGCTTGTCATTAACATTCTGCAGGTATGTTATTGGGTGACATTTGTTTTAATCCTGATTCAAGAATGCACATGTTTATGGTGCACTTATTTAGTAGCGTGATTGTTTTTAGCAAATGTAGGCTTCTTACTGACAATTATCAAACACAGTAAAATTGTTACATATTCTCTTAATACACACAGCAGTTGATGTTTAACCATATATTGCTGTCACACATTCACATAAAGCAAAACAGTCCATGGAATGCATAGTCATTGCATTTATCATAGTGCATACTTCTTGCAAAAATATTGCACAGCAGGTATCATATAATTACATATAACTGTACTGAACACAACACTGTAGTCACGTAGTTTTCTTCATTAATGTCCAAACACAAGTCTAAACTTGTTGCTTTATGCCAAAAGGACCAGTTGTATTTGCTGTGTTACTCGAAGCCTATGCTATGCTGTTGCACAGTGATTTTACTATATTGAGCCAATCACCCCAATAACAATTTTAGTGAGCTAGCATATGGTTTTGCCGCCACCATATGTTAGACAATTACAGTACTCTAAACACATTTTCTTCAGTTCATGTGCTTTTATTTTGCTGATCTGTGCTTTGGTTGGTGTATTCTTGAAAATTTTTTATATTTCACAAGGTAGTGTAGCGACATATTTAAGATGTGGTGGGATCTTTAATGACAGTTTTACTGCACATTTTTTGCAGAGCATCAGTGAACAAATTTTGAAAAAAGATGAAAATTAAGGAAGGATATAACCAAAATTTAAGTGGCATGTTTTTTGATTAACAGTTGGCTGGATTATATAGTAACAATACAAAGGCTGCACAGTAACCCGTAGGAACAGATGACGTTCTGTGTCAGATGTAAAGCACAACCACGTACATTATCTACTGCTAGCCTATTATACCTAGCAGCAGCCAAACTAGAATGCAGTTAATATCCATTTATATATACTGTGATGGGACACCCCCGTCAGACAGTGAATAGCTGACTATTAGTTCAGCTGTTGCGTTTTATTTTGTCTGGTTAACCTGTTTTCTTATTTTATTCGCTGGACAATAGCATTTAGGCCTGCTGTAAGTTACTTTCAAAGTAGCTTTGAAAGTTATTCTAGCTGTTTTTAAAACTCTCAAAGTAGGCCCATAGTCATCAACTTTCAAAGTAGCTTTCAAAGTACTTTGAAACTAGATTTCCAAGTACTTTGAAAGCCCACCTAAGGCAGTCTCTCTCTCCAGGGCTCTCTCTCGTCTGTAGTGTAAGGAGCAGCTCGTGTTGTAGTGTGGGAAGTAGTACGTCTGGTAGTGTGTAGAACTGGTTGCCTCGTAGTCAGTCGTTATGTGTAGAGAACAGCCAGAACGACTTTCAAAGTCACTTTGAAAGTAACTTGCCAAGCTGTCCAGTTTACATAGATAAATGTCATTATCCAGCGAATAAAATAATAACACAGTTAAAACCAGACAAATGAAATGCAACAGCTTAACTAACAACCAGTCATTCACAGTCCGACAGGCTTCCCATCACAACACCTACAAAAGTTTTTATAGACGGTGACAAACACCTTATTTTGTGGTGAATAATAATTAGTTTTATAGTTTAAACTTTATCTACATCGCAGCATTGTTGCTATTGATACATTCTTTGTACTTGTGCTGAATATCATGTATATAATTACATATATTGTAATATAAACACGGGTACAGTAATTGGAAGCATGGGTTGAAGTTCTAATATCAAACAATGAAAGCTGCACAGGTGCACAGTATTGCATTCAACCTGAAACATCAATTACACAAGTGTTCTCAATTTTACACAAATGAATAGAAAGTATACTATAATTGCTACTACTACCACTGTTGCTTCTTTTACTCTTGCTATCACTATTACTGCTATTACATAGTACTGTTTTTCAAATTATTATTATAATTATTAATTTTAATTTTTTGTTTCATTTTATTGTTAATTATAAAATAATTATTAGCTATGAGTGTATAGATAGCTTTAAACAACACATCAGTTGATATTCATAATTTTTGGGCAGAAAAATTACATCAATGGCTGCCAAATTGCACAATTTGTGTAACTGCACTACCTTGTAAAACTGATTTATGACTCTGGTCATTTTCACTGCTGTATTAATTTCAGATGTGATCAATGCTAGTAAATGAAATAATACAACACAGTTACAGCAGATATTGAAAATGCTCTCTTATTAGGTCATCTTGGTGGACATATGCATGCACCAATTATATCTGATGTCTGAATGAACATATTTGCATGACCATTTAGCTGAGGCACAAAGCTTTATTCACATGGTAGTGCAATTAACCCTATGCAAAAAATCATTAGGGGAATATGCAATGGCATAGACAATGGGGCCCAGACCCCCAATGGCTGGGCACATTTTTTGTTAAAAATAGACATTAGGGGCTCGAGAAAATAATTAAAATTGTTGTCAACAGATCTCATACTTTAAGGCTATAATGCACCAGATTCAATTTTGGCTGGGCTCCACACCAAACCCCACCAGGGTAGCTCACAGCACTTTCCTCAACGCCCTAGCTGATATTTAGGGGATCATTTCTAAGGGGAGGGACGGGGAAATGAAAGCATGGAAAGGGCTAGAGGGTGGGGAAAGGAAGGGAAGGGGAAGGTAAGTAAAGGATGGATGGGAGGGTAGGAGGAAAAGGATCGAAGGGGAGGAGAGGCCTGGGTCAGCTAGTGGGTAGGGGAGAGAGAAGGAAGGAGCCCCTCCCCAATTCACATTTCTGGCTATGCCACTGTTTCTCTACCAGCCAAAAGTTGTAGAAAAAATGCTTCACATGTTAAAGTGTTTTTTTTCAGAGAGCTGTAGCCTATGCCTATAATATGCAATGTATAATTAATTATATACATCATCCTCTGAACTTAAACTGAAAAGAGGTTTTAAGACATTCATCAGCTTTCAAACTTCCAATAAACAGAACCAATTTCCATTTTATCTCAGACACATAACACAAACTTGACTTTGTTATGAAACCTGCTAACGCAAGAACTGGTAATTTGCAACTTGAGTTCAAGCAGCAAAAATGCCTACATATTATATTATAAGTACTGAGTATGATTACTTACCATAAGCGAGATGCCAGTGATCTGGCGTTGTACTGGGTGGTTTGCCCACAGAGTGTGATGGTGTTGATGGAGTAGGGAACGCTGGAGTTGTAGAGCGAGAGTCCACTTTGCCAGGTGTCCACATGAGACTGTAATAGATTGCAAGCCCCACAGCTACCAGCGACACAGCCACCACGTACGCGAACACCGTCGCCAAGCGCACACACTTCTTGTTCGATTTCGATGCCATCTTGCCTTTGCTGCGATCGCCTGCGAAGGACGGCCGCTTACCGGAATCGTTCGCGTCTTTCAGCTGGCTAATTGTCGTCAACGAATTCTCGTCTTTCTTCATTCTTGGACAGTCTGCTTGCTAAATGCTATCATAATATGACAATAATTTTCTTTTCTGTACGAGTGACGTGCGTCACATAACAATATATAATTATTCTTAATGAAATACACTCTACGATCGGCAATTCTGCATCTCCGCGAGATGCTAAAATCACTAATGAGCATTGAGCAATTATGAACGCGCATCAGCTGCACCGCGCATCGGCAGCAGCAGCAGAGTGGAAGATCCCAGAGTCTATAAATAGCACCGTAGCAGGATGATGACCACGCCCACCGTTGGAGAGGAATGAATAAGATTAGTAAACAACTGAGTAAAGTTGTCATTTATCAGCTGTTGTTAATTCTTACGAATATCTAGTTGAATGTAGTTAGTAGTAAACACATTTTGGACTCTGTACCGTTTAGTTTCTACCAGTTGTTTTGAGAGAATTCAACCGTTTGCGTTGAGAGAAGCGACGAAGATAGACAAAATGGCTGCCGAAGCTGGCTGCGTTCTTCATCGTCAACAGAGGTTGTCGACCAACAGCGTGGATAAAGACGAATGGAACGACTTCAACGGTTTCGAGGCAACCCAGCTGATACAGTCTTCCGTCATGCCGGACTACGTGGCTGGCGGCTGTGGTTTGTCGGAGAACTGTGCGAACTCGCGTGTCTCGAGTGACTGTCTGGGGTCCTCTGCGCCTTTACCCTCTGCCGCCGAAGCCCGTTGTTTACTACACGATGCCATTGAACGCTGTTTTTGTAGGACGTCTACAAACAGTTCTTGTGCCGACACATCATCATCGGCTTCTACAGAGTCTCAAGATTCGTTTGTCACCAACAGCCGGTACTCAAACAAAAACTTTTGTTCGTATTTTACATTTTTACTAAAATTTAAGGCTTGGTGGATCAGTGGTTAGAAAGTCGGATTCATGATGAAGAGGTCCAGATTCTACTCTTGGCCAGTTCTTTACCAGGTAATAAATCTGGGCAACTTGTTCACACGCTTGTCACCAAGCAATATATGGTATGTGTAATTTTGTGCCAACCAAAGGGCAGTGATGCTGTGTAGCTGGAAAGGTACACCTTGGCCTGATGGAAAGTAATGGCAGCCTACTATTCAGTTTCAGTTGACGTTTTGCCACAAATTTCTCCATAAATTGCTGGTACATTATCTTACCACTCTCTTATGGATTAGCGCAGTTGGTAAATCAGTTACTTTGTTTTTAAACATTTTTTCTTGCCATTTTCTTGTGATTATTAGTTGTTTTATCGGTAATTGTTTAGAATAACTATACCACCTTAAATGGCTCTGTACATATATGACAGTAACGTGTATCAGTAGAATGACTTTCTTTATGCATGTTTTTAGTTAACATCTTGGCGAATAGTGTTAGTTACCTTTTGATGACCGATTATAAAATTTAGTGTAAAACGTTAATGCTAGTGTAATAGTCGTTTAGTAGTTTATTTATTTTTTTCATATTATGTCGTGCTTAAGTAAGGGGAAGTACCAAAATTGGTGTGAAAATTGGCTGTTTATGGGTGTCTTTATTATAAAAATTGTTGGAAGTGCGTGCGGCAGTCAGTCACGTCGACCTAGAATATGACCTCTGCGGCCTGTTTAGCATGCTCAGGCGATCACATGCGCTTCGTTGGCGGTCAGTGGTGGCTGTCTAGATGAAGCGCCTTTTGTCTGTTATGGCGTGCCTTATAGCATTGAATGTGAATATCGGCAACTGTGGAGCATTTAGGTGAATACTGCTGTGTTTCTATAATTTGTCTAATAGTGCAGCGTGCGTTACGATGTCATTCTGGCCAACTGCTGATGTGAATGATGCGGTGCGCTTTGTCATCTGGCTGCATAATGTAGCCCTACAATTGTTTTGGTTCAAGTTTGTTGTTTTTTCTTTTAATGTTGCTTCAGAAGTGTCTGAAATAGGTAGAATTAGTGTTTTTATGCATGTGTCAGACTAGTTTAATTATGGGAATTGCAATTGACAGACATATTGCTACCAAAGAATAAATTTGGGGTTTTGAGTGGGGATAAGCAATAATATTAATTCCTTCGTTCTTTATATGCTGCTTATTCAGTATCTGCGGTTCATTGTTATTTCCCGGGGGGTGGCAGTTTGCTTTTTGTGTTTTTGGGCATTTTTGTATTCACTTATGATTTACATTGCTGCTTATTCAGCATATTTATTTTTTTTTAAAATTCTTTGGATATAATATTCATTCGCTAGGTGTAGTCACTAAGTTGTTTTGGCTAGTTTTATGGGTTGTTGATGCGGCTTATTCAGCTATAAGATTATTTTTTCTTATTCAGTTTAGTACGTGTTTCTTTCGCTAGGTGGTGTTATTAGTGTATTTTTGTGTTTCTTTGTTTTTCCCCCAAAAAGACTTACCGGTAACCTTTTTTCTTTATAGGCCCCATCAAAAAATCCCTTTTTAGAATGATGGAATTCATGTTAAAACTGAACTTTGTTCTCGGGTCTCAATAGTCAATTATTTGCAGTTTCCCATAATTAAATTAGTCTGAAACATGCATAACAACACTAATTCTACCTATTTCAGTCACTTCTGAAGCAATTTGGGGTGTCGGAGCTAATGTAAATTTTTACCGTTTTATTTGTCTTTCTATTGATCACATCAGCTGATATGATCAGATTAGCAGTTGACTGATTTTGTGTATCGAATGAATGCATGAGTTTGTTGTTTGTATTTGTGCTTGTCCAGGGTGTGGCAGACAGTGATTAACAATGTTTGTAATGTATTGCCTACGGATTGGTCATCCACACATGCACGAGACTTGTTACATGGTTCTCTGAATATCACGGCAGTGAAGGTAACCAATGTCACTGTTTCACAAGTATTATTATTTTATTCATGTCATGTGTTAACTGCTGTCTGGCACTGCTAAATACACCTATACTATACCACATATGTCAAGGTGAACTCAGCTTTTCCCCATGTCCGCCAATAGACAGCATTATGAGATTGATGATTACCTTTTAATATGCACGATAATAATGACAAGTTCTTACAATTTTTACGCGCGAAAGCAGCTACTGCTTTCAGCGCATCTTAGCCATCGTAATTCTGTCTGTCTGTCCATCTGTCTGTCTGTCACACGGGTGGATCAGGCAAAAATGGTCCAAGCTAGGATCACCAAATCTTCACCGTCGGCTGCCTGGAAGACTCTAGTTTCAGGAACTGTAAAGCTTTTTTATAAATTTGAAGGGGGTCACCCCGAACGAGGGCACTAAATGAGAGGGGGGTGGGCTAAATTTGCGATTTTTGGCCAATAAGTCACTATATCTCAGTAACGGTGCAAGATACGGCCTAGGTTACTGTTAATCACTAATAGGAAGTCGTACACTGGCTCCCGATTGGCGCTCAATTCAATGACTTCAAATGACCTTGAACGCCAAAATTA
>Ga0209671_1008271_pt1 | contig 10872 bp, 8 predicted proteins | sample WorMetHERISLAND2_2_FD_187401 | JGI IMG/M metagenome (GOLD analysis project Ga0209671, IMG submission 187401) | Marine gutless worms symbiont microbial communities from Max Planck institute for Marine Microbiology, Germany - Olavius geniculatus... | ecosystem: Host-associated > Annelida >...
GTCTGTCTGTCCATCTGTCACACAAGTGAATCAGTCAGAAATGGTGCAAGCTAGGATCACCAAATCTTCACTGTCGGCTGCCTGAAAGACTCTAGTTTCAGGATCAGTAAAGCTTTTCCATAAATTCCACAGGGGTCACCCCAAGCGAAAATGCTAAATGAGAGGGAGGGTGAAAAAATTTTGCTATTTTCAGCCAATAAGCCGCTGTATCTCAGAAACGGTGCAAGACAGGGCCTACAGGGTGCAGCAGAAAACAGTGGCCCCCTAAATTTTTTTGCCATTTTCTCAGCAACCGTTTGGGATTTTAATATGAAATTTTCCAGATTTATTTATTGAAACCTTCTACATCAACTGCCAGGTAAAATGTGATTCTGTTGAAAGACAACGAAGTTATAGACTTTTTAACATGACCGCCTACCGATTTTTTGGCATTCAAAAATGTTCATGCTAAAAATGCTGTTCAATTTTTAAAAACTGGTTACACATTACTGCCGATGACGTCACAGTGACGTTTTGATTAACAGCAATTCATGTTGTTTATAAATTATCATTAAGTTATCATTCCTTTAAAGCAATCGCCAGTTGCCCATCGGATTCATCTTCCAGCAGGACGGCACGTCAGCACACACAGCGAGCAACGCTGCGCTGCGCACAGAACTGGCTGCTGGCCAGCTGTCCAGATATCATCACAAAAGACCATTGGCCTCCAAATTCGTCTAATGTAAACCCAATGGACTATCACGTATGGGGTGCAATGTTGGAGGCTTACTGCAAGCTTAAAACAAAGCTGAAAACAAAGGCCAAACTCAATGAAGCGCTTCAGGTTATCTGGGGCAACCTGCCACAGGGACCGATCGACAAGGCTGTAAAAGATTTTTCAAATAAGGCGACTGGAGGCTGTTGTTGTTGCTTGGAGCTGGTGGTGTGGTGAACACTTCGAACATTCACAGTGACAATGGAATTCTAGCATCTAATCAATATTTAACTGTGTTGTTACAACGACGTTATTAAATTAGTGTTGTAGCTTGAGCATTTTTAATGCTAAAAAATCGGTAGGCGATCACGTTAAAAAGTCTATAACTTCGTCGTTTTTCAACAGAATCACATTTTACTTGACATTTAAATGTAGAAGGTTTTAGTAAATAAATATGTAAAATTTCAAATTAAAATTCGAAACGGTTGCTGAGGAAACAGCGAAAAACTTTAGGGGGCCACTTTTTTTTGCCGCACCCTGTAGGTTACTATTAATCACTAATAGGAAGTCCTAAACTGGCTTTTGATTGGCACCAAAATCAATGACCTTGGATGACATTAAACGCCAAAATAAAGGTTTTTACAAGATTTTTTTGGCGATTTTTGACTGCAATATATAAATTTCATGAGCAAATAGCACTGAAATCGCTAGAGATAGACTGGGAAAGTCTGCATATAAAACTTTCAGCATTGAATGTAGTTTTCACTGATTTAAATTTTGCCCCCCTGCATTCAAGGAACTTTCCGTATGGGGGCATCAAACTTGTGTATCCCCTTGAGAATATTCACGTTCAGCCACTTGAATGGCAGCAGCCACGCGAGATGGTGGTGCCATCTGGCGTATATGAATGCATCGTACCCAACGTCAGTTGCTGGGATCGGCGAGCTTATAGATTTTTTTTGCAGTGGGCCTTCAAACATGCACCTCTGTCGCTCATTCCCCTTTGCATTAGCTAGGCTTTCTTGCTAATTGTTGTACACTTAACTATAAAAGCATCAACAATGAATGTACAGTTACACAGACGACAGAAATAACCAGCAGGTGACAAATCTCTGCTAGCCAGTCAACGTTACTCAACAGATCCAAGCACAATCAATTAAAGTCGATCAGGAAAAATTAAATAACAATAAACAGTATGCACAAAATCACACATGCAGTTGAACTAAACAGAAAAAAGTGATGCACTATAATTACACATTTGTTTGCTAATTCTCTTCTGTGCATCGGTGGAACATCTCTTCTTTGTACAATTAGGATCTTGCTTGGTGATGCCACCGAGTGACTTGACTTTTTCTATGGCTTTTAGCTACACAATACACAGGCCAGCACAGAACAGCACAGTACAGAAGAACTGTGATAATCAGTGTATCTACACTACAGAACTTTAAACCAACAAAAAAACTCAGCTATAGCTTCAGAACCATCAGCTAGCAAACTTTTGTTTACAGATGCTTCTGTCAATGAATTGCTGAAGGTCACACTGTTCACCTTAAGATGTGACTCTACAGAAGAAAAGATGTTGGGCAAAGCAAAAACAGAATTAAAGTTCTACAAAGTGCTACAAATGCTAATAGCAAGAACAATAATAGCAATGACAATTTCTAATGCACCATTATGACAAAAATTATTACAAGAGCACTAAACGACATTACAAGCAAAAATTATGAGGACACTAAGAGAGAAGCTGAATGTATGAGCAGCTGGAAAAAGATATTGTCACACAAACCTGCCACTTGGCAAAAGACAGAAAGATGCAAGTCAACATACCTTTGCACTCTCACAAGAAACGGTCAACGATGACGTTGATGAACATGGGATATCATTGAGATCGACAAAACCACCAGAGCTGAGACTCAGACCACGGCCAAGCTCCGGTCCTGTGTACCGCGGCCTTTCAGCTTGCTTGGATGTCTCCTGCTTAGTTTGCTTGCTGGCTGCGCCCATGTGGTGCACGACTAACTGCGACTTTGTCCCGGCCGCTTCTCTGACATTCTTAGGCCCTGGAGCTGCACTAGTTGATGCAGTATCAGCATCACTACTATGATCGTTGGGCGATGTCCGAGCTTCAGAAGTCGTCGTGTCTTGTTGTGAACGTTTCTTATCGCTGGGTACTTTCTTCATCACATTCTCATGCTGTTTCAGTAGCTCCGATGCTGACAGCGATGGCTGCTGGGGTGTAGCATCGTCAGAGGACTTTGTCTGTTTGTCTGCCATGCACAACATTCACGTGTTTCAATCAGTCACTCGGTCCATATATTCATCCAACCAACTATCAAGCAATCACTCAATTACCAGAGCTGTCAAATTAACGCGTTAATTAATGCGTAGTTAAATTAACGCGTGTTAAAAAAATTAACGCACATGCGTAAATTTATTTAATGTACTAAATTCTGTGAAGCAAAAGATCCAATATTCCGTTAAACTGCGGTTATTTGACAATTGAATGAATTTAAGTAACTAAACTACTGTAACTAAACCATCACTAATGTAAACAGATGATGGGTTAACAGATTTGTATACTAACGGTGACGTCAGTTATTGCTGAAAAACGTGTTTGTACTTGCTTTTTAAATTTCTATATTTTACAGGAGGTACCCTCCAAACGTCGCAGGGCCCGGGGTAACTTACCCCCTTACTCTCCCTTTCAATGGGATTGGGTGGGTTAATAATGCGTCAAAAAATTTGACGCAGTGCGTTAATGCCTTTAAAAAATTAACGCTTCAACAGCTCTATCAATTACTCAATCAGAGTTGCTTTAGCAGCAAAAGTTCACTTTAAAGGTTAAAGGTGGTGCTATAGCTCTTTATGGGAAGCCGATCTCAAAGCTACAAAATGTCACCTGCTGTATGGGATCACACAGTGTTACCTGCCACCCAACACAGACGAACGGACCTTGCCTTAACCCCAGCAAGATAGACTGGTACTCGATTTACCTACCCCGGGAGGATGGAAGGTTGAGTTAGCCCAGGCAGCTAGTTACATGCCAAGATGATTTACCTGCAGGCACCCATTCAAGTACTAACCCAGCCAGACATAGAGTAACTTCACTGATCAGATGAAATGCTTTACCGCTAAGCCACGCCAGTAGTTCAGAGGTTAACAGCAAAATGTTTGGGTTAAATGATAATGTCACAGAAAGATGATTTTCCAAAGAGTCAGGTAGTCAGTCAGATGTTGGTAGAAAGTCGAAAGTTACTCAGATGTTGATATATACATTACCTGCTGCCAGTACCTATGAAGTTCGACCTAATGACACTATACAAATGTATTATTACTAGAGCTCTCAAATTAATGCATTAATTAACATGTTAATGTGTTAATAAATTAGAGTGCATTAAAAAAATTAATGTGTTCTAAAAAATTAATGCACATACATGAATTTATGTTAATTTACTCAATTTTGCGAAGAAAAGTTTCAGTATTCAGTTACACTGCGACTATTTGACAATATGATGAATTCAAGTAACTAAAGTGTAATTGCCGTTTTATCACTAAGCCTACTGTAAATAAATAATTATTCCAAGGACAAACTAATAGACTTCTATGCTAGCTATGACGTCAGTTATTGTTGATTATATGCTTAGTAATGCGTTTCTAACTTTCTATATTTTACAGGTGCGTCCCAAACGTCGCAGAGCCAGGAGTAACTTACCCCCCTACTCTCCCTCTCGATGAGAATTGGTGCGTTAACAATGCGTTAACAAAATTAACGCTCTGACAGCTCTAATTATTACTATAACTATTATGTCCTCGAGCAGTGTTCTGGACATAAGGTTCAGCAGCCGTAAAAGACCATGTTATAAGCAAATTACTTTGAACAAAACACTAAAACTTAGCAAATAAAAACACAACATTCACTACGTAAAACTATGCTGTATTCAGAGCAACATATTTTCAAAGCAAGCAACACATTTTCAAAACAATTCATCCAAGGTTTAGCAAATAAAAAAGACAACATAACTTTGGTTATTTAAAAGATATGCTGAATGTGAACAAAAAGTGATATTTTCATCAAGTGCATCCACTAATGATGAAACAACTCACCAGTTTGCGTGTCCGAGGCTTTCTCAAGCTGCTCTAAGTGTTTCATGAAGCAACGAGATCCAGCAGTTGGTGCAGACAACAGTTCACGACTAACACAGAGACAACAAAACATCCAACAATTCCCACGGAAGCAAGTAAGAAAATTTGCAGTAATACAGCAATCTGTTTCATGATGTACTTCATTCCTTTTCCTCAGCACAGAGTCTGCAGTGTTGCAATTGTCCACAATTTCACTCCAGTCAAGCATGATAGATAAAACACTTCTGTCCGTTATTATAAAAAATGTCCAATACACAGTCATGATATAAGTACATTTCAACACAGTCTAAAGTTTCCTATGCCTCATAACACTCACATATTACTCACACTCTTTAGGCCGTGACAAAACAAATATGATAAATAGTATTATGCAATTTGAGATTAATAAAAACAACCATAACACATTAATACAACAAAAAACTGAAGACTTATTTACAGCATTCCATCTCTCCACTCAAATAAAAAAACTGACTTTGTAGCTGTGATCCAGCCAAAGTATCCTTACACAGACACTGGCAAATTTATGTGCAACAGATACTTCAAGAAAAATGTAAGAAAATTCGCATAATAAACTAAACATACAGAACAGCCTTACACAATGCAAACCTACTTACAACACTTTGAGGTCATCTTGCTGATTTGACTTCGAAGAACGTGTCACAGCGGACATTCTAGACCCACCCTCATCACTCAGTCGAGCTGATTTAGCAATGGAATTATCCCTCGGCTGCGGATGAATGTCACTCAATGTTACACTTTTCTTCCTCTGCATTGAAGTTTTACCAAAACTACAACACACATCAACAAACTGTCTATAAGCTTTCTCTCTGCAGCGCAACCAGGCAAAACATCGTTGTTGTTGTTGTCTTCTGGTGCTTGATCATGTGATCATATGCGACCGGCCTCGGAGAGGCCAGCATCCCTCAGGTAGTTTAGCACCACTGCAGGTTCTTCAAAGAGAAAAGTGATGAGATCATCCTCATCACAGTGGTTGGTGCGTCCATCTTGTAATGTTAGACATTACATGACCTGGGTTCTCAAGCCCCAACAGCAGTAGGCAAAACAGCACAAGTGAAATATGACAATTTGCTACCACACGAAGAAAAGTTACTTAAAAGAAATGGCAGCCTGTGAAACCTGGAGAACCTTGTGAAATTTAGCTGAACTGAAGTAGTAGTAAGTCTGCCACTCGGTCAAAATGAAAGACAGAAAATCATGCATCATGTTCACAATGCACTATAGTTATGATAAAATAACCAGAACATCAACTGTAAATAAATCTGATGTAAAAAAATTGTTTTTTCAAATATTAACAAGATTGAAAAACATAACATCAAACCTTGATAAAGAAAATTCCTGTCCACCATACATATAACTGTCACTTCCTGTAAACTTCCTTCTCTCTGCAGACTTCTTTGGCACGACCCCAGTGTGCCTACAACAGACATCTCTGTGTTCACAAAGTACTGACAGCAAATTATTCTGATATTCTGCTCCAACATTATCCCCACCATGGTTGGCTACGTTGACGTGATGGTGGGGGTTAATGCTCCAAAGACCTGAAAGATTTCTAAAATCCGTAAGACAGGAGCCAACAAAGTGTCAAACAGCTGTTTTTGGAGCAGACACGTTTCACATTACTGAAGCCTACGTACTATCTAAACAAGTTAATCTTTGGCGTTAACGCCGATTTCAGCCTCACAGCTGTCTACAGCTTTACACTTGTTCATCTATGGCTTCACAGCCATCCATTCACAGCTTCATAGCCGTTTACTGTAACCTCACGGTTACATTCGTGATGTGCACTGGGCCGAACTGATACGGCCTCAGCGCCAGGCAGGTGTAGCAACTTGCCCACCCCACAGGTAAGACAAAGTAAGGAAAGGCTCCAACATTTAAATTGAGAGAAAAATTTATTGTATTAGTTATTGTCACAATTATTATATGATATACAAAAAACTAGAGTGGATAAAATACCCGGCCTGCAGTTCAGATCGCTTTGCACTGTGTCTTTTGTATGCAGATTGTACATGATAAGTACAGAACTCTCCCTGTGTCCTGTAACATGTCATCAGTTCATCCAAACACACGAACATAAATAGTTCAATGAATTTACTTAACCGATTATGTTATGTAGGTTATGTAGAATTGACTTAACAAAAGTGAGTAAGTAAGTCCCACTTAACAGACTATAGGTCATTTCAAGTTCAAAAAAATAATTAGCAACTGCCAAGTCTATAAATTACAGCAATTAATGTTTGACACAAGCATAAACCAACAACACAAAAATATTGACGTAAGTCATCGACTCAACGTACAAGTTGACAAAGTTGGTGCATGGTTTGCCGGCTTTCGTTCTACTCTGACATACTGATAAGTCTTTGCTGCGACCCATCAGGAGAACTTTCTGAGAGCTGTCGACGGTCATCGACAGTTCGCCGTGATCAGACGACTTGTGCTACAGCCAACACATTGGCTCACTGCACCACACAATGCAATGCCGATCCACAAACTAATACAGCCAAGGGCTAATAGACATGGTCCTCAAGCTATTATGGGCCAGACCAATGCAATAACTGAGTTGTCATTAGCATAATTAATGATATACCACAAAACCAGACTTCAAAACTGTTTTGAGATAATGTATGCCACAGAAGAACTCGTGGAGGTGTCACAAGACATGAAGCCTGGCGTGAACTTGTGGTCACTTATGTAGATCCACAACCAACCAAAAAAAGAAAAAAAGACAGAAAGAGAGAAGGACAACATGGATATTATTGAAACCAGATGTGTATCACTCATGTAAATCTTATCAGACATCACATAACACACTCACATCAGAGTATAAACAAACGCACTAAAAAAGTTACCAGACGTACTTTATCGCAAGATAATTCACCTTGTCTGAATTCTGCATAATTGAAGCATTCAAGATTCCCACAACAGAACCAACAATGGTCTTCCAAAGATCACGATGGACCGCATTGAACAAGAACAACGAGACTGTCTTGTCACAGTTGACAAGGTCACTCAAACGCCAGATGCTGTACTTTGTGCCCTGCATACCAATCAATGCACCGCACATAATGCCATCAGCATTCAATTGTTGTACAGCTATTTATGGTATAATATAGTTGCATTAGAGGTTAATTTAACCATAAGTGCTATATAAATTCCCATTTTACTTACTTACTTACTTACCATCAATGAAGTTAATCAACACCAGGCCCGGTTAGTAATTAGATGGGTGACCATCCTGGTATGTAACCAGCCACCCAAGTCAACTCAGCCTGGCCATCCCTCTGTGAGTAGATGCAATAAGTACCAGCAAAAGCTGGGACATAAACAGGCACATCGCACGATGCACTAGCCCTGTATCCATGGTCTAGTGTCTGGATAAAGACTAAAGAAATGAAGATCAGCACCACCCAATAGGCATTAAAGCTGAAAAAAAAATTTATGTTTTTTGTATGTATTCTAATAGGCTGTCCAATTAGTATGGGCTACTAACTCAAACTTTTTACAATACAGAAAAAAGCCAAAACTGATATAACTAGAAAGCAGTCAGAGCCCGCACACCTAAGCCAAGGCAATGTTGTTCGCTAGGTGGCAGCACCATCTTCGGTTTTGCAGCAGTTTCCCTTATGCCCCATTGAAAGCAATGGTAATGAAAATTTCAAAGTGATCCAGAATCCAGGATTCCTTCGGGATCACCCCCAAAATTGAATCACTGGTAGCTTGTGCCATTCCCGACATACCCTCAAAATTTCAGAAAGATCTGTCCATAACTTTTTGAGTTATCTTGCTAACACACAGACAGACAGACAGACAGACAAACAAAGTCTGGCCAAAAACATAACCTCCTTGGCGAAGGTAAATATTATCCTTGACATGAGTAACCAGCATGCTGATCTTCAGTTCAAAAAGGCAAAGATCAGGGTTCGTGGGTGGCACTGATTTTTACTTACAATATATGTAGAAATTAAACCACATTGTACTGAAAAGCTCTTAAAACCGTAAACCTTTTATAAATGATGCAATACAACAGAATAACTAGCTGCAGTTCTGGCAAAAATTTGTCCACTTCTTGACTGTTAGCTATTACATACAAGTACCTTGTAGCTACTGTATCCTGGAGAAAATTTTCGTCTTAATGTAAAAAAGAACAAAAGTATAAAAACTACTTCAGCGCAGCGAAAAAAACTTTGTTGACACGATAAAATTTCAGACATACAGATGCCACAAACACCAAAAAAACCAATATCTCAACCAGCAACGATACTACCACTAAAAAGTGTCAGTAATGCTATGCTATCAATTACCTTGTTTGAGACTAAAGGATCTGTTTTGCTGACGATAACTGCCATCGTGACCCAATCACCTTCCATGTCAATGCTGCGCGTCTTCTGCTGAATGGCCGAGAGTCGTATCAACCTTCTGCCATCCATCATTGACTTCAGACGCTCGGACGAGATACGAGGATCACTGAGAGTACATCCATACAGACATTCCATTCATTCACTCACTCACTCAGCCATTCATTCATCACCAATGTGTCCCGATTGTCAAGCATCATTTTTACAACTGAGTGAGTGAGTAGGGTTTAACGTCTCGCCCGACACAATATAGGTCATTTCGGGATGGCCTTTTCAGGCAGAATGCACACAAACACATAATAATGAAACAGTAAGTTTGACCTTTACAATAAAGAAACAGAAAGTTTCAACTTTTACAGCAACACAAAACACGAGAACCTAAGATTATAAGAACTCCATTATACGCATTACACGCATGCATATGTAATTAACACAATGGTAGTTCTAATAATCTTCCCTGTTATCCTCCAGACAGTCATCAATCTTATAGTGTTGTCTATTGCAGGACAGAAACAAGTTTTATAACTATGGTAAACTGATATCTTTCCACTAATCCAAATAGTAATTTTCACACACTACAGTCGTTATGCATGGCTGTCTTCATGCTTGAGCTGACAGAAATTCTAATTCAAATCAGACTAAAATACTGGTAAAAGGCGAGTTACAAAATGTTCATGCTTGAGCTGACAGAAATTCTAATTCAAATCAGACTAAAATACTGGTAAAAGGCGAGTTACAAAATGTGCCAAATATCTACTGAGACCAATAAAATTCATAGCATCAGAACTGTGCAGAAAAATATGGACAGATTTGACAATTTCTCACTTCTCAGTGCAAATTCTCAAAACATGACAAAGTTCTACGAAAACTTATACGTGCGAGCAGGTTTTGCTGTAGTTACAAAATTTCTACAGATTTACCCAAAACAATTATCACAAATCAAAAAAAAATAAAATGCATCAGCAACTAGAAGGCACTCAGGAGAGTGCATATCTCCGCCAAGTGAAGTGTTTTAAACATTACTACTGTAAAATGTAGAAGTTTCCACAGGAGGGCGCCACCGTTCCTGCCAGAACGACGGACAGAATGACCAATCTTTTAATCTCCTCCAATGTTCACTATGAGGGGCGTTCAAAAAGTTTTGCAAGTCGATATGTTGGACTAAAAAACTTTTTAAAATTTATATACCAATAAAACGTATATTTCTTCCAAACACGTATGAGGTTAAAACGGATGTGACATCATTATAACGTATAACGTCATACAGCATTAAACAGAAACGATTTGGAGGGCTAGCACAAACAGAGTAAGCTAGCTGTTGCATGCCATTTCTCCAGCCTACAGCCAGATTTTTCAATATGAGGCCCTGGGACATGTGATTTTGTGAGAGCACTGACAATTACGTCCACGAATGCCTTATTTGTGATTATAAATATTTAGTAGCTGAAATCGGTTGTTAATAAGAAGGCTTCTAATTATTACGCTGCTGCATCAGAAAAATTTACTAAAGGTTAACAGTTAGTGACATCCATCATTTTTGTGAAAGGTTAAGCAAAGTTTGCAATGCATGACCTTAGGAGTAGGGACCAACTTAATTCACGATTTCACGGCCGTGACATTTTCCGTGAAATTGACCTCCTTCCATGAAAAACGCTGATT
>Ga0209671_1008272_pt1 | contig 10872 bp, 7 predicted proteins | sample WorMetHERISLAND2_2_FD_187401 | JGI IMG/M metagenome (GOLD analysis project Ga0209671, IMG submission 187401) | Marine gutless worms symbiont microbial communities from Max Planck institute for Marine Microbiology, Germany - Olavius geniculatus... | ecosystem: Host-associated > Annelida >...
TTCCCACCCTTAGAAGTAGGACCCCCTAAAATCCAGCCAGGAAGTCTGGGGGAGCGCTGTGAGCCCTTCCAGCGGGGTCTGGGGCACTTTAGACTAAAGCATGTCAGGTTTTTGAAAGAGTGGTAACTCTCAATTCGAAAGCTACCCCTGAGTTGAGCGAAAACTTGAGTTGCTAAAATGCAAAAAAAATTATGCTGAGGTTTACCTGCAAGGTAACCCTCTGATCTCGGGGATAGCTAATCCAAGTTTTATCCGTCGTTTCAAAAAGCGGGCAAAATTAGAGTTAAGCTACAGGGTGGGCCAAAGAAACGTGGCACTTTACTTTTTTCCATATCTTCACCAATTATTGATCGATTTTCACAATTCTTTCACTGGCACACTGCAGACAGTTTGCTATAACGTGATTATTACATATCCCACCACACCCTAAATGCATCTCTACACTACCTTGTGAAATATCAATAAAACATGCATACATATCAATAATAGAAAACAAACATTTTGGTAAAATTGAAAAGAAAAACATTTCAGTTAATGGTCTGTATGACACTAAACTGTGTGGGTCTAACACAGTCTAGTGTCATACAGATTATTCATCGCAATGTTGGTTTGAAGTGTTTTTTTCATTTACCTAAATTTTTAAATCGTTAGTTTTTGCTTACATTTATATTTGACAAGGTAGTGTAGAAACGCATTTACCATGTGGTGGGATATATAATAATCACATTATTGCAAATTGTCTGCAGAGTGCATCAGTGAAAGAATTTTGAAAATTGGTCAATAATAATTGGCAAAGATATTGACAAAAGTCACGTGCCACATTTTCACGGCCCATGGTTTAGATACAAAGTGGGCATTGTTGTAAACTAGTTGCACTGCACATATTCTCAGTAGGAAAACAAACATTGCAACATCGCTAATTACTATTAGCTAAATTACATCTGCACTTGCTTCAGCATTATTACAACTATTTGCAACCGCTGAATTTAGTGAGCCATCAGAACATGGATAAAAACACTGACAACCTAGTACCATCACCAATATGCCATTATACCTACAGTTAAGACTTGACGTAAAAAAAGTACCACTATGGGAACTGTTGAAAATGTTGTTTGCAGATGTAATATTGTGTATTTAGAATATTATTTTGTAGCTATGTCAAAAAAGTGGCTACATTCTTTCCACATGCTCACCCATACCGACCCACGTTAAGCACTACTTGCAGTAATGACACTAAATATAATAAATGTATCAACAAAAACAATACTTTTAAGAAACTGTAACAATAATAATACTAACCACAATATCCGTATAATTCTGCATCAATGATACAACAGGCTAAATGCCATATACATCAATTAGCAAAAAGTGCAGTTTAAGCAAGAGCTAATGGCGATAAGTTTAAGAAATGTATTAATGGTGATATTGCACATAAAAAATGGCAAAAATCACCAAAAAAACTGTTCACCATACAACAGCACACTGCTCAAATATCAATAAAAACTGAGCAATATTGAGTTTCAGTAATTTTTGTCATTTCGTATTTGTAACATCACCAGTAAATTAATTTATGTTTACACACAGTTACAATGCAGCTAGCTGTTACACCAAATTAAAAACATCCAGGTATGACTACAGAATGGGCCAAAAAATCGGACCAGTTTGAACGTTGATAACTTTGCAAGGGTTACCAGTAGAGTGAGTGAGTAAGGTTTAACGTCCCACCCGACACAGTATAGGTCATTTTTAGGACGGCCTTTTCAGGCAGAATGCACACAAGCACATAGTAATGGAATGGTAAGTTTAACATTTGCAGAAACACAAAACACAAAAATGAGTTAAACCTAAAATTGTAAGAACTCCATTATACGTATGCATATGTAATTATCAACAATGGTAGTTCTAATAATCTTCCCTGTTATCCTCCAGATAGTAATCAATGTGATAATGCTGTCTATTGGAGGACAGGGGGCCAGTAGAAAGGCATGTGATATGTGAAAAGTTTCAAAATGTTGTAGAGAAAAGAAGCTGAACTTGCATAGCAAATCATTTAAATATTCTTTGCCTAATTTGCCTAAATCTTCATTACCCCTGAACTCTGACAAAGTTGACTATAATGCATGGATTTAACATGGATATTTGAGCTTTTATAACTTAGCGATGTTTACTGATGCAAAGTAATGTATATGTGAAAAGTTTTGGAATTGTGTACAGAAAAAGCGTAGAACTTGCATGTCTGTGCATTTAAATACTTTTTGCCTGATTTGCACAAGATTGCACCACTCTTAAAATCATGCTAAATTGACACATGGATTTAAGTTGATTTATATTCAGCATACAGTGAAATAACAACAACCATTAACATACACATCCAGTTTAGATGTAATGTGACAAAGGCAGTTGGACGACTTTTGCATTCCTATCCACCATCAGTCTTTTTTGGCAACTGATCGATCGCTAAAGTCAACATGTCCAGAATCAGCTGAGCCCATCATTTGATTAGCGTGCATTAACTGGCCAGTGCCTGAAATTCTGTAACTGTGCCATCTGATGCAATGCCCCCACACTGAATAATCCACATAATTAAAATCCAGACTCTATGGTGGCAAGTTTTTGAGTTTAATGAACTTGGGCACATGGAGTGCAGGCAAATGCCTAATTTCAGGGCTAATGAAGATTTATGCAAATTAGGCAAAGAATATTTAAATGATCTGCTATTCAAGTTCGGTCCTTTTTCTCTGCAACATTCTAAAACTTTTGACATATCACACATCTTTTTACTGGTAACCATCGCATAGTTATCAACGTTCAAACACGTCCAATTTTTTGGCCCACCCTGTAGAAGTGAATAAGCTAATAACTCAATACAACAAAAAACAGTACCGCATAAGAATGACTACATATACTGCAGGTGTAGAAACCGAGAAACAAAAACAAAGCCAAATAATAACATGATACAATATAATATCTGTCAAAAATTTGCAACTTGCTGTCCAAAAATAGGGATGCTGGTTTATAGCGGAGAATTTTCTTAAAATACGTGGAACTTTTGGAGGCAAAATATGCGGAAAAATATGTGAAATTTAGCAAAATATGCGACGCACATATGCCGCATATATGTGGCATATTTTTCTACATGTTTCTGGCATATGCAAATTCAAGTGATGGAGAATCATAATCATGATCATAAATAGGCCTTTTCTGCACAGTTTTGACATTTTTGACTTAGTTTATTTAACATATAATTGCAAATACTGGTAATCGTTTGCCGCCAACAGTCTTAAAACAACGTTGAACAAGAAAAATGCAGAAAAATGTGATCATGTATGCGGAAATATGTGGCATATATGCGAATTTTTGCATATGCGGCATAATTTTCGCATATGCGATTCTGAAAATGCCATTATACGTGGGAAAATATGCGATATGCGAGTACTGGCAAAATATGCGATTGCATATTTGCATATAACCAACATCCCTACAAAAATTGTAATTTCCTGCTCCTACTCCCATTTCTTTAACCCATCACGCTGCTGACAGCCAGTCCACAAGCTGGAGAGACTGTGACAGTAACTATGACCTAATACCATCTCATGTGCCAGATGATTTCAAATTCAACTGAACATGAGTCATTAGGTGAGAATGCCCCTACCCCTACCCAAACTGAACACTTGACAGATGCACATATAAGCACTAGCAGCAATAATTACGCATATTTTGGAATATTTTAATAACTTTAAGTTAACTGATATCAGCTGGCAGAAAACATTACACAAACACAATGCAGCAAGAATGTAATAAACGTCTTGCACCATAAGACAGTGTAGTATTATCATAAAGCAATGTACTACTCAAGGTAACAGTTTAGCTCCGGCATCGATTGGCGACAGATTGAGATTACTAATCTATCATCTACTATCAATCGTGATCACTGCCAGCATCAAACATAAACGTCCATACAAAGTAAGCCCATAACTTTCAGCTATCATACCTTCATCAGATGTTCACTAACTTTCACAGCAATTTCACGAGCCAAATAAGTAATAAACATAAAAAATAACAATACATGCACTAAATGTATCATGATATATAGTCAGCTTTAGAATACTGAAAGTTACATTCTGCAGTAATTTACAGTAAGAAAGCACGTAACTCAATACAGCACACAATCTTGTTGGGAAATCAGCTGAATCTGACTAGATTTCACAAGGTAGTGCAGCGACATGGTGTAATGGGATCTGTAACAATCATTTATTGCAAATTTACTGCAGAGAGTATTGCTGAAAAAAATGGAAAACAGTTTGATGCAGTTATGAGTAAAGAAAACTTGGGGGAGAGAGTAAGGCTAACGTATTTGTTGGGCAACTGACTGTGTAAAAACAGTCGACCTAGGACTGAATACCAGCTGCTGTGAAGCCTGCCTGTTCATCAGCATCATCGTCATCATCATCATCATCATTGTTGTTGTAGTTGTTATCATCATGCTTATCACAAGCATTTTTGATGGTCTGCTGCACTGCATCGTTTACATCAACTGAAGCTGCTGCTGCTGCCACACTAGTACCTACATAGCACAGTACCAATCATGCAGTAGAGGGCTGGAAAATTGCTTTGAAAAAAACCCAAGCTTTCTGGGGTTTTCTATTTAGAAACCTAACAAAAAAAACCCAAAAGTCAAAATTTTAGACTTTGTAGTTTTTATTTGTTGTGCAATTAAAAATGCCAATCATATTTAATTTCATAAATTTGCGATAATTTTCGAGTTAAATACATCCGCTACAATTTATAGAATTTGTATGACAGTCAGAATGGTGTGTTGCATGTATTTTCCTGGGTCGTACTTTTGTATCCAATCTTCTTTGTACACTAACACCTCAAAAAAAATTTTTTTTTTTAATTAAACACTTCTTCCAAACAAACCTAGGTTTTCTAGCCCTTGGGTCACGTTCAAAAATAGCAACTAAAGACTAGGAAAGAATGTTGACTTCTTAACGAAAACTTATTTGTTCAAATTAAAATTAGGATGCTAATGTACTGATTGAGGCTAACATACCCTGGTGAGTGTATCTGCTGGCCTCAGCATATGACGGAGGAACCTCGTCATTAAAAGCAAACTGTTCACCATCTTTATCAGTCACCACCTGCACCACATCACATCAGTTTACAGTAGTCTGCCACCAATTAGCCAGGACACTTCTCACTAAAAATAAATGAGTAAATTCCCTCCAATTTTGGACTTTTTGGGACAAAAAGAAAATTTACTGATCAACTAAAATTTGTGGGTAGCAGCTACTGACTGGATAGGACGTTGCGGAGTTCTTAACGGCAGTCGATAGTTATGGTAACAGTAACTGTTCCACTGCTGCCTGTAATGGCTTACACACTGCCTTTAATGTTTTCGCCTCAACTTGACTGAGGGTTCCAATTCCCAAAATGTTCTTATCCATGAAGAACTAAGGCCCCTATCAATGCCATCCTATGCCAAAATTGCTCTTACTTTGCTAGTATAAGCAATGACTAAGAGAAGTGAGTGAGTATTCTCTTAGTGGCACATCAGCACAAACAATGCCATTTAGTGTCACCAAAGATCTGTGATAAAAATACAGTAAAAAACAAGTGAGACAAATAAAAAATAACCATACAATCAAGAAAAATAAAAAATCAAAATAAAAATGTTATAGATGACGATTAAAACAGATATCTTTAACACGATGGAAAAGAAACCGCTGCCACTGACATCTGAGTATAGCGGTGGATCAGGGAATTGAAGCATCGTCCCAGGCTCCTCTTCATCATCATCACGTAGATAGCCGACAGGAACGATTGTTGCCAGGTACGACATATGCGGGTCAACGACAACAGCTGGTTCCCTGTGCTGCCGATGCTGACCAAGTTGCCAGTGACCCACGGGTGACCTGTCAATCACACACGCTTCCAATAATTAGCATTTAATATTGAATATTCTATGCAATAAACCTTTGACAGAAACGTGTTGCGGACATTTTTAGCGAATAGTCAGTAGCAAAACTGCAATAAATTTATCGCTTTTGATGCAACATTACGAAAATGTGAAGTTCACTTTATGACCTTTAGGAATTTGCAAACTTCCTTGAAAATAAAGATACAAGTAAGTAGGAATTAAACCTGCTACCTACAAATTGCAGGTCAAGTATCTTGCGCAATACATCAACAATATGGAAGCTTTTCAATGACTTTGCTGTAAATGATGTATTTAAACACTGAACAATACATACATAAAGGGTGACACAAAGCAAAGTAAAACATTTTCACATTCGTTTTTATTCTTTAAACAGTGTACACCACGCACATGTGAATTGTGAAAAGTGGAAAGCTAACAGAACATATCGACAGAAATTATACACATTACAAATAATCAAAAAAATCCTTAACATGAGTGCACTTCAAGGCAGCAATAAAGGCCAGTCGTTTCTAAAACCACAACTTGGCAGATATGTGTAAAGTGTATGGGTTTCAGTTTCTACGCACCACCCTGTATACACAGGCTTACAGAAAAATTCCAAATGCTAGTAGTCTGAAGTTGTGTACAAAGAGGCATGTACAAAGCAACAGAAATAAACCGAACTGAATTGTTAATTTTTTAGTGCATTAACTAACACGTTATTAATGCACCCAGGCCAGACGAGAGGGAGAGTAGGGGGTAAGTTACTCTGGGCCCAGCATTTAGGAGGCCCCACCTGTCAAGTATAAAAAGTTGGAAAGTTAGAAATAGAAACACATTTTTAAATGTATAATCAACAATAACTGAAGTCATAGCTAGCATAGAAATCAATTAACCTGTCATCGAAATAATTATTTATTTACAGCAGTGATGAAAGGAAACTACATTTTAGTTACTTAACTTCATCCGATTGTCAAATAACTGCAGTTTAATGAAATATTGGAACTTTTCCTTTACAGAATTTAGTACACCTAAATAAATTAACATAAACTTAAGTACGTGCATTAATTTTTTTAATGCACATTAATTTTTAATGCGTGTTAATTTATTAATGCATTAATTAATGCATTAATTTGACAGCTCCACTACAAACTGAATCATTCACTTCATAAAGTGTACTAAGTGGTTCAGTTCATTGCTGACATTTTGTACATATGTTTACCTGAAAGCAGCATATTGTCTCTGAAGACCAAGTTGTCGGCGTGACAAGGTCGGTGACAGCTGAACTCTGTGGCTGCTGCAGCGGTTCAGCTGCAGACGAAGCGTCGCCGAGCGCTCGGCTGCTTGCAGCAACATGCGACGCTGACGACGCCAGAATGCACACACCCCACTACAAGTTGTCACGAAAAACACAATCGCAAACCTGCAAATGCAGAAACATTAAACACAATAAATCAATTGAAAGCATAGAAACATTCAATATTCAGCGAAAATTATAACTAAACCTGAAATCCAAGGACATAAAAATAATGTCAAAATCAATTGTAAGCCTGAAAATGCATTGCAAACGAGACACATTTGGTGTGCAATGCGCATTATTTTGAACATGGTGATGCTCTGCATTCAGAAGAGACAAAAACATAACACAACGAATGGCTAAGTGATTAGTTTCAAATAGACAACAACACAATCAGTGCTTCTTCGAGCAGCAAGTTATCCCAAATCAGCCAGTGGTTACTCAGATAAAATGTACGTGTTGCTGTGCACAAACCTTGCAAAAATGCACACATGATGAAATACAGACTGCAGTCAAGTACAAAATAAAAATGACGATGCAACACTTCATTTTACATGTAACCTCAGTCAATCATCATACGTGCAATTCTGCGAAAAATTTCACAAGTTCTGTACAACATTTCCTGGCAACACTAGATCACACAAACAGCACACAAACATATTTTTACTATATTTACTGCTGTGACGAGAAGATTAGATGCTCTACTCTAACAAACTGCTTGATAACATATGATGATTACCATATTCTGCCAAGCTGTCAGCTGTCTGTTACTAGAAGAACATGTAATCTTTTTATGTGCATAGTCGTGTGTAAATATTATATACTAAAACAGTGAAACTAAGAGTAGAAGAATGAGTGCAGCATACATACCAGAAGTACCAGAGGTTGATGACCGAGAAGCGAATGTCTCGTTCAATAATAAGTCTGTTGTTGGAATGATCACTGTCGTGAAGAGAGTACACAGATGTAGGCACACAGCAGACTGTGCCACTCAGACAACATTTCTCAGGCGCTACACACCTGCGCAACACAGTCAGATTCACAACATGATAGTGATGATAAATACACAAGCAAATGCAAAATTATTTGAATTTCACAAATGTAGGCTTATAGGAATAATGTAAAAATCACACGATACACGGTAAGGATGCCGTTACATATGACATATAATGGTGATGAGCGACTGCTGTCTACAATGGCATCACTTGACAGGTACAATTCAGTCATGCAAGCCCAATAATGTCACCATACCAGAACAGTAGAGATTGTCATGTGTAAATCATTAAACACACAGTACAGCTGAGAAGCAAGATAGCTAGACTGTAACATGTACCTTGAACATCAGCATGTTTTCTCAAAGGCTCAGATCACTACATATCACTGTCCCCATACAAAAAATATAATTCTACCTATCGTGGCTATTTATGGACAGTTTGGCTGCAGGACGTTTCGACCAGTAGTCAATTCAGCTTCAAAAATGTTGGGTCCAAAGTGTCTTGACCGCTACACGTGGGTCCAAGTATCCTTCGGTCTTGAAGCAGTGACATCACACAACTTTACCAAAGTACAAAGCATAGAGTATGTGATGCTACCAGACTGCTATGTCACAGACTCATGGCAGTTGGAGTGCGGCCACATCAGCACATCTAGCGAACATTCAGCTAACTGAAATCGAGGTCTGGGTGGCTTCTATAAAGTTTGTTTAATGTGAACAACAAGACTTAAGTGACTGACTACATGCTTAATTAGGCTATCGTTCCTAAAAGACATCATATAAACTCTACTGACATGCAACTGAATCAACCAGCACCAAAGAAAGGTAATGCAGCCGAACTGGCTCTACACCACTGTGACACATACATGTAAGAGAATAGAAAGTAACTAGAAGGCGTGTATCATAAGCATGCATTGTGCGCTAATAGCTATCAGTTGCCGCATGAAAATAATTTATGCCATTTTGCATGACATGTTGAGTTCAGATGGTTGGTATGTTACTATGTTTTAGGCATATACTAATCGTTTAGTGTTAAGTTAAGCATCATCTTTGAGGTTGAGGTTGAGGTTGAAGATAGGGTTGGAGTTGGAGTTAGGGGTCAGGGATAAGACTTGGGGGTCGTATGTGCATAGGTAAGCAGTAAGTAGATGGGGCATGCATGCATGCTAAGTGTGCACACATGCTTGCATGCAGCCTTTTCCGAGAGAATATCTATGACAGCAAAGTATATATTAATACTCACACTCGCTGGACTCCTGGACAATATTCATTCATCCTTTACTGCAAAAACTGCAAAAACAACGCAGATAGAACAATAAACAATACACACTACTAAAACACTGAGTAAAAAACCAAAAATTTTATTTTAAATATCGACTCAAAGACGAAACAAAATGCAAAAAAAGTTATTTAAAACGCAATGATCCATGAACCATTAATAATCTTGGCTAAAAAGTAACTTGTTTGCAGAGAAAATGTTTTCTCGCTCGCAAAAAAATGCGATTTTCACAGAAAAAAACCGACACCACACAAACACAGTAGACAGACAAAAATTAACGATTTTAAGCAGAATATAAAACCAATAAGTTGACGCAGTTAATACTTATAAATGGCAATACCTAAAATCAAACTGATCAGTCTTCAACGTTTACGATCAACGTCAAAATCTACAAAAAAATGTCGAAAATTACACACATACATCAACATAGTAATGTAAACATAAACAAACAGACGGTCCAACTAAATCTCACATGTAACCACGCGCCACCAAGGTGACAGTTCCTGGAAGTATCAACTATCAATGCGGTAATCCAGATCTTCGGTGCAGAAATGCAGTCCTTGCAGACTGGCCTCGATTTCGAAAACAGGTTGAGGACATAAAATTGTGGCCTTAGCCTTGGTCTTTCAAAATGTGGTTTTGGCCTTGTTGGTGTCCACGACGCCTTGTTCTGTCACCACGAGTTAAGGTAAAAGGGGGGATATGAACATGCGGGTAATATGAACATGGTTTGCATTAGACGTTGTTAATTTTACATGACGTCACGAATGGCACTCTATCTTGATTGATTGATACAGCCTACTAATCTTTCTAGTTACGCCATACAGCAAAATGGCGACAATCAGCACTGAATCAGTGCTGCATTATCAGCGTAGCAGCAAATTTGTTGAGCCCTAGGCCTACTAGCGTTGGGAATATGAACATGACATTGAAAGTGCGGTAGTGGGGTAATATGAACAGTAATATTAACAGTTGCGGGTAATATGAACGGGTCTTAAACATAGCTGTTTTTGCGATACTAGCACGTTTATAGCCTAGATTTAGGCTTCTTTTGTAAATTTTTTAGCTTATATAATGATGTCACTTTGTCATTGAGAAATCGTAGGTCTACCCATGTGACATATATTGACTTTGCTAAAGCCTTTGATAGTGTATGTCACACTAATTGTTACAGAAACTTTATGGCTATAGTATTGCTGGTAATTTACATCGTTGGATTGAGTCATTCCTTACTGATCGTACTCAGTGTACACGCGTAAATGGTCACTCGTCATCTATTGTATCACTAATCAGTGGCGTTCCACAGGGCAGTGTACTGGGCCCCGTATTATTTTTGTTGTACATTAATGATCTGACTGATATTTTTCCATCTTGTGTTTTTT
>Ga0209671_1008273_pt1 | contig 10871 bp, 5 predicted proteins | sample WorMetHERISLAND2_2_FD_187401 | JGI IMG/M metagenome (GOLD analysis project Ga0209671, IMG submission 187401) | Marine gutless worms symbiont microbial communities from Max Planck institute for Marine Microbiology, Germany - Olavius geniculatus... | ecosystem: Host-associated > Annelida >...
CAATTTTGGCGTTCAAGGTCATTCAAGGTCACTGAATTCGGCGCCAATCGAGAGCCAGTGTATGACTTCCTATTAGTGATTAATGGTAACCTAGGCCCTATCTCGCACCGTTACTGAGATACAGCGACTTATTGGCCAAAAATCGCAAATTTTGCCCACCCCTTTCTCATTTAGGGGTGACCCCCTTCGAATTTACGGAAAAGTTTTAGGGTTCCTGAAACTAGAGTCTTCCAGGCAGCCGACAGACAGATGGACAGAATTGCGATGGCTAAGATGCGCTGAAAATTCTGCTCATTAGAAAACTTTCATCTAAAAACAGAAAATTGCGGCTCTGTATTGGAAAACCGCAACTTCCTGCCCAACAGTTTTTAACCCACAAATGCCTCCAATAATGAACTCAGTTGATGTTACTACAACAAGCAAGAATAAGAATGGCAAACTGTTCAAGCAGTCAACGCTTCATACAAAAGACATACTGAAGACAAGACAAGACACTCACTATATACTAGAGTTTCTGCTGTCAGTGGTTTTCTTTAAAAGTACAGAAACAAATGCTAAACTGTGCAGACTTTAAACTGCAGACTTTTGACATTTATTAGTCCGCCCGAAAACGATAGTTTCCGGAAGGACTTATGTTTTAGCCCAGATGTTTTATTTATTTATTGCAACGCGAAATCTCCGAGATGCGTGGGCCGACCGGCGTGAAATTATGCACGATAGTCAGTACTAGGCCCAATTTTATAATGCCGGTCCAAAATCTTGGCGGGTGCACCCGAAAAAAATTTCGGGGGCCAAAAACATGCAAAATTTGGCCCGATTTTAGACGACTTCGAAGTTCAGCGGCGAATATCTCCGAAACGGATGAAGATATTCAAAATTGGATTTTTATTCCGTCTATCACGATTCCTCCTGCGTTAGGCGAAACAAGTACCGTAAAGTTTGGTTCAGTGACCTTGGAGATCTCGATGTTGAATTGTACCCACCCAAAGTGCATTTTTCGGAAGACCATACTTTGGCCCCTAGGGGGTGCTGCGCCCCCAAATTTTTACATGTGCTAGAGAATGACCAAGTCTTACTAGCGCACCCTCCACCGGGGACGGCGGCGCCCTTACAACTTTTTTCAAAGGGGAGTCAAAAATTGCCTTAAAATGTAGCGTATTAGACGAAGGATCTTTGGAGCCAAAGGGAGTAGCTTCATGAGACTTTGCCATGTGACGTGCTGCTAGATGGGGGTGATAACGCGGGTACAACTTTTAGGGGGCATTGCCCCCTTAAAATTTGGGACTGCAAAAAACGCGCAAAATTTAGTACGTTTAACGACAACTTTTGACTTTGAGCGCAAATATCTTTGAACTGCATAGGGATATCGACAAGCGGTAAACGGCGTTATCAAATACAGTTAATTCCGCGCTGAATAAAAAAATTGTGTGAACTTCAGTCCACTAACATCAGAGACTACGCGGCTAATGTTTACCCACCAAAATCAAATTTTTCGGAAGGCCATATTTCGGCCCCTAGGGGGTGCTGCGCCCCAAAATTTTTACACGCGCTAGAAAATGACCAAGTCTTACTAGCGTACCCCCACCGGGGACGGGGGCCCCCCTTACAATTTTTTTCAAAGGCGGGTCAAAAATTGGGTTAGAACGCAATAAAGGAGCGCTTATAACTTCGTAGTTAGGGGGTGTAGCCCGATGAAACTTTGGCACTTGACGCAGCTGTAGGTGGGGGTGTTAATGCAAGTACAACTTTTGGGGGCACCGCCCCCCTTAAAATTTGGGAGGGCATAAAACGTGCAAAAATCGGTGCGATTTACAACAACTTTCGAGTTTGAGCACAAATATCTCTGGAACCGATAAAGATAGCGACAAAATCTAAACAGCGTTGATGAGAACGATCCTTCCTGCATTGAACAAAAATTTTTTGGGAAATTCCGTCCACTACGAACAAAATTATAGGCGCTCATGTTGACCTACCCAAAGTCGACAATGCGCGTTCGGCGTATGCCAATGCATTTGAGTTCGGGCCACGTGACTTTGATGCCGGGGAAGTTTTAGCCCCCTTTTTCTTTACCCCTCTAATTTCCCCCAATCGGACTTAGGGCGCCGGGCGGACTCACGTTGGGCTTTGCCCCAAATTTCTAGTATTAATTTTTTTTCAAGAACAACATTTTTTTAGCATCGCCGATGCGCCGTATTACCACTATCTCTGTCCCGTTTCATGATGAAAACCTAAAACCTTGTTCCAATGGCCAGGCACAACTAAACCACAGATGTTTCATCCAAATCAGATTCATTCTGGCGATAAATTCTTTCCAGCCTCTGCAAAACTCTACAATCTCTACCCAACGTCAAATTCAACATGCTAAAAACCTTCTTCTGACGGTCGTCCACGACTTTTGCCATAGCCGCGATACTCCACCAGTAGTAAGTTGACATTACAGCAGTTGTACACAAGCAGAGCATTCGGCAGGCGATGTCCGATGTTGCCCGCATTTCCGTGAAACCACACAAAGGTCAACGCAGTGGCTGCAAGGTGCGATGGCTGGCGGATGAACTGAACATGTATCTGTGTGCCGTCATGTGACCTTATTGAGATGTTCTCATACTGAAGTCTGTACAATGACGGTGAATCCACGTAGAGCCGTGACATCGCTGGCTGCTCTGGGTAAAACAGAAGCATATCTTGAGCATTGTACAGCACACCTGAAGAGCACAGAAAACAGCATGCAAACAGTACAAAAATATATCAAAACACCAATGACTTTCAATCGAGTTGAACCAGCTAGTTTGTTCACAGATAACTTTCTGGGAAGCTGCCGAATACCCTTCAGATTGTTATATAAACATAAATGCAAAAAAAGTTAACAAAAAAACAACAACAAAAAATATAAAACTCATAGATGAAAAAAATCAATAACATATTTTAAACTTCTGTTCTATATCAAGAACAAATAATCACTGACTTAGCATCTACGAAATATATTCACTTGCTTTATTCTGATTACATTAAGCATTATCATTATCAGCTCCCACACAGCTGGCATAAAACTAAAATGTACTCTATTCCCCAGTAAATTTATTCAACGCTGTAAAACAGGAGCATAGCAAAAACAGACTGGCAACTTATTTCTATTTCAACAAACTGTGTAGCTTCATTTGAGAAGCAGATTATAAACGAGCACAGGCATAAAAACAGATAAAGTCAATTATAAACCTGTGATTGCTTAATTCAGAATAATGCACAGACATTCATATTCAGTCACTGGTTGCACTAAGACGATAATGAAAGTCTGCAATGCAGCTCACCCAGTAGAGCAGTGATGAGGGCACACAGCAAGAAGATCCCACCACAATACCAGAACAACAGCAGAAATATCAACATCGCTGAAGCTGACAGACTCATACAGAACACAGCAAACAACGTTAGTCTGTGATAAATGCTCAGGGTCAGTTGAGATGGAGCGAACGAATGATGACGCATTTCGTCCGCATCAGGCAAACTTTTACCACTCTGCGAGTTCAGTCTGTTGGCTTCGTTGCTCGATACACTCATTCCAGCGCCAGCGTGCAGATAAAAGGTGCAAGTTTTTCCAGCTAAAACAACAGACAACATTTGCACACCACTGTAGTATTGTGCGATATCTTCGATAAGTATCAATAGTACCAATGTTTCGATATTAGTATCGAAGACGAAGAGGTCTCGATATATCACGATGCCACGATACTGCCAAGTATTGTCACATGACGATACCAGTTTCGATACTATGCAGTTTGCAACTGAATTGCTCTACTGTTGACAACAACTGCATACTGTGTGACAGCAATAAAACAAGAAAGCCTAACTAACGCAAAGGGAACGCGCGACAGCAGTGCATGTATGAAGGCCCACTGCCCACTAAGGTGTTCACGCTAAGTTAATATACATATACCAAAATTTCCATCTGCATTGCATAACATGTTAGTTGCGTGACGACACCTTGCGAATGCTATAGAGTTGTGTCGCAGTTCGAAATCGCCAAAAAATCCATAAAACCCCTATTTTGGCGTTCAAGGTCATCCAAGGTCATTGCTCTGGGTGGCAATCAAAAACCGGTGTAGGACTTCCTATTAATGACTAACAGTAACCTAAGCCCTATCTCACACTGTTTCTGAGACACAGCGACTTATTGGCTCAAAATCGTAAAAATTTCCTATCCCCTCTATGTTGCACCCTTGCTAGGGGTGACCCCTTTCGAGTTTATGGAAAAGCTTTACGGTTCCTGAAAGTAGTCTTCCAGGCAGCCGACGGTGAAAATTTGGTAATTCTAGCTTGCACCGTTTTGACTGATCCACCCGTGTGACGAACGGACGGCAGACCGACGAACGGACAGAATTGCAATGGCTAATACGCGCTATAGCAGTACCTGCTGTCGCGCGTAAAAAGCATATCACATTAAACCTTGTCAAACATATAGTAAATGTTTTTTTAATCAACGGCGAGGCCACCCAAGCATTGCAGGGCATGGGAAAACTTCACCCATCTCTTGACGAACCTGTGGCCCAACGTTTCATAAAAACTTCCGGTATCAAGGTAAATACATGAGACAGTATCGTTATCATAGCTCCAATTTGTAAATAATGCACAGATGTACACAAACAATACAATATTGTGTGTGCACTTCGAGCGTGAGACACACGTGCGCTGTTGTCTGTTAAAATTTACTATTTTGCTGCAGTTCAGTTTATAACAAGTTAGTAATGCTGTGACGATCATGTGCGTCACCGTTCAGAGACTGCATATGATTCCTCTGGTGTACTTTTCGACTCTGATTAGCCGTGTTCTGCAGTGAATTAAAACACCTTCGAAGACATATCAATGCAGGTGACCAGATTGTACTCTGACCTGCCAGCCATATTTCAGCCGGACGAGGCTATTGACGTTCAGTGCTGATAACCCAGTGACAAGCTGTCGGCAGATCGGCGATATGACGTCATGCCATCCAGGGAGGCTGAGGAAGGTTATTTTTATCCTGCCTGTAATGATGGCCGGTTCGTTGGTGATGCTATAGTATTGGTGGCAGAAGAGTGCATCCTCTTGCACTGGGCCCGTCAGCACCGAACAGTCTTCCTGCATATTAATGAACTAAAACAATCGAGACGCTTACATTGAACTTTTTAGCATTCGTTGTCATTTCCTGTTTTATCCACAGACACAGCGCACCGAGAGCATTAGAGATTACTTTTAGGCCTTGTCTGCTATGATAATGCGCTATATAAATGTTCTATTAATAATAATTAATAATAGTAATAATAATAATAATACACTGCTGTAGTATCAACGAGCATTTTCTCCAACCAGCCAATCTCCCAGTTATTTCTAGGTTTGCACTATGGGAATGATTCAGCAACAGAGCAACAGAGTAACTGATCACTGGAATGTACACTGTCTGACGTGTGTGTAACCAGTAATACAATAAATCAATTTAAAAATTGTTTGAAATGGGAACTGCAACCGGAAACACTTAGTTAACATTAGTTATCAGGATAGTAAGCATTATATGACTTTATGCCTGTGCTTACTCAGGCCACCAGTATTCTGGTGGCTTCGGTGATTCCTTTTCACCATTTACATCCAGTTATTTTCTTGTCTAATTTTATGTGTTGGTTAAGCTAAGGGTCTGGGGCTAGAAGAACACTTGAACAGAGGTTAAGCCAAAAAGCAATTTTTATGCAATGATTATATTTACCATGCGCACGCATGATCCATATGCGGTCACAAAGTGTTATTTACCATGCACAGATTGCACACGCTTACCGACAGCATATAAGTGAAGAGTTGCATGGCCGCTTTTTGTTCATGTTGCTGCTATTACTTAGCTATGAGCAGAAAACTATACTTTAGAAATATTTGAGGCTCTTTCTAAAGCAGTGTCAACAACTGAAAATTTTGCTCAGCTAATATTTCACTTTCAAATCATGTCAACCTCTAAGCCTTTACTACGCCCTGGGTGTCCTTAGATGACGTAATACCACCCAAGATGTCATACAGTCCACTTCATAGGTTCTTCTTCTTCTTCTTCTTCTTCTTCTTCGGCGTATGGTCAAACTTCAACAAGTTGAAGACTCCTGACCAGTAGTGGTTGTGGACATGCCGGCAGTGCTGAGTGCATAAAGAAAACTCAAGCAGACCGTACACAGGCATGGAAATTACAGACCTAACCATGACTTCAATGGATAAACCGTATGAGCGCACACAGTCAGTATCATTTTCTGCGCCACACTGGACCGTGCGTGAGCACGGTCAATAACACCATGCATTTTTATGAACTCTTCACTGCTCCCTTCAATAACCATGCCCATTATTATACACAGTACATAAACTGTTACTGCTATGGTCACAAAACACGGTATGCCTGAATACCGCAGGACACCGCAGAACTCCATAGAAAAACCGCAGGACACATAAATAATAACCGCAAAACAATTTTTAGACGTGAAAACAAGACTGAACCTTTCAATAGTTCAGTAAACTTAAATAAACGCCGCTAAACAATGCAAAAAATAACAAAATCAGCATGCCACCAGATGCCTAGAAACAGGGACAAAATGCCACACGCCGACGCTGAGACGCAGGCCACATACCTGGACGCCAAGGGTGCGTACGCCGTACATAAGACGTGCGCCAGGACGCTTAAATTTACAATGTACATCACTCATGTTGTCAGTGTTTGCACACTTATTCATGCCACTCCTGTTCTCAAATTCTGTACTGGCTAAGCTTACAATCAATACATTTACCGGTATGTGTCCTGCGGTTTTCTAGCACATCCTGAAGTATTAGTATCGCCACATAACCGCTATAATGTGGCTATATAATGCTCTAAAACTAAAGAAAAACTATAGTTTTACTGTTTTCAGCACTTTTGGTGGTTATTCAAAGTGTCCTGCAGTGTCCTGTGGTGTTCTGCGGGGGTGTTGGTAATTTGCGGAAATGCAGAATGCAGAAAGTAATTTGCGGAATGAAATCTGCGGAAGTAGGCTGCGGAACGGTGGGTAATATGTGGAATGCGGAATGACCAACCGACCGATCGATAATGCCCCCGGCCGCACTCGGCATTTACTGCCACTAATTACCGAGCAACGTAGCTACTGCATGCGATATCTCATGCTTAGATTAAAATACGCCGCTGTCATATCTCATCTTTGTCATTTTAAATTCTTTTAAAGTAATTTATTGATTGCTTGCTACTTGTTTAAATTATAGGCCGATGTATCTAAACTGTAAACCTTATTTTACTTTATTTCATTTTGATATTTATTTTTTATATTTTACTTCTCAATATTAAATCTATGCGGCGGGTTCTTCATGTGAAGTTAGCGGCGCTTTGCAGTTTAACACAGACCTATATACTACAGTCTGTGGACGTCTGTCAAATACGTCAGCGAAGAATGGCCGTCGTTGTTTTCTTCAAGATTACCTCGACTGCTTAAGACTCCAGTTACGCCGCACTATTTCTGGGATTCTCTGCACGTCGATCTATTATAGGCTATTTAACGCCATATGCAGCAACTTCAAATGCACTTGAAACAAGCGACGCTTGTTTGATTGCTTTTGTTGTTGGGACGTCGGCCGACGTAGGGCCGGATTTAGGGGGGCCGGGGGGCCCTGGGCCCCAGGCCTCCCACCAACAGGGGGTCTCCCACCAAACCCCTCAATTTTTAAAACCCCGTAATTCGATAGCCAATCCTGGCTTGCATAACTTTTGCTACCACCTGTGTATCGGTAAGTAGATTTCCCTAGCTAGTAAATTTCTTCGCGCTAGTAACCAGCTTGTTTGTGGACTCGTGTTATTCAGACGTCTCTAGTTATGTAATAGCTGGGCACTGGCCTCCCACCAGCTGGCCACAAGCCTCCCACCAGCTAAATCTGGCCCTGGGCCGACGGGGAGTCAGTAGCTAGAGTGGCAGGTGTGCTGCACAGTCTTTCGCACTTTGACAGTTTTGAAAGAATTGGTTTATAAGCAAGGCACACAAAATAGGCTCAATAAAGTGACACAAACTAACTGATTTGTTTAACATAATTCATCATGTGAGGTTATAATGTGAATATATGGCCTTGCATTCCAGGTATATATAAGCTACCGTTCATTTCAGCACAGGCGTTATAATGATTCAAACATATTTATTCGACATAACAGGCTACAGCAGCACAAATTTAAATTCAAAATTTAAATAATAACAACAGTAGGCCTATATTCAAACATCAAAAGAAATAAAAAAAATATAATCAATAATATTATAGTCATAAAATTAAATCAGTTTATTACAAAGTCACAGTTCACAATCACATTGTACGTTCTGGAGTGTCAACGTTTTTTAGCGTTTTTTTCTACATTTTGCAACATTTTCGTCGTTTTCCATTGTTAGGCAGCAATTCTGCACCATACATTCCGCAAATTACCACCACGTCAAGCTCGGAAGGTTGGCAGTAAATTGCGTAATCGAGCTGATCACGTGATCATGCCCGTCAACCAATCATCTTCATTCCGCAAATTACTTTCCGCATTCCGCATTTCCGCTAATTACCCAAACCCGTTCTGCGGTGTCCTGCGGTTTTCAGTCATACCCACAAAACATACTCAAAGACGGTAAACATGCAGTTTAGCGGCCTAAACACAGTCAACTTACTGCCTATACGGGCCAAAGCGTGCATGCGGTCAGTTAACCCTAACCCTAATCCTAACTCTAACCCTAACCCTAACTCTGAACCTAAGCCTATAAGCCTAACCCTAAGCTTCGCCTGTATATAGGCGGTAGCCTAGTTATAGGCCCGTCCACAGCTCTAGGCTAATTAGGACGAAGTTTTTGTCTATATAGGCGGTAAGTTGACTTTGAATTTCGTTTAGGCCGCTAAACTGCATGTTTACCCTCAAAGACATTAACTTAGGCTAATTCATAGTGACATCAATCGCAAAAAGTTAATTTAAACATATGTGTCTACCACATTTCCATTTTTATGCAAAAAAAAACAGAAAAGTGAGAAAACCCACATGAACGTAAACATAGAGTAAAAAACTAAAAAACGCAGTGGCTATAGGTCCGTCTAGACGGACCCAGAAAATTTTTTCAAGGTCTGTCCAATGTTGTCAGCATTTACGTAAATAAGTAAATCTATGCTCAGTGCTGCCACAATACGCTAGTCGCACTCGAATACGGCGTGAGGCTTCGGGAAGTTGCAGCGACGTGTTATATTTATAAATGATTCACCAGAGCCATAAATGTCAGACGACATCGATCGCCTGAGTAGACACAGGCATAGCCATATTCGGACAATGTTTATGTAAAGACTGTAGTGAGATATTCTTCATTGCAGCTGTAGCCTAGTGCGCTATACAAATTGACAATGACATCGTTTTTTGTAGGTTGCAGGTTCGAATCCCGGCTCTACCAATTTCATACTTTTTCTTTTTTCAGTTAATACTCTAAATTATTATTGTGTTATTTTATTGCTTATTCAGCATGCTTTCATCATCTAAAACAGGTTTTCGTCGTCGATATTAGTGATTGCATATGAAATGCAAATGTAAATCATACAGAGAAATTCGCAAGAGGGTGCTAGTGTTTTGGGTAAAGGAACAGGATTTATTATTAATATTAGGACTATGGCTAGAGATAAAGTTAAGAGTTAGGGTTAGTGTTTAGGGTTAGTAGTAGTGTTAGAGTAGAGTTGGGGTTACAGCTAGCTTATTTGAGAGAATTTTGGGACGACATGCAAACACCCAAACTAGGTGTGTAACGTTGATGTAATCAAGATGAAGCCGGAGACCGTTTGGTACTTTGCCTACTGGCGAGCCTGTGATGTGCCATCTGGTGCTGAGGTCGCTATAGTTGGCTGCCGTCCGCCAGGGCATCTGTACGGCAGTGCACACACTGCCGCACAGACGCCCTGGCGTTGACGGAACTCCGTAAAATAAAATTGGAGTTCCGTCTTGGACGGACCTTGAAAAAAAATTTTCCGGGTCCGTTTAGATGGACCTATAGCCACTGCGTAATGTTTAAGCCTTTCAATCTACTCTGAGCAGTGTATAACAAAGCTAGGTAAGCCCCAGACTGGTCATCTAACTGCATTTTTTTTGTAGATGAGCACGTAGTCTAAGGCCACAGAGCTGTGAGAGAGTGCTGTTGGTTGTGGGTGATTTTTATTGTGTTATTTTAGGCTTGCTGCAGCGAAGTCTATGAAGAGAGTGGCGCGTTTGGAAGGAGCGGTGCATCCTGTTGCCAACCAGGCTTTGAAAAAACATCAACACAGTCTTGTGGTGAGAGGTTATCTCCGACCATTGAAGCAGTAAGCAAGTCTGCCAAGTGTTTAACACCTGAGCCCATGCAGCAGCAGAAGACTGCAAAGGAACTTGCAAAGGTTAAAAAGCGAGAAGACCGAGGCATAGGTGAGTCTTAGCTTGTCTGGACAATATTTATCTTTGCCGCACTGTGGTATTTTTATGTGTGACAGCACGTTGTGCTAAGCGTATACTACATACTAGCTATCATAATTCTGTCTGTCCATTTGGGTATTACTGAAGACTCCATCGACACCACCGATTGATCGACCCGATAAAAATTTACATTACGGCCGCCACCCCAAATTGCTTCAGAAATAGGTAGAATTAGTGTTGTTATGCATGTTTCAGACTAATTTAATTACCGGTATGGGAAACTGCAAATAACTGACTATCGAGACACAACAACAAAGTTAAGTTTTTGAATAAATTCCATCATTCTAAAGACTAAAGAGGTTTTTTTGATGGTTCCTATAGAGAAAAAAGGGACTAGGTCTTTTGGGGGGAAAACACAAACAAAAACACGGAAAAAACAGCCTACTGGTGCCACCTGGTC
>Ga0209671_1008274_pt1 | contig 10871 bp, 3 predicted proteins | sample WorMetHERISLAND2_2_FD_187401 | JGI IMG/M metagenome (GOLD analysis project Ga0209671, IMG submission 187401) | Marine gutless worms symbiont microbial communities from Max Planck institute for Marine Microbiology, Germany - Olavius geniculatus... | ecosystem: Host-associated > Annelida >...
CCCTTATATACTGTTAGAGACAGAAATGTTTCGTGCGGACTCTCTAGGTTTCGCTGATGAAAGAATTATGAACATGTTTATCATGCAAGTTTGCGCTAAAATTATCGCGGAAGTAAAAAAACGTTGCAAAAACGTTAAAACGCGTTTTATGATAAACAACGACAAAAGTAATTTGGCAAAAGCGCAATCGCTGTAGCAAATCCATTTAATTCATCGTCGGTATTCGGCAGGTGGCGGCATAATTAAACTGATGCTTTGACAGTTTGACTAAAAGTTCGACCGCCAAATTTCATCATCCCTTGGGGGTCAGGGACCCCACATGACAAAGTGTGTCACTGAAACCTGCAAGTGAACTGCCAAGTGCCGTCTAAATAGGTAATATGTAGGAATAGACGGAATCGCCAGCGCTGTAACAGAGATTCCGCCTAAAATTGAAAAAAAGTTCATAAACGTTTAATACATGTAGGACGCAAATGTGGTCGACGTTGAAACTACTACCATTACTACTACTACTACCAATACCACAACAAAAATTATATCGACCTGTAGCCGATGTAGTCGGTGCGGCAGTAGATGTTACGTCCGCGGTAGAAGCAGGAAGCCTCGCGGTCAAGTGGCAGTTGACAGACGCTGCAGCGCAAGCATCGCACGTGCCAGGGCCGGTGAAAACCGCGCACTTTGAGCAGGTGACGCTCCTTAATCGGCTGAGAACAACTGAAGCAAACGTCACCGCCGCCGACGTCTATATCAGTCGCGCCGGCGGATATGACGTCATCATTGTCGACGCTCTGTTGCACATACACACATGTACGTGACGTTACCATGACTACAGCGAAAGGCCGGTAGGCGACGTGGCTTGGGACTACTGGCGATCACAGTTTTGTGGACAGACTGGCGACAGACAGACAGCGGACGCAGAGACGCAGACACTCACAGACACGCTGTCCGACAACAAGGGTGCTTATAGCAATACAAGACAAGCGACATTGCGTAAAGTCAAGTTTTCGTAAAACTTTGTAGAAGGCGACGTGACCAATGGACTCGGCATAGGGCCCATGTGGTTCCTATTCGTGATCAACGAAGATCATGCATCTAGGCCTATCTTGCGCGTATATAGCCATATAGAGATAAGATAACTTACAGATAAAAGAGTTTGACCATTGGCGGTCACGTGACGTCATCGGTCACGTGACCGTTTGATCCGCCTACCTCAACACCCTACCCTAAAACCAAACCCAAAGTGGATCCGATGCTCGGTTGCTGAGATGTATCCATCTGAAGACGCCAAAATGTGGACAGACGTCGACCGTGAACGCCGCCAAAAAAATCTGCGTAAAAATAATGGCTAGCCATAGCTGACGCGTCGCAAAACAATATTAGATTTTCGTTGTTTTATTCACCACGTATACTCATAGTTTGATTTTTACGCGCAACAGCAGCTACTGCTGAAGCGCGTCTTAGCCATCGCAATTCAATTTTGTCTGTCCGTCTGTCCGTCCGTCTGTCCTTTACACGGGTGGATCAGTCCAAAGCGGTGCAAGCGAGGATCACCAAATCTTTACCATCCGCTGCCGGGAAGACTCTAGTTTCAGGATTAGTAAAGCTTTTCCATAAATTCAACGGGGTCACCGCGAACGACGGCGCTAAGTGACAGCAGTGTGGAAAAAAATTGCGATTTTTCAGCCGATACGGCGTTGGCTGAGCGAGACAGGTGTACTCTGGTGAAACACTCTAAATAATTTAGATAATAGATAACAGATAATTATAAAACACTATAGATAATTTGCCGCCGGTCGTCTGGCGCCCTCTGGCGACTGATTTTGTTTTACTGGGCTTTCGAAGTTCAAACATGCACCGCAGTTGCGCATACTCCTTTGTGTTAGCAGGGCTTTTTTGTTTAATGCTCCGTGCGTATGATATGCGTTATATGATATTTTGTCATGCGTATGAAACGCGAAACTTTTATTAGCTGCACTTTCAGACAGATAAACTATTTAATTTAGTAAAATAATTGTAGGTGCAATAATCACTTCTGGGAATGCTTCTTATACTGGCCAGGCACTAATGGCGTCAAGCAGAAGACAGGGAGAGTAAAGGGGCAAATGCCCACACGAAATTTTTGGCTGTCGGAAAATTGTCAAATATATACTTCTTCGTGTCCAAAAATTATCGTTTAAAAATGCAAATTTGAAGCTAAAAACTTCCATTTCGAGACATTAAGGGGCAAAATTAAAATTTTGAGCACCCATAATCTCCTCTGATATTTTCTATGGTCCGTCAGATTTTTTTGGAAATTGGCAGTGTGTGTCGGAAAATCGCAGCTTCCTGCCCCTCCGCCGACTTTTTTTAAACCCATGACGCTGATGTTAGGCGTTCTGTGTCGGGCAGACCACACCCCATTGTCCTATTATGCCGTAACTATATATACACTGTAAAATATGTGTATTTTGATCGTTATAAGTAATTCCGAAAAGCGATCGAACGATTTCTAGTCTGTAGTTTAGCTTAGCTTATGACCTGTTGTTGTTTGTGCACGGGGTCGCCAATCGAAGAGATTGTGGACAAGATCAAGACGTCACATTAAAGAATATCATTGGCGGAGATTATTTCTGACAGATGCGTCTAAGTTTGGCTGCTGCCGTGCGGCTAATGCAAAATGCTTGTACTGCTAATACGTGGGACTGGCAGCGCACAATTGCTCACGTAGCTTGTATTCGATCGTCGCATGTGAGCGTTTCTAAACGACAAATCGTATTAGACGCTCGAGCCTCGAGACGACTTCGTGCGTTATACGAGCAGCGGTGACTGCTGCTGCTGCTGCTGTGGTCGCGGCGACTAGGGAGGAAATCGTGACGCCGGGTAACAAGACAGTCAATCAGTAGATTGTCCGTCTGTCTGTCTGTCTGTCTGACCGCCACTCTCTGTCGCACGTACGTACAGGGTGTGCCAAAAAATGACCCAACTTGTTCTTGTCAGAACTTCGTCAAATCTTCACCAAATTTGATAATTTTTGGGCACACAGATAGCCAAGACGATAGAAATGTGTAATAGGGTGTTTACACGATCCAGCAAACTTCCAGCAAAGTTCCAGCAAACGTCCAGCAAACATCCAGCTGGCCTGATAGAACCCCGCCCCCTATCAGACTCTCATCTGCCTACCCCGCCGCCTATCAGCTGTGGGCTAAGCCGTAGGCGGGCCTAGGCTTAGCCCACAGCTGATAGGCCTACCGTGTTATATAGGCTTTCCAATATGCCTATCACCAATATCATTAATATTTAAATCTGTGGTTAAACACGCCCGTCCTCCTAATTACGATAGAACTTCCAGCTAGCTGGATGAATGCTGGATCGTGTAAACACCCCATAAGGTACACTCACTGTTCACTTCACCTAGTTTTTGTCAACGCACTACCGTGTAAAACGCAGATGCTCCAAATTGCTGCATAATGCTCAGTTGTTGTCTCCGTAAAAATTCTAACGACTTATCAAGCACACAATAAACTAAAATGCGATTTATTTAGCAGAATTATAAATTTTTGTAACAACTTGCTTCCAAATTATCAGAATTCATGTTCAGGGTGTAACAATGACTTAGATGTGATGCAGGGGCGTCATTTAGGGCGGAGGGGGCTGGAACGGTCTACGGACCCCCAGATGATTTACGATTTTAGTTTTTTTTGTAAATCGTACTTTTAAAACAGTGTTACTGCTGCAAAAAACAATACGTTACGCAAACTTAAACCCCCAAGGATCACTGAGACGCCAACGATTTTCTAAAATGACGCTCCTGACGTGACGACACGGCTGACATTAACGGCATTAACGATCAGCTGATCAAAATGTACAGCACTCATTCATGGATAAAATGTATTTAAGCTCATCAATCAATTATTTCGTTGTGTGCTGTTTTCAGCGTATAGAATGTTTAATACCACAAAATTAATCAATCCCATCGTGACCTTTGTGCAATTGATAATGCACAAGTGAGCAATCTGATACTGATAATCACCGGGTAATGTAACAATTTGGAGCATCTCGTTTTTACGCCGTAGTGCGTTGACATAAACTAGGTGAGGTGAACAGTGAGTGTAACTTACACATTTCTGTCGTCTTGGCTATCTGTGTGCCAAAAAATTATCAAATTTGGTGGAGATTTGATGAAGTTCTGACAAAAACAAGTTGGGTCATTTTTTGGTACACCCTGTATATACACTCATGAATATTCAACGAATATTCATCGTCGCGTGATTTGTCCACGAGAGCACAGCACGTACCAATATAACTGTAGTCTAACTGTTTTCAACAGTGATTTTGAACAACGTTTGCAGCGGATGAACTATACTTTATTCTACGCTGGCACTCGTACTGTCCCCTGTCGATTGCAATGTCTGCAATGAAATAATGTGTGGGTGCGGTCAAGCATGACCAAATATATTACGAGATGTGTTCAATAAATGTTGCAACTTAATGGATTAAACTTAAAAAACTTTTCGAAGTCAGTAGCCAGTAAAACGCACCGATGGTATGTTTCTCTTTTGCTTATTATGCGCTAACGTCATAGAGTCTCGTAAAACAGAAACTATTCGGAGTGCTGTGTATCAACTTGCAAGACTTTTGGGACGCCTAACGTACATATTAAGAGACCAGAACTCGTTATGTGATAGAGTTAGCCTAAGAGAATTGCGATGTGCAGAATGAAACGTACAATTCTTGCAATCTAGCGCAGTAAGCTAGACGCGTCGCTTATCGGAGCAAACGTCACGCGGACATATGACGTATTAGTCAGTGGTCAGTGCAGCAAGCGAGCGCGCGCCGCGCTGCGGTGTTCTAATAACACGAGCATTATGTGCACTGTGACAAATGACCACCACCGATGGCCGCATCGGGTCAAATTAAGATCGTCACTGCTGATAGGACCTACTTGACCCTGCGCAGTTATAGCGACTGGACGTTGCGACATGATAAATACACTGCAGTTTCTGCCATATCACAGAACAGCAGCAGCGTTGTGGGTTAACAGTTTCGAAATTATCATTTTATAGACCAAACAACAAAAAAATTATTAAACCCATGTAAACAGGAAGTGCAGCAAAACCTCAGTATTCAAAATCAGCCCCAAGGCTATCAAATTTGCGTTCAAATCCGACCAACGACCAAAACTCTTGCGCTTATTAAGCAATCACAAACATTATATATCTCACCAATCATTAACCAAAATATTACTAGGACGTCAAACTATTTTCAGATCAACCATCAACGTTCAAATAGCATGCGTATTCGATTATTCGAAAAATACGAATTTTAACGCATTGTGTTATAGAGTGCGTTAAACAATAGAACACGTATATGATACCCGTATTTTAGTCGTAGCAGGAAAACAGCGGTGGCACTTGCGCACATCCCTCTTTGTGGGAAAAATTTTTCATTGCCGGAATATTTTCTTTCGAAAGTACTAGAAGTAAAATTTGAACACCTATAATATCCTGTGTTAAAAACATTTGCAGCTGACTTGCCTTTTTGCTCCCACCCTCTGTTCTTTCTTTAATCATGATGCATAATAATTCGCCTGTATTATGTACACAATATGTAATATACCTTTGATGTGAGACTTAGCGGCGAGTCGGGCGTGGTGGCAAGATCCATCGATGAACCAAGCGAGCCTCCGGACGCAAAACTGTCATCGTTTAGCATTCTCTCGCAACGACCCCGGTAACTGTGACTACAGTGCAACACTGTCACGATCAATCGATAGCGCAGCACGATCGACGGATTTGGGTTTGACCGCTGTATAGGCTATAATGTATACGTTATACGCTGTTGCTAATGACGCTGAGATCGCTGAAATCGGTCATCCACAAGACAGCTAGCAACTGCTAGTTAAGTTATTATGCAGTGGCAGAAGCTCACACGAGCACTACTGCTGTCAAGAACTGATCTTTGCTGGTGTTCAGCGACAGAGGCGCAGTAACGCCCACTCTCTGCTGGAAGCAGCTATTTGTGACTCTGCTGCGATCTGACGGACCAATGAGCGCCGCGCTACGGTACTGCTGGCCCAGCTGTCATAGCGTCACTCTCTACGTCATCGTAGCAGCAGCAGAACAACAGCAGCAGCAGCAGCAGCATGACGTCACGCTTTACACTAGACCGCTCACCATGCTTGCTTTGTCGTTATCTACTAGCTACGCTTTTCTGAAATATAAGTGTTTTTTTCAATTCAGCTATGGCAAAGTTGTCTGTCCTTTTGTCCATACGCGCGGAGGTCACATTGTCATGTTGAATTGTGTCTATCTAAAAACGACACTAGCTGCGTGCGTACTATCACGAAATCTTTACTGTCCGCTGTGCGAGAAAACTCTCGTTTTACGATTTTTGTTTTTTTTTTCAAAAATCTGAAGGGAGTCATTACAATGGGGTAAGGAAAATTAGCGACTTTCAAGTTGTAACCAGCAAGTCACCGTATCTCAGAAACGGTGCGAGATAAAGCCAAGATTATTACTGGTCACTAATAGAAAATCATCGTCATTGGATGACCGCACCACTGTACGGCACTCTACTGCACAAGTGATGCGTCTTTCGTGGCTCACCACGAAAATTTGAGAAAAGATGAACCCATATATGCGACCCATATATACAACTGCCGGCTTTAAAACGGTAGCTGGATTTTAGAGAAAGGAAACAAAAAATGAAACGGAAGGGAAAAGAGCGAAGAGAAAAAGAGGAAAACAAAAAGAAAAAAGGAAGAGAAAAACGGCAGGCGTAGAAAAAGAAAAGGGGATCGATTTTACCCATTTCGTTTTTCGGATCTTGCGCTATGCCTGAGTGTACTAAGGCAAAGCTCCGACCGCAAACGCAGTTAGGCCTATGTGCGTTTTCAGCTCGAGAATCGCATCTGATACACACGTTTTTGGTTACGTTTATGCATAATTGGAAGGAGAAATCAAGAAAAACAATTAAAATAAATAGAGAACATAAAGCAAAACATAGACGCAAGAAACATACAATTTACCAAACCGATAGACATGGTGCATGACAGAGTAAAATAGAGACGTCAAATAGCAAGCAGCCTCGTCATCATTTTCTTGATGTAGGCTAAAAGAAAAAAAGAAGTAAACGTTTTAAGGTTCCGACTGATCGATCATCGAGTCGATGGAAGCCATCGAACTTTCTTGGATGGCTCCCTAGCCATTCCTAGCCTGTCTTCCATTGAGGTTGCTTTGGAGTTGACAGGCACAATACGGCACAAATCAGCGGTAAACGGTTCTGAGACGCCTGCTACGAGGATCAATGGCTGATAGCCAATAGCGCTGTAATTAGCTGGCCAGGTAGCCATGCACGCGACCGCCGCAGACAATAGCTTGACAGTGTGACGATACGATACTGCAGGACTGCAGGACTGCGACAGAGGAGCGTCTACTTTGAAGCAATGTTACACTCACTCAATTATTTACTGCTCATTATTACTCTGTAGACCAGAGAGTGACTGCTGGGTTGAACCGTCTGTGTATTCTCATTGCTGTTAGTTCAGACAAGTTGTTAGACAACAGAGAACTAACTGACTAGACTTACATCGCGGACCAAACGACAACCTATTGTATCAGTGAAGACTATTGGCTACATACACGAATACCACTCATCAAACGTAATTCATCAGCGCTGGTCGTTCCACGCACTGTGCGTTCTACCATTGGTGACCGCACCTTTCCAGCGACTGCTGCATCGGTCTGGAACAGTCTGCCGGAGTCGGTCCGGTCGTCTCCTTCGTTGCAAATTTTCCGCAGCAGACTGAAAACCGAACTTTTTGCCTGGTCTTACAATCATGACTAACAACGTCTCATTGCACTGACTACTATTACGTGACTTCACTGTTTAGGCTTATTGTTACGTGTTCTTGTAGTCTTAGGACTTAACGCCATGCTAAAGTTAATTCGTTCATCATCATCATCATCACTACAGTCGGCTACAGACGCTTCGTGGCATGGGACAGCTGGGGTATTTTACTATTCGCTCGGCTGTTCTTTTTTTAAATTTTAACCTGACGAAAAAAGTTTTTCTTGTCAGAAAAAGTTGTTCCATAGTAAAAAAAATTTAGAGCTTAAAATTTCCCATTTCGGGGGAATTTAAGAGCGTAATTAAAATTCTGCGCACCCTTAGTTTATAGTCTCTTTGTCGGAATTTGCACTGCTTGTTGGAAAATTGAAACTTTTACCCTCTCACAACTTATTTTCACCCACGACGCTAAACTTGCAATGAGACGATTATTGTGTGTATTACAGATCTAACGTCCCCCTGTAAAGATGTCACAAACACGTTACAAACATTATAGGCGTAAACGTTTGCAGTATAAGGCATGCTACAAGTTTAAGCCTTAAACTTGTAGATTAAGCTTCCCACTTTGTAAATCTTTAGGTTCTCCATTTACTGAGAGTCTAAGCCCAACTTTTTTGTAATGCTGAAAATTTCATATGCAGGTCGTTTTTGGTCTATCTCCAGCCGTTTCGACGCAATTCACTCCTGAAATGTGTGTTGCAGTCCAAAATCGCAAAAAAATACTAACCCCCTATTATAAAAGTTCAAAAAAGCTCGTCACCAGTGCGTGTTATTGCAGGCTGTGGCCGCTGTGCATGTCTATTCACGTTAGACCATCCAATAGCGGTAAAATAACCACTTTTAGGGACGTAGCCTACACATGTTTCAGTTCGAGAAAAATCCTCTCGTTAACCGGTACGGCATTTTGTCACAAAAAAACTAGCGTTTTGGTGGCAGCCCACGGTGAAGATTTCGTGATCCTACCAGACCATCACTTTTCTTTTATTCTTGCTCAGTTTTAGGAATGTATGACGTTATATCAAGTGTGCTACTTTGTTACCAAAATCTAGGGATTTGCTGTTTAGAACAAGCTTGATCTTAAATTACAATCTTAAGCTTGATCTTAAATTACAAGTTCGTCCGATGCGCAAAATGCACGCATGTTGTTAAACTATGGCTGTCGATTTTTGCTTGTTTCGTGTTCGTGTAAGTTAGTGTAACCTATAATTAAGTAAGAAGTAATTTATACAGCGCATTGACTGTACAAAACACGTCCGATGTGCTAATAGAACGAGAAGTAAAAGTGTTTTGGATGGCATCGAAAGGACCAGATAGACAGGAAGTGTGTGCTGCATTTCAGAATGTTCCGACGAGCGTTCCAAGTAGACGGCATGTCCTAAAGCACGTTTTCCGTAAGTTGACATTTTGATCTGTAGGCCTGCTTCCTCTTTTCATCCGGCTCTAAGCTGTCCACTGAGTCGTCAATTTGATTTAGTGGCTGCAGCAGCAGCAGCAGCAGCAGTAACAGCGTGGTGATCGGACGTGACGACGACTTGATAACTGAATTAGTGACCGCACGACGACAGACGACAGACGACGGACGGACGGACGAACTGCAGCAGCTAAACGCGTGGCGCCTGTCGACCCTGGCTTGGCGAGGCGTTATTGTTACGGTATGTGGGTTTCACACCTACCTTGAGCGTCACGGAATGTGGATCTTGTGTAGCCTATGCTTAACTAGCTCCGCCCACCGACACACCCTACTCGTACGTCACTGTCAATAAGCCCAACTTCCATTACGCCGACTTTCACCAAAACTTCCAAGCGGAGAAGCGGTGAAAGTTGCGGACACAAAAGATGACAAATCGTAACACGGAAAAGTCGCGGGAAAGTTTAAGATTTTAAAAACCATTTCGACACGTCGAAATGGTTGCGACAAAGTCTGTGACAAGTTTGCGACAAATCCGTTTGTGTCGTTTTAATGGAATTAAGTCCGTGAAAAAACACCGGGAAAGTCGCCGGACACAAATCATGAAAGTTTGCCGACTTTTGGACTATAAGTCACATTTTGAAACCGTCCAGGGATTAAAAGAAGCCCAGGTCACGTGACACAATAAGTCCACTTGGCGCTACGGCGTCTTGCCTTGGAGGCGGAAATTGAGTTATTGACGCGGTGCAGTTTAGTTTAGCACACCGCCGCTTCGTGTGTCGAATATTTAAACTTATCCGACGACTTTTCGCTCACTTTCGATCTTCCGTCGACAACATCTCATTGCAAAACTAGGACCCGTATCTTATTCCACTCTGACTGACACTAGTACTGCTCATTATGTCTACTGTACTGTTCATAGTGGGATAACGTGTCGATACCCACTGGCACTGTAATGCGTGACTAAACAAACGACCTTGTATAGGCAACACGACCGGCCGTCGACCATAAATGTGTTAAAATATTCAGTTATCCTACTCCAGACCAAGTGATAAGCAAAAGTTAACTAAACAGTTACTACCTAATAGCTTAACTTTTTTCTAGTTAGGCCAATAATTTAACTAATGTAAAAACATTAAAGTTAAGATAACATGCTAATTAACAACAATTAGTTACTTACTACAAAGTTAACCAGATTATTTTAGTTACGCCTAATTCGAAATATTCACTGACTGTTTGCGACATTCGGTTTTGACTGTTATTACAGTTATTCTGCTTTAAGCCAGTTTTGTGGGTTTAACACGTTTGTGCAATGTAACACCCTTTTGAAATGGATACTTATTTGGGATTAAAAGTTAAATCAACTGAACTCCATCATTATCCTACTCTCGTGTCCTGCAGCGCTGGCTGTGGCATTTATGAAGATTAACTCGACACTGACCAGTTCTGCTGCTGTTGAGAGATTGTTTAGTGCTGCTGCGCAGGTTATAACTGTGCGTCGCTGCTTTATGTCTAATAAAACACTCAATCAGCATAATGTTACTTCGGTCACTGCAGTGTAACGTGACCGAAAAAAGATATGCTAACTAGCCAGTGGCGTAGCCAGAATCTAGTTGTAGTGGGGGCACTTTAGGGG
>Ga0209671_1008278_pt1 | contig 10867 bp, 7 predicted proteins | sample WorMetHERISLAND2_2_FD_187401 | JGI IMG/M metagenome (GOLD analysis project Ga0209671, IMG submission 187401) | Marine gutless worms symbiont microbial communities from Max Planck institute for Marine Microbiology, Germany - Olavius geniculatus... | ecosystem: Host-associated > Annelida >...
TCGCAGGTAATCTTAGTCTATCTCCATCCATTTCGTTGTAATTCACTCTTTTGCAGCCAAAAATCGCCAAAAAATCACGTTAAATCAATATTTTTAGGGTTCAAGGTCATTCAAGGTCATCGATGTTAATAAATTTAAAAAGCCTGTCACCAGTGCTTGTTATGATAAGCAACATGTCAGTGCCTATCTGCAACCAGGTTCACACTACACGCGATAATTGCAGTAAAATAACCACTTTTTAGGGGGGTAGCTGTCTTTGACGCCCGCCTGCGCCGGCCTCCTTGAACTTAAGGGGTCGGGACTTGGACTGCTAAAATCGACGTTGAATGCTGAAAATTTCATACGCAGGTTGTCTTAGTCTATCTCTAGCCATTTCATCGCAATTCGGTGTTGAAATGCGCGCTGCATCCAAAAATTGCGAAAAATTTACTAAAAACCCCTTTTTGAGGGGTTCAAGGTCATTCAAGGTCATCGATGTTGGTAAATCCAAAAAGCCTGTCAGTAGTGCATGTTACGATAAGCAGCATGTATGTACCTATCTGCAACTGTTTTCACATTATTTGAGCCAATAATGGCAAAATGACGTCTTTTTTAGGGGGTACCCCTCTTTGACGCCCTCGTTCGAGGGGAACCCCTGCACCCAGTGGCATGGAATTTTGTCACGATAAACTAGAGACCTTGGGGCAGCCCAAAGTGAAGATTTCGTGATCCTAGCTTGCACCGTTTTGATACAGATCACAAGTGTAACAGACGGACGGACGGACAGATGGACAGATGCCCAGACGATGGCAAAGACGCGCGAAGCATACTGCTTTTGCGCGTAAAAATTATGATAGCAGCTGGGTGATTCCAATACAAGCTAGGTCTCAACTTGGTACTAACTTTGCAGATACAACGCTGTTAGTGATGTTATGTTTTCTAAATTTGGTTTAGACTTCAGACAATGCAAAATTAGGGCATGGCTACAGGCATGTATTATTTGTAGGCCGCCTGTACCTAGTGGCCTTTTGTTTTTGCTTTGTCTTTTTCTGTTTCTTTATTATCTTTACCAAGTGAATGTAGTGAACATTGGAGGAAATTAAGAGATTGGTCGTTCTGTCCGTCGTTCTCTGTGTGTGTGTTACTGTGTGTGTACATGATGACTAATAATAGCAATGATGTCATTGCACCAACAGCACAAGCAGCAATACTGGCTATTATTGTTCCCTCCCTCTGCGAAGCAGCTTTTCCTTCTCCCTCCCCTTTCCTTGTAGTAATGTTTAAATTACCTCACTTGGCGGAGATATGCACTTTCACGAGTGTCTTCTAGTTTTTATTTTTTTCATTTTCATGGGCCAAGATTAAGATTGGGGAAAGGGTGACCCTTATCTGGAAGGAATTGAGGTCAAATTTCAGTGAGATCTGTTGACGGGATTTGGAGGTAGATGCATTTTACCACTGATATAGTTGATGGCTTAACGAATAAGCAGCTTGGACCAAGACTGTCCAAATCAGACTTACTGTGTCGTCAGCCGCACTTTGGGCTCTGCGTGAAATTTTTAGTTGATGACATAAAATGTAAATGTGTTTTTGTGATGTACTTGAAATAACAGGTTTTCTGTACAGAAAAATTTAATATACCAAGTTGTTGATGTTTCAATATAAGCTGGTCTATAATGAAGCCGGATTTCTATTACAGGCCAGGGGTTCAAGGTTACTTGCATTAGCAGAAACTGGAATTTGTATTAGAAATATTTTGCTGCTGCCATTAGACTGTGATGTTAGAAGTGTTGTTGTATTGTGTTTCCAGCTCCAGACACTTTGTGCTGATGAGCCAATGACCACGTTCGTTTTGTGCAATGAATGTGGCAATCGATGGAAGGTAATTACTGTCGTATGATATTCAGCCACTGATGATAAAACTTACGTAACTATATTATTGAAGGCTAATGTCATTCTTTGATGCTACTAGCAGTAATTTAAATCTGCTGCTAATTTTTTTAGAAGTCTGTGAGTTTTTAGTTTAAGTCTAGTATTGTCTTTATGTACTCACAGTGATGGGACCAAGGCACCAACTCTCAGGGCCAATGCCAAGAGAGCAACCTTTAAGACCGAGGCCAAGGCATTTTAATGCACTGAATATTGAATAGGTCCGAATAAGCAAACATAAATATACAGCTCCGATGTAAAAACTTTTAAGAGAAAAAATTTCAATAGTCCTATTAATCTAGTCACAGTGAACATCAATCTAATCTTTGCAATTTTATACCATGCAAGCTGAGAAGTCTATATCTACTTATCAACTGCAGTAACAAATTAACGTTGCATGTTGCATGATGCATCTTAAGACCATTAGCTTCTCAAGCACATGGTCTGACGTCTTTGAACAGTGTGGGCACATTATAATGCTGCCCTGTAAGAAAACTCATTCTACAAATGCCGATGTAGCAGGAACACTGACGAGGTGAGAAAATAGTGGTCTAAGTCAATTACTGCATTCAGTGTCAGCAAAAAGTTTTAGGTTTTCACAGTCGTCATGATTTGTGGCAGAAATGTAAGTAAGTAAAATATTTGCCTGAAGGTATGTAAGAAACTGGAAGTGAACTTGTAACTTTGTATTAGTATTACAATGATTTGTCTAGGGCGTACAATGTTGCATCTTTCCTAAGAGGTTAGTGACTTGGTCTCAGTCTTGTGACAAGACCAAGGCACCAACCTCCATGACCAAGGCCAAGGCAGTAAAAATCTGCCTTGAGGCTAGGCACTGCCTCGAAGCACCACATACTGTGTACTCATCACAGGCTGAACAGTAATTCAAGCCATGTGTTAACAGTGACTTCTCTTTCTTATGGGAAAGCCAAAAATTCGACCCCCACAATCAAAACCCCTGATCTGATTGAGATAAAATTTGGCATGGTTGATTACGTCAGCTAGATGACCCCTCATGCAAAATTTTATGTAAATCTGACCAAGGAGGCTTCTCGGCAAATAGGTGAAATACACACAAAAATTTTTATAACTATATACACTGTGTCTCAAAAAACCAGTCAAAGTTGTTTTCATCGTCACTTTGTCAATTTTCAACCAACTTTGATAATTTTTGGCACAGACATGGCCAAGACGATAGAATTATGTAAGATGTACTCTTTTTTCACTTCACCTAATTCACATCAACGCACTACCGTGTGAAACACAGATGCTTCATATTGTTACATTAGTGGTGATTATTTGTATCTGATTGTTCATTTTTGCATCATCAATTCAACAGAAGGTGCCACTTGATTTAATAATTTTGTGGTATTAAATATTTTACGCTGGAAATAACAGACAACAAAATAGCTGCCTAATGAGTTTGAGACATATTTAATCCATGAATGAGTGCTGTGCAGTTTGATCAGTTGATCGTTAATGCCAATGGCATCACGTCTGAACTATTGTGTACACCTTGAACATAAATCTCGATAATTTGGAAGCAAGTTGTTACACAAACTTATAATTCTGCCAAATAAATCACACAGTCATTCCACTTGTCCTTTAAATCCTACAAATCCTAAATTTTTGAAAAGAGTCGTATATTGTCCTATATTTTGACTAAATGTCCTATGAATCCTATATTTTGATAGTTTACATTTCACGCGACAAAAACACGAAATTTGATGTCACCAGATGCAGTTTCTGTGGTGCAAAAAATGCTCTAAAATACGTTTTCAGCTGGGGCTGCACTCCAGACCCCACTGGGGAGCTCTGACCACTCCTCTAGAGCCCATCAGACTCGTCGATATGGGGGAAGTTTCCCCAGGCCCCACGACGTTTTGGGGCCCCATCGTCGCTGGAAAAAATAAAACAAATTGTCTGTCTGTTTCATTAATCAACAAAAACTTCACTGTTAGATATGGAAGCCATGCAGTTTGTGTGTTAGTGATGTCAGATGCTGGATATTGCACTGGTATACGGGTTGAATACTAAAACACACACGTGTCCTATAACGTCCTATATTTTTATTTTATGTCCTATATTTTTTTGGCGTGTGTCCTATTAAAATTTGCTAATGCAGTGGGATGACTGATCACACGTTAGTTTATTGTGTGCTTATTTAAGTCGTTAAAACTTTTTGCAGGCACAACAACTTGGCGTTATGCAACAATTTACAGCATCTGCCTTTAACACGGTAGTGCGTTCACATAAATTGGGTGAGATTGACAATGAGTGTACCTCACATATTTCTATCATCTTGGCTATCTGTGTGTCAAAAATTATCGAATTTGGTGGAAATTTGACGGAGTTCTGACAAAAACAAGTTGGGACATTTTTTGGCACACTCTGCATTATTATTTATTTTTCCTATCTGTGTTTATTTTGTATGTTACTGGTTACTGGCATTATTGTTGTGGTAAATCATTTTAGTTCGCCACTAATAGTGTTGCCATTCATTACTGTTGTCTTGTGTGTCTGTGTTTGTATACAGTTTGCCTGATCGGCATTCAGGTGTTTTATGAAGACCGTTCCGCTATCGTCTGGCTACGTTGTCGGAGGTGTCATTTGTATATTATTGTTAGTGGTTCGTTGTGCAGTATGTGTCTGACGTTGTGATGATATTAGACAACAACGTGAGTGAATGTGAAGTATATCTTTAACCACCCAGTATTGTTTGTGTCAATTTGTTAGAGTGTTTAAGTGTTCTGGGTTTATGTCGTAGAAGTGAATGAACTTGCATCAGCTTTGAGCTGATAGTCAAAGCCCGTGATTTCTAACTTGCCACAATTGTCTAGACCACATAGCCACCACTTTTAGCTGTTGCTGCTAGCCATTTTTTTGCAGCACTTGGCCGGAAATCCGAAACTTGCTACAGCTGTTCATAGTTTCATTTATCTTTTGGTCTCCAGGCGCCTGAATTCAGCTCAGTATGTGGAACATAAAGAAGAAATCTGAGCTAATGCTCATGAGACATGCAAGAGCTTGTAGCAGTTCCTGTTCGTAAGTTGTCTTGGTCTCTGTCCATCCATTTCATCGCAGTTCACTCGTTTGCAGCCGAAAATTGTTAAAAAATCACTAAAAGCCCTTATTTTGGGATTCAAAGTCATTCAATGAGATCGATGTTAATATTACTATAAAGCAGGTCACCAGCGCTTGTTATGATAAGCAGCATTTCTGTGCTTGTCTGCAATCATTTTCACGCTGGACAAGCCAATATCAGAAAAATAACCACTTTTTAGGGGATACCCCTCTTTGACAGCCATGTGCACAGGCATCATTCAATTTAGTGGGTCAGGACTTAGACTGCTCAAATCTACATTCAGTGCTGACAATTTCACACAGGTTATCTTGGTCTATCTCCAACCATTTCGGCACAATTCACTCTTGAATTGTGTGTTGCAGCCCAAATCACAAAAAAATTTACTAAAACCCCCTGTTTTATGGGTTCAAGGTCATTTAAGGTCATCGATGTTGACACCCCTAAGAAGCTTGTTGCCAGTGCTTGTTATGATACTCAGCATGTCTGTGCCTATCTGCAAACATTTTCACGCTAGACAAGCCAATAGCGCTAAAATAATGTCTTTTTAAGGGGGTGCTCCTCTTTCTCCCCCTCGTTCGAGTTGACTCCCTCCACCCAGTGGCATGAAATTTTGTCACGAAATACTAGAAACTCTAGATTCTACAGTGTAAGCCTGATGTCTTTATCTCACCTGGTCTTGGATCGGTACTGGGTCGTGACAGATAGATGAACAGAATTACCATAGCGAATACACGCTATAGCTAGCTCTCGCGTGTAATTAACAGTGGCCATGCCATCTTTTGCTTTTACAAGGGGAATTTGTGGGTGTCCGTAGGAGTGGTTTGCTACATGTGAGGCCAAGTGACATTAACATCATGTGACATTTTTGTCATGGTAGATTGTTGTGAGTCACCTTATTGCCAATGTATTGCTGAATGGAAGTGAAAAGTATGAAAGCTGATCACTTTGTGCCAGTAAGCGACACTCTGCAGTAGTCTGAATGTGCACATGGTACAGTTATGACAGTGTAATTGTGGAGCCCCTGGTTGGGGGGTCAGGAGGGCAAAGCCCCCCTGAAGCTGAAACACTTTTTGCTTTTGAACGTTCGATGGAAGCCACAAATTCGCCCATTTTCTGAAATTTGGAAACGCAGAAAATCACAGATATCTGCGTTGTTTTAGCAAAAAAAAAATAAAGTTTAGCAAGCTGCAAAACTTCGTCATGGATTAATGTGAATTATTAAAAAGCAACAAACTTCACAATAGGCACAGTAGGCCTACAGTACAATAATAAGTGGGCCATGTCAAACCCAGTCTGTCGTCGTCAGAATGCTTGATCCGTTGATCGTCGCCGATGTCGTCGCTCGCAAGCGGTGCGCCCTGTCTTTGGCGTTTGACATCGTAAAACGTATGCGGTATGACGCTTTGCCATTGTCGTCTCCACTCGCTAATGACTAAGCTGAGCTCATAGTTACGTTTTGTCTATCCTTTCTTTGACTTCTAGCTGTTCCGTGTGCTAGTGGCGGCCTGCCAGCAAATGCTGTACATACCAGTAAGACAGTGGGCCACGGGCGGGCGTGTCCAAACTGTCATCTCTCCAGTGAAATGTGAAATAGAGCACTCCGTCTCTTAACGACATTATGATATCATGACACTGGCATACGGAGCTTGGTTCCTGCATGGACCCCTAGTAATCTAGGGGTCCATGGTTCCTGGGATTCTCGTACTGATGAGTTCTGATAACGTCGCGCATACTGTATCTATGCTCGCTGCAATGCCGCTGCAGCTTGTTATCTGATAATAGGGCATGTCCCAGTCTCAGGGCAAAGGAATGCATCTTAAGAGCGCTGCCATAGTCGCGTTACATGCAATAATAGGCATGTCTCATTTGGATGGACTTATATCTTATTTGTTGTAGCCTATGCAAGTTGTGGGTCAGTTCATCTTATGTTGAACTCAGATCTGACATTTTAAAATATTAATTAACCACCGCCCATGGCGTGCGCCAGCCAGCCGTCGACTGCCTTGCTGTTGGTTTCATGTCAGTGTCGTGTCACTCACCCATGGACACTAACCCGGCCGCTGTGAAATATTATTGGCCTATACAGCCTACAGCTGGTTTTCAAAAGTGCTCAGTGACGTTGACGTTGGCGCATCATATCAGATGCAATCTCACATGGTGATTTTAATCGCATATTGTATCGGTATGAAAGAAGACCATCAAACATTGTTGAGTTTTGCAGTTCTTGCTGGAAAATGGTAAAAAAGCACCTTTTGATATAAAGTCGCCTGTAAAAAATTTTCCTGGTCAGGCCAAAGGGGGGGGGCATCGCACCATGCCCCCCTCCTTAAATACGCCACTATTGACAGATGCACCAGTGTTAAGACTTGCAGTTAATAATTTCTGTCACTATTTTCTGCATGTTTTCGGTGACACATTGTGATTTATTTGTGTTTATTTGTTGATGTCAGTAGATCATATTAGCTATAGGCATATGTGGTAGTGTGTTATGGCAAATCATTGGTACCAGTAGCAACTCCAGTTAGTAGTATAGCATTTTCGCTGCATGCATAATTTTATTGATTTCAGATAACAGCAGGTTTCGCATGGGCCAAGTTGTTATCTGTGATAAACTCATTAGCAGAAAAGCAAGCCTATCTGAAAATGCTTTGTATGTTAATTTCTGCACTGATTGTGCAATTATATTTGTGTTTGGCAGGTTATTTTTTTATAATATTTGTTTTTGTAATATTCTGTTAGTGTCTTTGTTGATTACTAAATTGTGTTGTTACTGTACTGTGGCCAAAGTGTTGTTGGTTTCATTGTTTTGTGCATTGTCGTTCCCAGTGAAACTGATTGCATGCACCACACTGCATTGCAAGTCCGATGGTTCTGTCTTAATTGGTGAATTCCAGGTATGTTATCAGCAGTGAGAATAGTAGTGTTGACTATAAATAAATGAACGGGAATCAGAAGTTGGGAAAAATCGGTGAAAGAATTATTTTCTTGATTCATAAAGAACTAATTTTGAGTCTGCCATGCAGTAAATGAAACAGCAAGTTTTGCACAGTGCACAGCTGATGAAGTGTGGACTGTGATTAATGACTGCAAATTTTATACTGTTGTACGAGATTTTGGCTACTTTATAGTCATATGGCATAGTTATTGTTTATTTACTGTTTGGATTGTCAAAACTTCGAATTCACTTTCAATGCAAGCTTATTGGCACAGTTATCATCCACATACAGTAGTGCTTATTAAGTTATGGGTGTTCACATGTAGTTACCTGTTTCATCTTTGTATTGTGTCCACATGTTTGGCAAAATAGCATGTCACTTGATTTACCAAATTTCTCAATAAATTTAGCTAATGCAAAGTGGAACCTGTGCAGTGTTTAGTGCAACTGATCGGTTGAGATTGATGAGATATGTTTGTGTTTTGGCATTTTATCCTAGGCTTTCTCGGATAATATTTTGTTTCTGCTTTTTTGCTGCTTGCAACTTGATTTGGAAAGTCTTGACTTGTTACGTCATATACTTTCTTAGTGGCCCTGGCAGATGCGCATCAGATTTTATGTAGCAACAAAACATATTTCACAAATATGCCATTCTAGCATTTGTTTTTTAAAATGAAGTATGCACTACGCATGCTTACTAGCCTGTATGTATGAATGATGATCGTGACATTAAATTGTAGTACCGGTAATTTAGAAGTTAGAACTTAAGTGACTGACTAAGAAACCGCATAATAGTGACATCATCTATCAATTACATAATGTAACAAGAAATTTGGCTAATGCTCACGAGACGCGCGAAAGCCTATAGCAGTTCCGGTTCACGCTAAGTTGATATACAAATACCAAATTCTCTATCTGGATCAACGGATCGTATATCGATAGTTCTGTCGAGGTGCCACTTTGTGAATGATATAGACTTGTGTCGCAGCCCGAGATCGCCAAAAAAATCCATAAAACCCCCTATTTTGGCGTTCAAGGTCATTGAATTCAGCTCCAATCGAGAGCCAGTGTACGACTTCCTATTAGTGATTAATAGTAACCTAGGCACTATCTTGCACCGTTTCTGAGATACAGCGACTTATTATTGGCTAAAAATCGCAAATTTTGCCCACCCCCTCTCACTTAGTGCCCACGTTCGAGGATTTGGGGGGCTCTCCCCAAAAAATTTTAGAGTTCAAAACGTGCAAAATTTGGCCTGATTTCGGATGACTTCAAACTTCTACGGCGAATATCTGCGGAGTGGATGAAAATATTCAAAATCGGACAAGTACTCCATCGACCGCGATTCCTCCCGGGTTCAGCGGAAAAAAGTCCGGTGAACTTTTAGTCCCACTACTTACGCTGGTCTAAGAATGGAATCATACCCATCCAAATCAACTTTTTGGGGCACCATATTTCTTCCCCTAAGGTGTGCTACGCCCCCAAATTTTTACACGCGCTACGGAATGGCTAAGTCTCGATTAATGCACCCCCGTGCTGAGACGGGGGTCCCCCTTACAATTTTTTTCAAAGAGGAGTCAAAAATTTGCCTGCAATTCACCGCATTAGCCGCAATAACTTTGGAGTCAGAGGGAGTAGCTTAATGAAACTTTGCCACGTGACGTACTGCTATATGTAGGGGTGATAATGCGGGTACAACTTTAGAGGGGGGCACCGCCCTCTTAAAATTAGGGAGGGCAAAAAACGTCCAAAATTCGGCGCAATATACAACTTTCGACTTTGAGCGCAAATATCTCTGGAACGAATAGAGATATCGACAAGCGGTAAAGGGCGTTATCAACCATCATCCCTCGCCCTCGTTGAACCAAAAATTGGTGAACTTTGGTCCACGAACTCCAGATATTACGCGGCTAATGTTTACCGGACAGTGCACGTTCTGTGTATGCTAATGCATTTGACTTCAAGCCATTAACTTTGCTGATTTTTCCCCCAGTCGGACTTACGGCGCCGAGCGGACTCACGTTGGGCTTTCCCCCAAATTTCTAGTTTTCTATGATCTGTTGCCGAAAGAAATATTGACATACGCATAATGAATTAATATAGATACCGTTTCACCTACAGACAATAATTAGACACCGGGCCTACAAAATTTCGGGGATGCAGTGCAAGGGAAACATTTTCAAATTTGGGGTTGAACGGAGGGGGTAAGAAAGACTCCGATTCCAAAGTGGCCTAGCCAAGATCCAGTTTTGCCCGTAAGTCCCCCGGGCACCTTCCCGCTCTTGGTCCTGCTAGAGCAGAAGCAGAAGACATGCTCTTAGGTCTTGGCAAATCTGATAGTTTGGTGATAAATGCTATTAAAGTAATTTGAGTACTTCTTACAACAAAGTAGCATTAGTGAATTTCGGATTTAACTTAGAAGCTTAAAATTTTGATTATCCGTATGCTCAATGCACTTTGCTCTCAATTTTTGCCCAACTTCGAACGAGTTTCAATTAGAGCTACAATTGGGCTATAAATTTGTGTATTGGGCTTTTGAGCGTGAAATTTGTTTTTTTTTGGGCGATAATAGATGCTTTGATAATAATTTTATTGTTGTCGTTGTAGAAGATGTCGGATAAATTTCGACCAGGTGAAGGAGATTGGGTTTGCGGTGAACCAAAGTAACTGTCATGTTTTGTTATATATACAAAATGATTGATTTCTAGCATGCTACTTTGCGTGTTTATATTATTTTCATATATACAATAATTCTAGCGGTAGATCGGCGATCTTGCTGTTAGCACTGGAAAATTGCTAGAGGTAGATCGGATAGGCACATTATTAGGTACATGGTAGAACTTATGTTCCTGGTAGTCATAGGACCATGCCACGACACTGTCACGTATTTAAATCAGGCTTATTCAGTATTATATCAGAGTCCATCTCAAGCCATATCT
>Ga0209671_1008279_pt1 | contig 10867 bp, 2 predicted proteins | sample WorMetHERISLAND2_2_FD_187401 | JGI IMG/M metagenome (GOLD analysis project Ga0209671, IMG submission 187401) | Marine gutless worms symbiont microbial communities from Max Planck institute for Marine Microbiology, Germany - Olavius geniculatus... | ecosystem: Host-associated > Annelida >...
ATCAGTTGATCGTTAATGCTGCTGTTAGCCATGGCGTCACATCAGAGGCGTCATTTCAGTAAATTGTTGGGATTTCGGTGATCCTTGGGGGGTCTAAGTCTGCGTAACATATTGTTTTTGCAGCAGTAACACCGTTTCAAAGGCACGATTTACAAGGAAAAACTAAAATCATAAATCCTTGGGGGTCTGTAGATCCTTCCCTTTCAGCCCCTCCCCCCAAAATGACGCCCCTGTATCACATCTAAGCCATTGTGTACACTTTAAGCATAAATTCAGAACTAGTGGAGACTGCTAGTCTATCAGTATAGGGCCGTACAACCTAGAAGCACAAATCTTTATGACATTTCCTGTGCAAAATAAAATTATATTAGCCCTACAACACCAGTGTTCATCATCAGTCATCTTAAGCTGTTAAAAAGTCCAAACTTTCGTTCATAATTTTCAATGATTAATGATTAATCCTAAAACAAATCAAGTTGAGTATTGACCAGCTTAACCTACAAAACCCCTAAAAACCCAAGCTCAGTTTAAAAAAAAGTTTTTTGCACCACTGCCTAAAGAACTCATATGGACTGAGCAGCTGTTTTCCATATCAAATGCTTTTTGTCACACAATCAAGGGAAGAAAATCTATATTCATTGTCCATCAGTACAATTCATCACATGTGTGCTACTACTGGTAACTTCATGCATAAGAGTACAAAATAAGAAGAAATCAACACATGTAATGCAAGTATTGACAGTATAAAATCAAAACGGCAAAGTTTCTGAACAGTTAAAACTGTATATAGATTCGATGCTTTTGAAAAGTCACTGTATGCAAATTAAACCAACCAGTCTTAAGAGCTGATTTCCAGTATTTTTTGTGATGGCTGAATGGCGTGACAACATTGAAAAAAAATCCGTTGCATGAAGCAAACTACATTACAATAACTCACAGAAACATTACTTTTAACAAGTCAAAAAGACGATGGTACAGCAACTGGTGAAAACTGCCAGTGTTCTCTGGCTAAGCTGACTGGCTTTCCAGTGGTAATAAATTCATCATTCTTTTCACTAAGTGCTCCTCATAATGCAGATCACAAAGAGGAAATGCTTTGCTGTCAAAATAAATGTCAGTTCTTAAGTAGTATTTCATACACAACTCATCACATAATATCCAGAGGCACAAAAACAGAAGATGAGTTGTGTCACTGTTAATTCAACAAGCAGTAGTACTGTAGTATATAGCCTGCCTGAAGTCCGCCACATTTAAGCATATTATCTTCTACAACATAAAGCAACAAAACAGCACAGTAGTTAATTATTATTTGTGACAGACTACTATATGGTACCCTATGACTGCATTGGAACAATTATGCTGCGTAAAATTATGCACATCAATTTAGCATGAATTATCCAGCATCATAGGCATCCTGCATCAGCAAAGCCAAGGGGGAGTGGTGTTGTGGCCAGGGGGGGCAAATAAGGGCCGAAAAAATTGCCTCCTCTCCCTCACGCTAAATTTTTGTTCTGTCACAAATTTGTCAAAAAATGTTCTTTCTTGTTAAAAACTTTGCATCCGAAAATGCCATATTTGGGACTCAAAACATTGATGAAATTTAGGGGTAAAATTGCAGTTTTCAGCATTCATAATATCTTCTGTCGGAACTTTGCAACTTTCTGCCTGCCGTACTTTTTTAACCCACGAAATGAAATGGGAGGAGACCAGTGGAAAGGTGAGTGGATGTGAGTGAGTTATGGACTGCAACAGCTGTGAACAGCAGCATCGGCCAATCCCATATTGGCCGGGCGTCCAGTTATGGTTAGGGTTGTGATTAAGGATAGGGTTAGGCTTAGCATTAGGATCAGCCTTAGAATTCGAGTAAAGTTTTGCGATTGTGCCAATTCTTTTTAACAACAATAACTATTTTACAATATTTACAGTATTGGTACACAGCTCACTGCGTATCATCTGCTTAAGTAACTAAGTAAGCAAGTATTCAAGGGCTCCCTAACTTTCGCACCACTCAGCCTTAGCATATTGCAATCATTTCATAGCAATGTAAAGCTGTTTATGAGTATGTTTTAGAGTGAGGAATAAAGTTGAGATCAGAGTTACAACCCTGACCCTAACCCTGCCATTAATGCCAAACCATCATTGTAGCAGGCCCATCGAGAGCTGCAGCGGAACCCGGGGCAACATTCTCGTGGGGCCCCAAACATTTTCATGGGGCCGCTCTGAAGAGAAAATTTTTGAATTGTTTTCAATATGGCACATTCTGGCGTACTTTATATTTCTGGCCGACGGACCCCCCAAACGTCGCGGGGCCCGGGGTAGCTTACCTTCCCCTACCCCACCCTCTCGACGGGCCTGCATCGTAGTACGGGAAATGATTTCACACTGCTGTGAAGTAAATGTGTGGTACAAAACTGTAGGAATCCCGGTAATTTATATAGAGCGTTGACCTTAGGCCTAAATGGCGTTAACCTTAAATGAAAAGTGCAACATGACCGAACGCACGACTGAATGACCTCTGCGTTTAGTTCTACGATAAAATTACACTTACACCAGTACAATTAAGTAAAATTGTTTATTTCTACATCAATTCAGCACGATAGAACAACTTTTAGTACAAAAATAACAACTTATTTTACGAAAAACAACAAACAGCCACACCCACAATTTCCTCGATTCATTTGTAAATACTAGTGCTGCTCATTTAGAACTTTTTTACGCAATAGGTACGCAAACGGTACGATACGCCGGTTTTCGTGAATAGAGCGTATCGTACGTAAGAATTCTTACGTACGCTAAAATTTACACCAGCGGTACGCATACGGTACGCAAAGTTTCGTGAATAGCACGCCAGATGAACGAGGAGGTGAAATAGAGGCACTCTCTTTATAAGATGTTATTTTACTGCTACTGGCTCGTCTAATGTGAAAATGGTTGCAGATAGGTACAGACATGCTGCTTACTTATAATATGTTTTGCGATGACGTCATAAGCACTTCTTAGAAAAGCTAACATCGAGGACTTTGAATGATCTTGAACTGTCAAAACTGTTGGAGATAGGCCCAGACATGCTGCTTGCCATAACAAGCAATGTTGACGTGCTTTTTAATTGTATCAACATCGATGACTTCGAGTGACCTTGAACTCTAAAATAGTGATTTTTTGCGATTTTCGCCTGCAGAAGAGTGAATTGTGACGAAATGGGTTGAGATAGACCAAGATTACCTGCAAACAGGAACTGCTGTAGGCTTTTGCACATCTCATGAGCATTAGCCCAGATTTGTTGTTTCTTATTTTTTTATTTTTTTACTTCTCATGTGCTACGTTCCTAATGTAGCGAAGAGGAGTATATAAGATCAGTGTAATATTGAGGACCGACCGACCAACGACCGACCTCTGTTCCTGGAAGAGTCTTCCTTGAAGAAGTTCAAACGGCCATATCTTTATAACGGTGCTAGATAGACGCATGGTCACTGTGGACCACCGATAGGAAGTCGAGACCCAGGAGTCGAATGGTCACGTGACCAATGACGTCATTTGTGGTGTGAAAAAAATGGAACTAAAAAGCAGTTTAAAGAATACAGGAGAAAATAATGCGCGTGAGGAGTACATTAGATTGGTCACAATCTAAAATATTTCTTGTTTTTTTATTTTTTGCTTCTTCTTTGAAACCGGACAGCGGACCAAGACCAAAATTAGGGGAAAGATGAGCCTTACATGGCAGGAATGGAGGTCAGATTTTAGCAAGATCCATTGAGGGGTTTTAGAGTGAGGGCCATTTTGCTACATTTATAATCGACTGCTTGATGAATTAGCAGCCATGGACCAAGACAATTGGACTTATGGCACTTTGTGGCCTCACTTTGGGCCCTTCTCCAAATTTTTAGTTAAACATGATCAAGCTTTCATTGTTTGATTTCATGTTGCTGTACAGTGAAGGAGTCGGCGTTGATTTTAATGCAGAATGTTCCTACGCACATCCAAGTCGCCGAGCTCAAGAAGAAACTCATTAAAAATGTATGATCACGAAACTTTATCTTTATGTGCATATTTTTCCCGGTCAGTCAAAAGGCAACCACTGAAATAAACTGGCCACTGATGTGCTAGCTTCAAAACAAAAATATGCTATAACTGAAATGGAGAATAAACTGACAGATAAAAGAGAACTACAAGTAATTTAAGAATGCTCACTGTACTGGCAGTGTTTTAAGGTTTGAAGGATGCAGTGTCAGACAACAGTTGAAGCAAAGCTGAAATGTGTTGGTTGCATTTTACTCGACTTTTTGGTCTGATTTAAACATGGTAGGCCCGGTTCAGCTGACAGTAGTGAAAGCTCCCCTGCTTTGGAATACTGCAATTAAAAAAGTGACAGAAACACATATTTTCAATTGTACTGCAATGTTAAGCACATTTTTTTAAGAAAGACGTCTTATTATGGCTAAATAAGTGAGGATATTTTCCTAAAATTTATGATGGGTTCTGTGCAAGTCACAGTGATGGAATATTTATTATCAGTTATTAAAACACCCATTGCCTTGGCATCAAAGGTGTCCAAGGAATGCACCAAACAATAGTAGAGTACTTATATTCGAGGTTAATTCCATAAATAAGTTTACAAAATGGTGCAAATCAGATTCACTTTAAAGTGCATCCAGTATATGGCAACAAGTGTTTTACAAAGCGAACAGTACACTTTTGATGTAAGAAAATGGTAGGTGGGTAGAAACTTGCGTAAAATGCGAAGGTGCTATCAGTCGTTCGTCAGTGGCTGGGACAGCAGCCAGCATCGTTCTTTGCAGTGGGCACAAACATGCTTGTTGACAGATGGGACAAATGTTTGAACAAACTCGGATGATATGTTAAAAAACGAAACATTAGTGTTTAGCGTTTAAAGAGGTGACATTAACTTGTTGAGTTTATTTGTTTTTTGTGCTCTTTGTCACTTGCGAGTTTGATACATTACTGGTGGGTAAAAACAATGCACAAATGCACTGTTTTCTATTAGCAGATGACGTCACAATAATGATCATGATGAAAAAAGTTTCTACATATGTTCAGAATTGAATTCCCAACAAAACGTATATTTTGGATTTTGACTAGTTTAAGAATTACTGGAATGGTGCCATTTTGTAAACTTATTTGTGGAACGACCCTCGTATGAAGGTTAAACACTTGCATTTTGAAAATGGTATCTTGTTGAATGTTTTTATGTGGTTTATTACATAGAAAATTTGCAATATGGCAATCATGAAAGGTACTATTACATTTTGGCTTGATGGAGATGGTGCTTGAGTGTTGCTGTTTGCACAGGTGGAAGGTGTACTTGCGGTACACGAGTTTCATGTCTGGCAGTTGGCGGGCAATCGTATCATCGCGTCGGCGCACATCCGCTGCCTTAATCTCCGTGACTACATGCGAATAGCCGAAGAGGTCAAGTCCTTCTTCCACAACGAAGGCATCCACTCCACGACGATACAGCCGGAGTTTGTCGAGGTCAGTTGTCAGTCTGTCTGCATGCTTGAATCTGTCCTGCGGCTGCACTTGCTATTGTTCTCGGTGCAATATTTGCTTTATTCTGGGCTGTAAGTGTACCGATGTGCTGTTGAGAAAATTGTATATATGTTTAATTTATCTGCCAGCTGTTAGGTTGGCTGCTCTGAGTTAACCTAATAATGCCAGTCTCGATAACGTCCGTTTCACAAAAAGTTTTACAGATTTGAATGAAATTTGATACCGAGTTTGAGGTCAGTGAGTGCTGTACGATTGCATGCTATATGACCGGATTCGCAGTTGAGGCTGCAAGACTTTCAATGTTGCAAATCCTCACATTTTCACAGCTGATTTCTTTTCCCATTAACAATGGGAACTGACAGCTGACTGCTAATTCTTTAAACTAAGGCTGTCTAAACTATTTGAATTTGTTCAGATCGAATTTTCGATCTTTGTTCTAGTTTTTGTGTTACCCTGGTACGTGACTTCGAACTTGGCAGAAAAATATCAGGTATTGTCCATCATTTTCAATTGGGGGTTAATTTTAATGTAATGATGCTCGTGATGTTTGGCACTGAAAGTGATTTAATGCATTGTCATATAATGAACAGTGCTTCTTGTCTCTAGCGGGTGGAAAATAAGCTGCATTTTTCATCAGCTAACAGGGTGGGGCTGTTCGCTGCTGTAGTCATCTTCATTTACATATTCACGAAAAACGAACTTGGTCTAACGCACAGAGATAATTGAATATTTTAATCCATTAAACCATTGAACTAAATATTATATGTAATTATTATATAATATTTAGGCATAGTTCAATGATAAAAACTAAAAAAAACAACAGACATGCCCACCACAGAGTCACGAGACTACCACAGAACGACTACGACCACAGTTTTATCTCGGTAGGCAGATCGCGTTAGTGGTTGACCTAGTTGAATAATGAGCATCCAAATAAGGCAATAGGGGCGGAGTCTGGTAGAACAGACACGCTCTGTTAGCTGATGAAAAATGCAGCTATAGTGTTTCTAGAATAGAGCAAAGAATAGTAACCTCACAAACAAGTTTGAAAGTTTACGATCGTATGCACATCGGTAACTTTACAGCCTTGCCTCAATTTTGCTGCACTTATTTCATGCTTGCTGTTTGTTGTAATGCATGCCGTAGCAGTTGATGATGAGCTTGAGGTTTAACTGTGAGCAACTCCTAGAGCTTGGACCTGTTGTTTAATAGTTTATTGTACTAAATGCACCACAAACAAGCTTAAACTAAACAATGGTATGTCATTTTTTGTCATTAGGCCAAAAGTTGGTCGATTTTCAAAATTTTTTTGCTGTTGCATTGTCTGGCACGTTTGCTGTAAAGGAATCATTCTAGAATGCTTATTTCCTTTACCTTACAAATTATAAATTTCCGAAAAATTAGCACATGCATTTTGTGTAACCATAACGTCAAGCATTATTTTTTAGATTTAATTTTACATGTACTGTGCTATATTTTTCTTGGACACTTTTGCACTGCCATGAGTATTACTGACAACTGATGAGCGTAGTCCGACAGTTTGTCAGTTTTTAGTGCGTGTTGTCGCTTCGTGCTTCGTGATTTTTTCTTGCACGCTGGCTGAAGGTATGTTGGCACTGTGTCGATTGCACATTGTACTTCTAGGCCCAATTTCTTGTTTTTTTAGTTAACTTTTTGTCAGCTGACCACCAGTTTACATTTATTTATTGTTGGACAATGCTGGACATGTGCCATAAGCATCATGAATACTGATGTGCTAGGCTGACCAGCTGGTTTAAGTGCTAGAAACTGGCTTTTAGTTACTAGTTATTATTGTATAAGTCAGCCTATTATTTTCCCAGTTTACTCTCGTTCTTGATATAGCTCTTTTTTTTATTTTGGCACTTTTTATTGACTGATTGTTTGGTTGATTCATTAGTTCCATTTTCTCTTGGTAATTATTGATTATTTTTTTAACAGTCTACCTTTACAGCCTTGTTTTTGTAAATTTTATTTTGCCTATAGATTGTTTGTAATTGTGATTTTAATTTTTGATTTAATTGGTTTTTTCATATCTGTTATAATAAATATTTGTTTTTCTTGTCATGCTTCAACTGTAAACTGTTTATTGTCCAGTATCTGTAAGCTGTATTGATTTGTTGATTCGATTAGATTGACTGCTTTCCTGTGGCGAGTGTGAAGTTGTTTAGTGAGCCCCACAGTATAGGGATGAGTGCTTGGTCGGGGCAATGTAACCTGAGGCGCGTTTCGCACTTTTTTCTCTGAGAATCTCTGAGAATCTCAGAAATTCTAACTTAGAATTTGCGTTTCACACTTCCTTTTCTCTGAGCTTCTCTGAGAAAAGTGCGAAACGCTCCTCTGACTGACAGTTTAGTCATGCAACTCACCAGGGGTCGTTGTTGCGCTCTTTTACACTTCGTTCTCCAATAGACAGCATTCTGATATTGATGACTGTCTGGAGGATAAGAGGGAAGATTATTAGAACTGCTTTTACTGTTAGTTACATATGCACACATAGAATTGGCAGTTCTTACAATTTTTGGTTTAGGTTGTTTTTGGGTTTTGTGTCTCATAAAGGTTGAACTTTTTATAAAGGTTAAACTTTGTTTTGCATTATTATGTGTATGTGCATTGCCTGGAAAGGCCATCCCTGAAATGACCTATACTGCGATGAGTGACTGCCTGCGGGCAGGTAAACCATCTCGGTGCGAAGCCTGCCAGCTAGGTCGACTCAGCCTTTTACCCTTCGTGGGATGGTAAAATGAGTAGTAACTCATTCACATGAGTTACGGAAGGTGGGGACCTTGGTACAGCTGACTGGGGTTGCCTAGCCGGCCGCTGCGCCAGCCTGTGTCTGCAGTCTGCACATGGTGGCCGTGCGGCAGGCGGCTCTGGTTAGTGATGAAAGCGCATTAGAGGCGTGCGCATGCTCGCGATGATGCACTATACAAATTGACAACCTTTACTTTTTACCTTTGTGTCGGGCGGGACCTAAAACTCTACTCACTCGCTCACTGTTGTGCTCTTTGCCATTCCTGCCATGAATTTCAGTACCCAGTACTTGCAGGGAACTTTGATAGATTCATCGATTGACCGAGCAATTCATTGTATTCATTCATTATATTAGCAGACTGATTAATTAATTCGTTGATTGATTGTGTTAGTTTGACGAGATGTCTCCGGACCGTGACTGCGTGCTCGAATGTGGTCCTGACAAGACCTGCTACGCAGACACGTGCTGCGGTCGCACTACAGCCGCCACGACTACCACGACGACCACCGCCGACTCGTCTCAGCCACGAGAGACCGCCGGCCCAAGCTTACGCCAGCGCGGTGGTAAATGTTTCACACCAGAGCAACCCCAGCCGTCGGATGTTTTAAACGACCCCATAACCACTGCCGTCGCCACCACAATTGCTTTCGCCGACAGTCTGACCTCCGTGACGCCGTGCTGGTCGGTTGAGATTTCTGACACGCGAGCTTGACCACACCGTCCGGCTAGTTGACGTGTTCTGTCGTCGTTTGTTATGGTTTGTATGTGTGCAATAAAATAAAATAAAATTACAATAAAGTGATCAATAAATTGTATGAATTTATCAGATTATGATCCTTATTTGCTTATCTGTTGTTGCTTTGGTAAGAACAGTCGGCTGTTGCTTGGCTTTCTCAGAATGATTTCTCTTTGTTGATAGGTGATGCAGTTCGAACAATTTGTCATAAGTATGAGGAAGTTTGTATTTATTTTGTTATACTACAACAGATGCAACCTCTCCAACTGCAAGTTTGTAGTATCACAGGTGATAGACTGCGATCAGAGTTGACGACAACCATCTCCGGTTGTTGTATTTTTATTTTATTTTATTGAACATGTCTAAACGCCATTAGACCACTGGTTACATATAAAACAAAAATGTTGCAAAACAACATTTTTGCAAATCTTGCGCAATATTTTCCGGTGTCTTAAAGGTTATGTTAAAGATAAGATGTAGTTATGACATTTGCATGCATGTTTTCTGTTGCATCTAACTACACTCTACGGTATGTGTACTGTACATATGTGTTCACAACTCAGGATTTGCAGAAATAGAAATAAGTGTCATATTTTACGTCTGACCACCGCATTACAAGTAAATCGTATTGATTTGACGACCTGCACTTTGTTTTAAATAACTCGCCAAGTACAGTTTTATTTTATTTGTAGTCTGTTGTCTGTCTCGCATGATGTGGTCTCGCTTGGATGATGACAAGTACCGTGAAACTTCTGATATAAACATCATGTCTCCATTAAACGCCGGGGGTGGTGAAGATATTTGCCATTTATGCAAATAAATGCCGAGTCCTTAGTAAACACTGGGGGGGTTACAGATCAACCCATTTAATTGCATACCGCTTAATTGTATATCCCATTTATTTGCATAGAATGCCAAATGACAAAACCGAAAAGCATCCTTTCTGGGCTAAATACGCCTGCTTAATTGCATACCGCTTAACTGCATAATCCTCTGTATTTGAATACCCATAAGCAAAAATATTTCCGCTTAATTGCATAAGTCGGCTGTGCAGACCGACACTAGCCAGACATTGCTTCCTACAGAGTTGGTCAGCCGTGAACAGATGACTCATTTTCTCATGACGCCGGACTTAATGAGCTGATAAGAGACGACAGTGATGCAGGGAGAAGGCTGAAGGGAGAGAGCTCAGGCAGGCAACCAAGCTGGGGCAGTGCAGGGATTCCTGGGTAGGCCTACAGCTAGGTGGACAGCCAGCCCAGGCACCCAACTTGTCACGGGGCTCATGTTCTCTGGCTTTGGTGGGCCACGTGTCGGTTTAGCCAACTTTAGCGTCTTGATTTTTTTGCCTATTATAAACTTGAAAACGTGGTGCATTCAAATGTGGCTAGTGTTTATCGCCACATGAAAATGCACGATTCATTCATTCTTTTTAATCATTAAATTTTGTTTGACTAACAGATGTAGGCTTAAACTGACAGCAGTGATGGGATCATAATGCGAACTCTTTTCTTAACGCAAAGAATTAGGCATATTATAAGTACCAAAACCTATACATATGCATGAGACATGAGACAACACGGTTACTCAAAGAATTACATATGTATAAATTAGGGCTGCAAAAGTTAACGATTAATTAATCGATTAATCGTTAAAAAAATTGTTTGATTAATTTTTTTTAATCGATTAAAATTTGATTAAATTTTGGACATGTGAACACCACTAATTTGCACATTAGGTTGAAAGCAGCTACATTATGAACAAAACGCATGCTGCTCTTTTGCCCGAAAATGTGACATCACTTGTTTGTCTGCGTGATTGGCTGAAAGCCTGAAATGCGTGTTAACTGA
>Ga0209671_1008280_pt1 | contig 10867 bp, 6 predicted proteins | sample WorMetHERISLAND2_2_FD_187401 | JGI IMG/M metagenome (GOLD analysis project Ga0209671, IMG submission 187401) | Marine gutless worms symbiont microbial communities from Max Planck institute for Marine Microbiology, Germany - Olavius geniculatus... | ecosystem: Host-associated > Annelida >...
ACCGACTGACTACCCTAAACTATCCCTTCCCAAACAATGAAAAGTGGCATTAGCCTTGCTGTCTACCGTGGATGACAATCAAAGCTGGGTGACATTAATCGACGAACGCGAACTTACGTTTTTAAGGGACAAAGTTACTTTTCAAAGGGGAGGACAAACCTATAGCTTTTCAGTACATTGGTCTTATGTCAAGAGACAAGACCCTATGTAACTGACCTTAAAGCACCTATGTCCGAAGACACTCGTCCCGTCTTTAGGAAAACGGCTTTGCAGTCAAAGGACTACGTACCTTTGTCACTAAGACTGAAAAGGACACTTAAAGGAAACTTTGCAAACTTCTGTACTCGAACGGTCACACCAGCTAAGAAAGTCACCACGGCAAACAGATTACCTTTAGGTAGGCTTCCTTGTCACTCTACTTTGTATTCAAGTGACAAGGCATGCCTGACCATGAAAAGTAGGTACGTTTCTTAAGGAAACGCCAAACTACCTTTCGTGATAGCTCGATCGTCCGAACTGGTCTGAAGTTGCCTCGAGGTCCTTTTTATACCCCTAGCTCGAGGGCGTGGTCTGCACTAAACAAGTTTCGTCTATGTTTTGGTATTCTGGGCATAGGCTACTCTTTAACTGCATTTAAAAATACCTGATCGATCTGGAAGCCTAACCAGGTAGGTATATTACGTTGTATTTTTATTAATTAAAAGACGTGAAATTATTATTTCTAAAGATATAAATGAGAGTTTACTAAAAATTAGGAACACTAATACGTGCTTTATATTCGCAAAGAATTGTGGACCTAGTTTTAAAAGGACTCTAAAATGGCTGACCTGACAAATCTTGAATTTTCGACAAGCGTTTTTCGACGTATAATCGCTAGAGATATATTAATGCTGAAAGAATGCGGACAACGGCATTCGACGGCTAAATGTTTGCACTTTCTTGGATATGAAAGGGTTTTTCTCCGAAAAATGCCGGGGTCCTATTTTTATGGGCGCATTTGAGGTGACCATTAAACTATGATGGCAATGACTGGAAATTTTGCGTGCTAAAAATAGCAACTACGATAGAGGCCAGTGGGTTGTCGAAAACTGGACTCCTAAATAGTTAGAAATTTATGTTTTGTTTACATCCGAGCGAAAACTTGTACGAAGACGTTGCTAAAGTTACGTTATACGAATATTTTGACATTCAGACTCGACGAACAGTGAATTTGATATACTATTAAAGGCTAGTAAAGATCTCATTACGATCTGATAGAAAGAGAGTGCTACATGGTGTTGGTAGGTACCGAAAATTTGCTACAAGTGCAGTGGTTAGGGATCGAACCCACGACCTCGCGGTCATTGGGGCTGACACGCTAACCACTAGACTACCAAGCCACGGAAACGGACCGTGCGTCCGCACGGTAAACATAATCATTGGCATCGGAATGTAGAAGGATGCGTTTACGTCATCGGGTGGCTAGTTCACGTACACGATATACAGCACAAACAAAAACAACACTTTACTAACTTAACTACGCTATGTTCGTTGTCTAATAACAAGCCATACAATATAAGATATTAATAACCACAATAACCAACCAATATTATCAAGTGTAAACAAACCAACATAGATAAAAAACTTGACCTTAAAGTTGTTATAAAATTATAAGCATTTATTATACGGAAGTAGGCTCATCAGTTTTTTTTTGGGGGGGGGAGCGACCGTTAACCTGTAAGCTTAAAGGTCCAGCCCTTTGCTACGGTTGTCGTCCGTCTGTAACGGCTAACGGGTAGGGAATAGGGGAAAACTTTTTATACGAATAATTAGACATGCCTCTTAAACGCGGACGTGCAAAATTCCAGCATCTACTCGACGGGGAACAGTTTGAATGGACAGGGGTAGCGAAAATGTGCTTTTTCAACGGAAAACTGGCCACATCTGGATACGGTAGAGATACGGCGAATGTTACAATTAATCACTAATAGGAAGTGACATACGCCCTTTCAGATGAAAAGAGAATCATGGACTTTGGACGATTTTCAACGTCAGTGACGACATCCAATGAGGTCAGAATTTCCACATTAAATAAGAAAATAACAGATTAAATGTAGCTAGATGACGAGTCAAGTAGTACCATAGGCCTACGGTTGACTTTTCCTAGCGACAGCTGGGTTCTTAACACGCAACAACCGTAACTCGAGTCGTGAAGTTCACTTGCCATTTGCAGCAGAAGAAAAAAATATACCATTTCTGAGCTAATTATCAGGCTTTTTGGCAAAACGAGCACTCAGTGACAAAACTAGGAGGCAGGTCCCCCAATCCTCCAGACAAAACATAAGCATACGTTTAAACTGCACGAAATTTGCCAATTTGGTCAGTTTATTTTTGGGAAAATAATTGAAACTGTTACCACCAGATCTTATCTCGCAAAGCTAAAATGCACCAAATTCGATTTCGGTTGCGGCTCTGCTCCAGACCCCGCTGAAGAAGCTCACAGCGCTTCTCAGATTCCTAGCTAGGTATTTTTGGGGAAGTGAGGGGAGGGAAAGAGGAGAGGATATGGGAAAGGAGGGAAAGAGTAAAAGGAGAAGGGAAGGGACGAAAGGGGGAAGGAAGACGAGGCCAACTCCAATTGAAAATTTCTGGCTATGCCACCAAATTCACTTCTTCAACAGCAGCTAGTCCGTCCAGCGTGTTGGTGCAGATGCTTATAATTATGAGAGCTATCTGCTAACCAAACTTTAGCATGAATTGAACTCCAAGCATCAACCAAGAATAAATTTCCAATAATTGCTATGTATAATATTTTTTTTCAGAAAAGCGTGAAATATTGATAGCATAAACTGACAAATATCACTGAAGAAGCAGTTTTTAGCAGAGAAAAAAACCCTATAATTATTATCAGAATTGTACCAGGTAGCGCAGGTACATATAACGGACTAGGTGCGTATAACAGATGACTATAACCTCAGCCTTATGTATACCAAATTTTTTTTTTAAAAACAAGAACAACGTGATAGGGAAAATGGTGCACAGTACATTTATGCGTCTTAATTTTGTGTCCCATCTTGTTTCTTGTTTTCTTATAAACCTCAAAAGAGTTTAGCCCTGCTTATAGCTTCAATGGTCATTGGCTAATTGGCATACGATCAGAGCCATCTTTTGGCAGCGCAAGGCCCTTGGCACTGACTTACCCGCACGGCTCCTGATACCACATAGTGACCTGTGACCGTAGTACATCACCAAGTCTGTAATGTAGGGCTTGCAGTATCTTTTGTGTTTATAGGCGTACAATTTCACGAGCGGGGCGAGGGAAAAAACTAGAACCTAGATTTTAGCTTCCCTCCCCAACACTTACAGATTTTAATTGAGTACAAGTTGTGACAGTCAATTATATTTTAAAGCGATGGAAATTGGTTAGATTAATCAATTGATCCATGATTCGTTGCGGCGATCACCGCCGTAGCGTGGGGCCCTTGGCACAGTGCCAAGGCGCCACCCCCCCAAAAACGGGCCTGCATACAATAAACCAAAGTTAGAAGTTACTGTTGCTACTTTTAGTATTTATGGCCAACTTAAATCGCAGCAGTAAAGACACAGCAGATACAGTAACTCCCTAACTGCATATGCATCGGCAATAATTTAATATCCACAAACTATTGGTAAAACTCTGCCTTTGCGGATTGCCCTCGCAAAAGAAACAGCAGCATAACGTTCTGCCAGCATAAAATGACACAATAATTACACAGTGAAATCATAAGGGCTGTCCCCCCCAAAAAATATCCCTGCCTCCTACCCACAAATGGCAATGGTTTTTTTTATGCAGAGGCACGTGGGCACTAGAAGAATGGCTACTGGGCAGAATCTGCCTGTGGCCGTGGCATAGACATACAATATACCAGGTGGCGCAAAAAAACGTCCTGAACATTTGCATGCATTATTCACCCGAGCAGTCGAAATGAATCAGTGCAAAAACATGTATGTAATGACCAAACATCTTTGAACATGTGTAGGAATTTTCGCCTAATACACTTCTGTATTAGCCGCGATACAAACAAAATAGCGTCATACGCCGTAAAGCAATCTTTGCAAGCAGTTCATCATTTGCTTTGCCAATTGTACGCAGGCTACGGTAAAACGTCACAGTATGCCGAATCATCAGTCAACTAATTAGCAGAAAATGTGCTGAATAGGTTCTCCATTCTCTTTTGCTACTGCTGCTAGACGCTTTTTCCATTGCTATGTGGCTTTTCTGATTCTGGTTGTCTGACATCGACATTGTGCCATTTGTCTCTGATAACATCCTGAAGATCTTCGAGGTTTGAAAAACGGTTTAGCATTCCTTCATAGACATAGACAAGTTTTTGCAAGGTATCCCAAACTGAATAATGAATGGGGATTCAAATCTGTTGAATGCAGTGTACATTTTTGTGAGCTGATGAAATCGGGCGTTTTGTGTCAAAGGAAATTTGAGTTGCTTTGATGCAGTGTGATGAAATGCTGTCTTTACATAATTGGATTTTTAACTCGTCTTACATCATTAAGCAGCATTCAGTGGTGTCATTAGTGAGGACATTGAAATTTATAAGTAAGTAACAATACATATTGGTCTACAAATGTGTGAAAAGAAATTAATCTCTATAAAGCATATGCACCTTATAGTTACGCAAAGTTCGGGACGTTTTTTTGTGCCACCCGGTATAAATAATAAACATAATGCTATGCATAGACACGGCATTTTTTTAGTGAAAGATGGTAGGTCAGATTCAGTTGCATTTGTGTGGGGGGGCAGGTTTTTTTTGGAACAGCCCTAACAGACATAATGGCAGTGACTGGCTTGACTGGACTACCTACATATGGCAACAATCAGTTCAGTTCACAGTTAAGTTACACTATCTTCGTTACAACCAATGTTCTAGCTTCATAACAATTCACATATTCTACTAACACGTGTACGAATGAGAACACTGGAAGGTAACAATATACAATGCTATACATACATCTGTACACCTCTCATCAAACTAACATGAAAATAATAGCGGTACTCTAAATTCCACAGTCGGCCCAGCACTAATGTGGTTCAGCTTCACAAACAGTCAGAAATAGACTCTGAAGTAAACAGAAACTGCAGTATAATTATATTAATTATATGAAGTTAGATTATAGTGGCAAATCAAATCTAATTTTTCATCTATAAAATCAAACTTGAACAAACTGCTGACAAATATATTCAGTGGTCCAAAAAGCAAGCATTTCTTGTCATAATTTAACGAAATACTTGCCAGTTTTCAAATGAAACACTGGTCATTTTTGGGCCCGATCACTAAAACTGTAAGCTTAAAAGTCGGCCCTTTGTCATGAGTTGCTCTCTGTCCGTCCATCAGTCACAAATGTATTGTGGCTAAACGGTGCAAGATAGGGCCAAAGTTACTATTAATCACTAACAGGAAGTGGCATACGGCCTTTAAGATGACATAAAAATCATCGAGGTCAGTGACAACCAGTACGATCGGCGCCACCTTAGCAACAGCTGGGCTTCTTGTTCAAATTCTTACACTGGTGCATCCAACAGAAAATCTGCCAAGAAATGCAATGCTGACAGCATTTAAGTATCTGCCAGGTGCAATAGCAAAACCCTTTACACGAGATCTTGAACAACCACTTTACTGCAAATTCGCTGCTGCACAAAAAATTGGAAAATTAATCATCTTCAATATCGGTTATATCATGAAATTCTGCAACAGACTTTTTCTTGGACCACATGACAAACGAATTGATCAGCAAAGCACTTTACAAACAGCGAAGTTCCGCAATAGACGCAGAAAGTTCAAACCAATACAGAGGACTGTTTTCTATCCCTGCCTGCATACTGGAACTGCAACAGTAAATACCAGGTAAAAAATCCTTACAAAAAGTTCCTGCTTGGGCCATGCCAACCGCCCAAAAAACTCAATAAAATCCGTTCACTGCAGGACAACGGGACCTCAAATGACTAGCAACAAAGAGTGATCATTCCACAAGCATTGTGAAACCCCGAACAGTATTATAACTCTAAAACTACGCACGCAGTGTAACATTAACAAAATATAACTGTAATTATTACCAACAGCATCACAAACATGCACCTTCTATTACACTAAAGCATATTGGTGCTACCTGAAAACTGAAGCTAATAACATAAACGCTATTCCCTGCTGTAACCGAGAAAAAGCACTTTCCCAAGAAACTGCACAAAGACTTTTTTGGTCTTACGATTTCATGACTTATTGCATCAATCAACATCATAAAATTTCCCAGTTTTCCTGGCAAAATTGGTCATTCAAGACTCTGCAGAGAAACTATACCAGCTGTGAATGCAAACCATACACCTGATATCATTTGCTGAATGCCACAATACACCAACAAAAAGATATCTAATATTATTACTACTTATCGAAAACTAATCTTAAGAAGGATCATCTTAAGATTTGCCACTAAAGACTTACTTTTACAAAACTGACACCTTTCACATTACCCTGTCAAACGCATCAAAGCAGTGAAGATAAAAGAATATCGTTCTGGGCCGTGAAAATTTTCTTAACCCCCTTAGTGGTAATCCAGAGCATTATTCGGGCTGGTTGTCATGTACTGAAAGCAGTAACCACGACTGAGACTCTGCGCGCAGCTATAGCGGTCTCCCTCCAATTCTGTGTTGCGAGGTGCCGGTCATTAATGCATAACCAGAACCGCGTCGTCAGCAGGCGATGTCTGTTGTGCTATCAATTAGTCACAGTCATGTGGTCAGTCGCAACTGATAAAATCCTTCTTCCCTTCCAACCGACTGCCAGATGTCCCAGCCGTGTTCAGCTAGTTTATCAACATCACAAGTTGCAGCGCATCCAGCTACATCGGCTGACAGCTGCCGTCAGCATGGCTGTACTGCCAGTGCAAGTCCGGTGAGTACAGTCGAACGCTCACTACATTTAATTGTCATCAAGCAAATGTCGCGGTGAACTCGCCATGGCAGATATATGTACCACCTTCAGACAGAAACTCTGTCCAAATTCACACCGCCAAGAAGGCTAATCAAACAGACCAGACGAGACAATAATGCCAACATGTCGCATCATGTCAAATAATCCAAGACTACAGTTTGAGCTTCAAATGTAAGTATAAGTTAATTATCGCATTTACTTGAGTGCAAAATTTCAAACGCCAGTACTCAAGATTTCCAACAGATTCAGCAAAATAGGCCGAAAAATGAATAATTTGGGCCAGCCCGTGCACAGGTTGTAATTTTGGCATCTCACAATAAATTTACAAGTTAAAACGATGACTAATAAATGATATGAATTCACCAAAGTTACAACCCTAATTTTTTGTTTGGTTTGCTAGCGTAACAGTAGCATGTTGGACTCATGATGAGATCATAGGTTCAACTAGGTGAACCATGTCGGTACATAACCAACACCAAGGTCAACTCGGCCTTCCATCCATCCAGAGTAGGTCAATCGAGTACCAGCCTGTCTAGCTGGGGTTGGATAGGGTTGCATTCACCTGTCATGTGGCAGGTAACACTGTGTGATCCCATATGGCAGGTGATGCTCCATAGCTCTGTGATAAGTTTCTCATGAAGCACAGTATGCGACCTTTTATCTAGCTGTTCTAATGGTAAACTGAAAATGATTCAATAAACACCTGAGCCCGAATGTTGACAAAATTGGGGTAATCAGTTAAGCCATATTTCTGACAAATTCAAATTATCTATTAGAACACCACGGGTCTGTTAGTCTGTTTTATTAGTCTTGGTCAGTATGGTTGCCCTCGGAGGACTGGACCGGAGATCCGACAGAGTTCGACGTTGCGTTGTGGGAAACATGGTTATCAGGAGACGTCGACGTCATCATCACAGTGTCATGACTTGACTGACTGTCAGATGACGCACGTGACTTAGACACAGTCGACGAAGTCGCGGACGACGGCTTCAGTTTATAGTCCGTGACGACGACAGTCACTCCGCCTACTGTCACCTCCATAGATACGCCGCTGCGACGATCTATGTTCTTCAAACGCCGGGACTCTGTCGAAGAACTGACACGCAATAACAGAACAAGCAAAAGTAATGGTAAAAACGGTAACAAGACAAGGGATATGACCCACATTAAACCACCGCAAACTTCAGATAGCTTTCGTTTCTTGTTCCACAAATAACTAAATATTTTATATGTTTGAAACATTCAAACCTTCTATTTGCAAATATTGGTATATGTTCCTCTGGGGAGCAAAAAACTAACAATAAAGCTACCGTAACTCGCATTTATTTGATGTGGAGACTAGAGAGTAGCTACCTAACAGTGCTCACTCTAATAACAGAAAAGTGGAAAAAAATCCCAAAACCCATCAAGTTGGGTCATTTTACAAAAACTGCTTTAACCAAAAAAACCAAAAGCCCAAAACCTAAGAAACCCTCCCTCCAAAAACCAAAACCAACCAAGATGGGTTTTCTAGAACAAAAACCGGTGTTTTTGCAACTCTGTATTGGATTAACAATTTCTAACAAAACTAGACTGTTAAGCCTTGCAAAGGCTAAATCTGTCCAAAGTAGAACTTTACAGTGACATGCTGTGATATTTATAGCCACAATGTAAGTGTTGCAGCAGCAGCTATTGGCAACCTGATGCTATCTCGCAATGGTAAACTATGCAAAAAATCAGGTCTGTGACCTTGACCTTTAACCTATGGTATAAGTAGCAACAAAAGCAGTAGCAGCAGCAGTAGTAGTTACACCAGAAAAAAAGCAATCAATCTGTCTTGCAAACAAAAAGTCGATATTATTGCATTGTACGTATGCAACATAAAGTCACAATTTATACCATTTCCGATGTTCTACGTGGTGGTCGGTGGCGTGATCTGATCTGTGGCTGTCCTGAGATGTTGTATCGATCTCTCCACTCGGCTCCGGCTTGTCTGGTCGTCGGATGTGAGACGTGGATGACTTTTCTCGCTTTGTAGCCGGTGGCAGCTGCTGCGCCACTTGCTGCGCTACCAGCTCCAGGTTTGGCTTCGGCTTCCTGTACCAGCCAAGAGTGTGCAGTTAAACCGCACAGCTACATGATGCAAACAAAATCTTAGAAACTAGAAATGTTGGGTAGGGCACACCATGAGGCTGCCCAGCACCATAAGTCTGACTGGGGTGAGTCTTGATCTAAATGAGGTAAAATACTCCCACCCTCCAGAACACCTCAATGGATCTGTGACAATTCAATTTCTTCTGGGTAAAATTCGTCCTTACCCCAATTTTGATCTTGGTCTGCTGCCTAGTTTCAGACAAGAAGTGGAAAAAGAAGAAAAGCAAAAGAAATAGAGCAAAATTGTAAAACCTTCTGTAAGTTCCGTTAATGCATATGGGCGGCAAGACTGCATAATAATAAACAGCAAAATAAGAAGTGACTTTTTGAAGTATGTGTACTGCCGGTGAATGAAGCAACAGTTTTCAAAATAATGCCTGAGTTTCTAGGCATCTCTTCCTGTTCCCATCGGAAAACGTTTGGTTGTCATGCATTGCCATCACTATGTCTATCTGACCCAATACGCTGATGTGCCGATACTGACTTATTTCTAGATATTGAGTGAACTGGTAACCTGTCAGTGCATTGCCAGCATATCATGCTGCGGTGCTGCCATCCATGTAACTATTTGCTTACTGATTTTCACACCTGACATCGACACTGACTAACTTAATTTGCAGCAAACAACATTTGCGATAATTAGGTCACATTAGTGATTATGTCAACATCACATTTATGTTGGACACACATCATTTTCTGGAAGCTGTTAACATCTGGTGAGCTTTATCTTTGATCTTTAGTAACTTAAACTGGCATGAATGCATATCGTGGCAAACCTTCACACCAATTTGGGTTTTTCAATGCTTTTTCCAAAAGTAGGAGCCTTAAAGGGACAGATGAATAGACGAGCAGACAGACCTGTAACATGACCTTGACCTATCCCACTTGTCCATGCAAACAAACAACAACTAGAAATTTGGGGCGAAGCCCAACGTGAGTCCGCCTGACGCCCTAAGTCCGATTGGGGGAAAATTAGGGGTGAGGGTAAAATTTCCTTGGTACCAAAGTCACGTGGCCCGAACTCAAATGCACTGGCATACGCTGAACGCACATTGTCGACTTAGGGTAGGTCAATATGAGCGCTGATAACTTTGTTCGCTACCTTCATCGTTTCCAGAGATATTTGCGCTCAAACTCAAAAGTTGTCGTAAAACATACTAAATTTTGGATGTTTTTTGCCCTCCCAAATTTTAAGGGAGGGGGCGATGCCCCCAAATGTTGTACGTGCATTATCACCCCAACCTAGGGACACGTCAAGTGCCAAAGTTTCGTCGGGCTACACCCCCTAACTCCGAAGTTATAAGCGCCCCTTTATTGCATTTTAAGCCAAGTTTTGACCCCCTTTGAAAAAAATTGTAAGGGGGGCCCCCGTCCCCGGTGGGGGTGCGCTAGTAAGACTTGGTGATTCTCTAGCGTGTGTAAAAATTTGGGGGCGCAGCACCCCCTAGGCGCCGAAATATGGTCTTCCGAAATATGCGCTTTCGGTGGGTACCATTAAGAATCTAAATCTCCAAGGTTACTGGACCAAACTTCACCGGACTTGTTTCGCCTAACGCAGGAGGAATTGCGGTAGACAGAATGACTATCCGATTTTGAATATCTTCATCCACTTCGGAGATATTCGCCGCCGAACTTCGAAATCATCCGAAATTGGGCCAAATTTTGCATGCTTTTCACCCCTGAAATTTTTTTGGGGTGTGCCCCCCAAAATTTTGGACCGGCATTATAAAATAGGGCCTATTACTGACCATCGTGCAAAATTTCACGCCGGTCGG
>Ga0209671_1008282_pt1 | contig 10867 bp, 10 predicted proteins | sample WorMetHERISLAND2_2_FD_187401 | JGI IMG/M metagenome (GOLD analysis project Ga0209671, IMG submission 187401) | Marine gutless worms symbiont microbial communities from Max Planck institute for Marine Microbiology, Germany - Olavius geniculatus... | ecosystem: Host-associated > Annelida >...
CCGCGGTACTTGTCATCTCAATGGCATTGAATCATTCTGGTCGTAGGCCAAACGGAGGCTTGCAAAATTCAATGGTGTTCCCAGACATACGTTTCATCTACACCTCGAAGAATGTGAATTCAGATTCAATCATCGGGAGGAAAACTTATTGATATAATACTCATTTTACTGAGAGAAAATCCTCTCTAAAGTTATCTAGACCCTCATGAATTATCGCCATACTGACTTGTGCTCGAACCGGTCATTCAGGCTAGCGCGCGGGCGTCCTCGATGGCCTTGTCGATGGCGTCGCTGTGGATGATCTTTGTCCCCTTGGGAACGGCCTTTCTGGCGAGCCCGAACAGCACCTTGCCCGGACCGACCTCGAAGCAGGTATCACACCCTTCGGCAACGGCCGTCGCCAGGGTATCGGCCCACAGGACGGGGCTGTCGATCTGCTCGATCAGCTTGTCGATGGTATAGGGTTGTGCCGGTTGTCCGGTCACATTGGCGATGACCGGGTGCTCGGTAGGATTCAGTGGTGTACCCTCCAGCTTGGGAGTCATCTCTTCCCGCGCCGGCGCCATCAGGCTGGAATGGAAGGGCGCGGATACCGGCAGCGGTGTGCACCGGATCTTCTCATCGGCGAGGGCCTTGGTGAGGGCCTCCACGGCCGTTTTGTGTCCCGAGACGATCTGCTGTTGCGGACCATTGAAATTGACCACCTCGACGGTACCGAGACTCGTATCGACCGCCTTGCATTTCTCGATCAGGGCATCCGGGGCCAGGCCGATTACCGCGGCCATGGCGCCGGCTCCTTCCGGAACGGCCCTTTGCATGGCCTGACCACGCATCCTGACCAGCTTGACCGCCCGCGTAAAATCGAGCTTACCGGCCGCAACCAATGCCGAGTACTCACCCAGACTGTGGCCCGCAAACAGCTTCGGGCGCAAATCCGTCTCACTCGTCAGGATCCGCCAGACGGCGATACTGGTCGTCAGGATGGCCGGTTGTTGATTGGCGGTCAACCGCAGCTCCGCTTCCGGGCCGTTGAAGCACAGGTCGCTGAGCTTGAAATCCAGTACCTCATCGGCCTCCGAAAAGGTATTACGAGCTACCTCGAACCCGTCGCACAGTGCCTTACCCATGCCCACGTATTGGGAGCCCTGGCCGGGGAACATCGCTAAGCTATTTGCCATGATTGAATACTCTATGAGGTTGAAAAAAGGTTGAAAACGGAACGACTGCCGTCCGTACCCATGAGAGTCGGACAGCGCTCGCTCGGAAATCGGTACCGGATCTGTAGGACCTCATTGAATTCATCGAATGTTAGCCGCGGCAATGGTGCCAGGCAAGATCCGACACCCTTTCGTCAATACCCGGCTTCGATTGATGCCGCGGAGAGCTCCCGCACCTGACCTTCCCTGCCCCGCACCTATCGCCAGCGGGATCCAGGCGTACCCTGGTGCCGCCAAACCTTCTGACGATAGGTGCGGGGGATTCCGGCATCCCAGCCGGAATGACGGCTCAGCTTAACGGCATTGGCTGGCAATCCGGCCCGGTGGCCAACTTGAGCGCCGGTATCCTGCCGGCAACAAAGGTGTCGTGTTGGGTTACGGCGCGTTCGGCGCCGGGTTTGTCCGGGTACGGTCCTGGATCGTTTGGCGTTGGTCGAGGGATCCGACTAGGATTCCTCGAGTGACCAAATTTAATGCAAATGAGTCAAATTGTTGCACGGCACAAATCGGGATCGGGATCGGGATCGGGATCGGGATCGGGATCGGGATCGGGATCGGGATCGAAATCGAGATTCCGATTGCGATTCCGATCCCGATATCGACCTACCCTGGCACTCCAACGGCTGGTTGGGCGTAGGAGATGGGGCCTTACAAAAAAGGGGCTTTTAGGCCCTCATGCCTCGTCGGTCTGTGGCGATGCCTCGTTAGATCATGTTTTCGGTAGGGTTTATAGGCGCCCACCCTGCCACCGCGCCTCCGCGGTTCAAACCGTTCCGCCGAAGATGCTATTCTTGTGTTACTTGCCGCCTTCCTGAGCGGCGCGGGTCAATCGTGCGAGTCGAGTAGATATGGCAGGTTCACCCGAAGGGCTCCTGACGATTCAGGATTTCATACGCTGGGGGGCCAGCCGCTTCAACGCGGAAGGCCTGTGCTTCGGTCACGGTGCCGACAATGCGCTGGACGAGGCGACTCAGCTGGCGCTGCACGCCCTGCACTTGCCGCCGGACCTGCCGGCGGCCTACCGCGAGTGCCGACTCACCTTTCCTGAACGGGAGGCGGTCTCCGAGCTTCTGGAGCAACGGGTGAACGAGCGCAAGCCGGCCGCTTATCTGACCAATCGCGCCTGGTTCGCGGGGTTGGAATTCTACGTCAACGAGGACGTACTGGTGCCCCGTTCGCCACTGGCCGAGTTGGTGGAGGCGGGCTTCGAGCCCTGGGTCGGAGCGGAAGGATTGCATCGCGTCCTGGACCTGGGGGCGGGCAGCGGCTGCATCGGTATCGCCTGTGCGGTTCATTTGCCCGAGGTGGAAGTGGATCTCGCGGAGGTCTCGCCGGCGGCCCTGGAAGTCGCCTCCATCAACCGGGCGCGCCATCACCTGGAGGAGCGGGTACAGCTGCTGCAATCGGACCTGTTCGAACGTGTCGGAGACCAGCGTTACGACATCATCGTCTCCAATCCCCCCTACGTCAGCACCGCGGAGCTGGCCGCCCTGCCGGAAGAATATCGCAAGGAGCCGGAGCTGGGGCTGGCGGGCGGCAAGACCGGCCTGGATCTGGTCTTGCGCATTCTGCGTGATGCCCCGACCTATCTCAACGAAGGTGGTGTGTTGGTCGTCGAGGTAGGGAACACCGCTGCGGAGCTGGAGCGACGTTTCCCGGACCTGCCGTTTCTCTGGATCGAGTTCGAGCGGGGGGGCGAGGGCGTATTCCTGATGCAGCGCAATCAGCTTACCGAGCTCAATCCGCTCTTCGAGGAGGAGTTGGAGACGTTATGAGCCTGAGACGGGCAAGGAGCGTCGACGAGTACGTCGAATGGGTGCGCCAGGCGGTCTTCGAGGTCGGGGATCTGCGCGAATGCCTGGAGTACGAGCTGGAGGACCTCAACCGCTTCCCGGCCTTCCTCGATCCCCTGCAGGAAGGCATCGAAGGCATCTACCGCGCCATGCAGGATGGAACCTATCGCTTCGGGCGCGAAGACCTGCCCTGCATGGCGCTGGCGGAACGCTACGCGGACGAGATTCCGTTCCACACCCTGCTCAAACAGATCAACGAGACCCATCGTAAGGGTCTGGAAACTGACTCGGATGGCGACTAGGGCGCGTTGACATTTAACTCTAACTGACTGCTTTCATGTATTAAATGGCCACAACATCCCGCTGCCCCGCTGTACTGACCTTCTAAATGTCAACATGACCTAGTGCATCATTTCGCTTGAAATTTCGGGTACTACAGGGCAAAACTTCCGGCGAAGCCGGGCGATGGAAACGCTCAATGAACACCAGTGGTGATGGAGCGGATGAAACGGTCGCCCTCCCTGGACGACTGGGTTCCGGGGTCCGACCCGGAACGACGGCGAGGCGGAATTTCGTCATTCCGGCAGGGATTGCCGGAATCCAGGAGCCAGAGAAGGTCAGCTACGGGAACGCTCGCAGCATCTATCGATACTGAGTACTATTTGATAATACCTCGATCAGGTCGAGTCCCACCGATTTCTGCCGGTGCCGAGCTGAAGTTGCCGCTGCACTCCAAAATGTCGACAGGGCGCGGCAAAGGTAGTCCTGAAATCTACAGGGTAGGACACGGGGTCGCGCCAGGCTTTGCCTGCCCTGTCACCCTATATATCGCAGCACTACCGCGGCAAAAATAATTCCCAATGGATCAGACCCTCGCCTTCGATCGGGACCTCATCCGCCGCTACGACCAAAGCGGCCCGCGCTATACCTCCTATCCCACCGCCGTAGAGTTTCACGCCGGCTTCGGTGAGCCGGAATATCGCCAAGCCTGCGCCCGCAGTAGCCTCAGTGGCCGACCGCTCTCGCTCTACATCCATATTCCGTTTTGCGATACGGTCTGCTTCTATTGCGCCTGCAACAAAATAGCGACCAAGGACCGCGGCCGTGCCCAGCCTTATCTGGAGCGGGTCTATCGAGAGCTCGCGCTGCAGAGTGCTTTACTCGGGACCGACCGAACGGTGGAGCAGCTCCATTGGGGTGGGGGAACACCGACCTTTATCAGCCGGGACCAGATGCGTGCACTCATGGACCACACCCGGCGCCACTTCCGGCTGGCGGCGGACGAGGTCGGCGAATACGCCATCGAGATCGACCCGCGGGAGGCGGATGCGGGTACGGTCGCCCTGTTACGAGACCTGGGCTTCAACCGCATGAGCCTGGGGGTGCAGGACCTGGAGCCGGTGGTGCAGCAGGCGGTCAACCGCATCCAGACCGAGCAGGAAACCCTGGCGGTGCTGGAGGCGGCGCGCGCCGAGGGATTCCGCTCCATCAGCATCGATCTCATCTATGGGCTGCCGTTCCAGACGGTGGACGGCTTCGTGCGCACCTTGCAGCGGGTCGTCGCGTTCGCCCCGGACCGATTTTCCGTCTTCAACTATGCCCACCTGCCCCAGCGCTTCATGCCCCAGCGGCGCATCAATGAAGCGGACCTGCCGTCTCCCCACACCAAGCTCGACATCTTGAAAACCACCGGCGAGCTGCTTGCGGACGCCGGCTATGTCTATATCGGCATGGACCATTTCGCGCGGCCGGACGACGAGCTCGCGGTGGCGCAACGCAACGGCGGTCTCTATCGCAACTTCCAGGGTTACTCCACCCATGCGAGCTGCGATCTCATCGGCATCGGCATGACCTCGATCGGTAAGATAGCCAACAGCTACTCCCAGAACCGGCGGACCCTCGACGAATACTGCCAAGACATCGACGCTGGCCGCCTGCCGGTTTTTCGGGGCATCGAGCTGAGCCGCGACGACGAAATCCGCCGCGATGTCATCACCCGGCTGATCTGCAACTTCGCGCTGGATATTCCCAACCTGGAACGGACCTGGGGCATCGAGTTCGCCGACTATTTCAGTGCCGACCTGCCCAAGCTGTCGCCCATGCAGGAAGACGGGCTGCTGACGCTCGATGCGCGGCACATCCGTGTCCTGCCCAAGGGCCGATTACTGATCCGGAATATCTGCATGGCCTTCGACGCCTACCGGGCCGGTGAAGACAAGCCGGCGGGCTTCTCCAAGGTCATCTGATACCTAAGAGGCTGTCTAAAAACCAACCCATAGAAGAAGAGGTAGACTGGGTCGAGGGACGAGACCCGGCAAACCAGGCTGGCCCTAAACGCTGGGTTTCGCCCCGCACCTAAATCCACTGGTCGCAAGGGATAACGCGCTGTTGGCGCGGATAACCAGAAAATTCAGGTGCGGGGTTTCGTTCCTCAACCCAGCCTACTTCCGACTGCACTCCCTCTCCCTCCGAGGGTGTCGCAAAAGCCCATCGCTGGGAACGCCGCCTTCCAGGCGGCAGGTGTTGGTAAGATGGACTGATCCGGGGAGACCTCCTTCCCCTCCAAGGTGGCCCGTACCCATGGATGCCGGCAAGATGCCAGCGCTCCCAGGGGACTGACGGAGGGGTTGGATAACCGGTCATGCTACCCTGAGCGCCGCCTATTTTTCCTCGATAAGACCATGTCCCACGACCAGAACTTCAAGAATCTCATCCTCGACCATCCGCGCCAGGCGCTGGCCTTCTTCGCCGCCACCGAAGCCGACAAGATCAGCGCAGCACGTATCACACCCCTGCGCCAGGAGCAACTGCAGGAACGCCTGGGTAGTGCGTCAGTTTGAACAATTACACCTTCTGGCGACGGCGAGCCACAGCCCGCCGCCGTTTTTGTCCATCGCTTAGCCCAACATCCGCAGGGCGTCAGCGAACCGGCAAAACCTAACCATGCGTATGCACATGCGCCCAAACTGACGCACTACCAACGCCTGGGCGAGCGCTTCCGCGAGCTGGATGTGCCCTTGAGCGTGGAATGGCCCGACGGGCGGCGCGAGGCATTGTTGTTTGTCCTCGAAGCCGAGAGTGACGTACGGCGTTTCTCCATCCACCGTCTGGCCCACTATTGTCTGGACCTGGCTGAGCTGATGAAAACCGACCGTGTGGTCCCGGTCGTCATCTTTCTGCGTCGAGCCCCTAATGTGACCCAACGGCTGCGCCTGAGCGGAGACCATGAGACCTATCTCGATTTCCACTACCTGAGCTGCGCCCTGGGTGAGCTGTCCTATGAGCACTATCGCCATAGTGATAACTTGGTCGTCCGGCTGAACCTGCCCAACATGCGGTATCCTGCCGGGCATAAGGTCGAGGTTTATGCCCAAGCGGTACGAGGACTGACCGAGCTGGAACAGGATCCTGAGAAGCAACTGAAGTACCTGGACTTCATCGACATCTATGCGGCGCTTGACGATAATGAGCGGGCCGAATACCAACGCGACTATCCTGACGAGGCGCAGACCATGAGCCGATTTGCCGAACGCTTCCACGAGAAAGGTATGCAGCAAGGCATACAGCAAGGCGAAGCCTTGGTTTTGGAACGCCAGCTGCAGCTGAAATTCGGTGCCTTATCCGATGAGGTGCAGCGACGGATCACTCAGGCCAGCGAGCAGACCCTGTTGGAATGGTCCGAGCGGGTCCTCACCGCCGACCGTCTCGATGAAGTTCTGCACTAAGCACGTGAAGCAATCAGGGGGCAGTTAAGGTTTAAATGGAAACCACGATTCCCGATCGCTTCCGCGCCGTCGCCCGCGCCCGTGGCGATCAGCCGGTGCTGCTGGGCAGCGGACCGACCTGGACCTTCGCGGCGCTGGATCGGGCCTCGGACGGAATCGCGGCAGGTCTGACGGGGCGGGGCATTGAGCCCGGCGACCGGATCGGCTTGTATTGCCCGAACACCCCCGAGTTCGTGGTCGCCTATCTGGGAATACTCAAGGCCGGCGCGACAGTGGTGCCCATCAACCTGATGCTCAATCCCAAGGAGATCGCCTTTATTCTGAGCGATGCCGGCGCCAAGGGGTTCTGCTATCACCAAGCCTTGGCGGAGGCGGCGGGGCAGGCGCGTGGGTTGGTTCCTGGACTGGAGCTCTCGATCAGGATCGGCAACGGCGACGGCACGGACCTGTCTCTGGACGAGCTCATGGCAACCACAGGCAGACCGCCCACCCTGACGCTCGACGCCGACCGCCACCTGGCGGCCATCCTCTATACGTCCGGCACTACCGGGCGACCCAAGGGCGCCATGCTCAGCCATACCAACCTGGTGGTGAACACGACCAGCATCAGGCAGGCGTTGGCATTAGAGCCCGGTCGTGACCGCATGCTGGTGGTGCTGCCCCTGTTCCATGCATTCGCGGCCACGGTGGGTATGCTCACCCCCCTCCTGCACGGCCTCGGATTGGTCATCGTCAGCCAGTTCGATCCCAAGCTGGTGAGCGCGACCATCGCCGCGCACGGCGCGACCATCTTCCTGGGCGTGCCGAGCATGTATAACCTGCTGTTGCGACTGGAGGACCAGGCCCGGAATCAGTGGGCCTCGGTGCGTTTCTGCGTGTCGGGCGGTGCCGCCATGCCGCAGGCCCTGATGGCCGCCTTCGAGGAGCGTTTCGGCATCCCGATCCTGGAGGGCGACGGACCCACCGAGTGCGCCCCCGTGACCTGCGTGAACCCACTGTCGGGGCCGCGCAAGCCGGGCTCCGTGGGTCTCCCGATCCCGGGCGTCGAGCTGCGCATCGCCGGGCCGGATGGGACCTGGCTCGGGGATGGTGAGCATGGTGAGGTCTGCGTCCGGGGCGCCAACGTCATGCAGGGCTACTGGGGACTGGAGGCACAGACGCAGGAAAGTTTTTGGGGCAATTGGTTCCGCACCGGCGACCTGGGCTATCGGGACGCGGACGGCTATTTCTTCCTGGTCGATCGCATCAAGGACCTGATCATCAGCAACGGCATGAATGTCTACCCGCGTATGATCGAAGAGGTGCTCTACCGGCACCCGGACATCACCGACGCGGCGGTGGTGGGCGAGCCCCACCGGCTACATGGCGAGATCCCCATCGCCTATGTCGTGCCCAAGCCGGGGGCGCAGGTAGACCCGGCAGGCGTGCGGGACTGGTGTAAGGAACACCTGGGCCGCCACGAGATCCCCCGCCGCATCGAGCTGCGCGATGACCTGCCCAGGAATGCGGCGGGTAAGATCCTCAAGCGCGAGCTGCGCCGACAGGGGGAGCTGGAGCGGGGTATCGATAACCAAGTCTAGCCACAACGGGCGCCCTGTCATTCAATAGAAAGCAACCCGTTACAGAGGTAGGTTGAGCAAAGCAGGAGTGCCGCCATCCTGGGAGCGCCGCCATCCTGGCGGCAAATAGAAGCCGGCAAGATGCCGGCGTTCCGATGGTCCGTGCCCATCGATCAGTTGTCAGGGGGCAGTTGTCAGGTGTCAGCCTTCTGCCCCTTGATAACTCGGGGCAGCGGTTGTCCAAAGATGCGGTTCGGCAAGCTCCCTCCTGCGTCGGGACAGGCCTGGCCTCACCACATCCTACGGGCTTTACCCAACTTGCCCGCCTCACTCCCATGCTGAGATCTTGTTTAGAGTAAGCATTATTCGATGACCCTGGTTTGGAAGCTAAGCCCCGTATCCTACGGGGCCTTTTCGTTTATACTGATAGACGGCCTCGGGTCTCTCGGGCCTGGGCGCAGTGATTCGAGTACCGAAGTAAAGGACAGCCGGCAGTGGCCACCAACAGACGATCCCTTATGACCCTGTTTTCCGATCCCACGAACCCATACTGCCACCGGGTACGTATCGTACTGGCGGAAAAGAGTATCTCCGTCGACATCGTCGATGTGTGTGCCCAGGAGCTGTCTGACGAGGTCATGGATTTCAATCCCTACGGAACCGTACCTACATTGGTGGACCGGGACCTGCGGCTCTATGAGTCGCGCATCATCATGGAGTATCTGGACGAGCGCTTTCCGCATCCGCCGCTCCTCCCGGTCGACCCGGTGTCACGCGCCACCTCCCGACTCTATATGTACCGCGTGGGGCGTGACTGGTACACCCTGATGGATCGGATCATCGAGGGCACCGAGGACGAGGCGGTCACGGCACGCAAGGAGCTGCGCGAGAATCTGATCGCCACCGCCCCGGTGTTCGCGGCCAATCCCTTCTTTATGAACAACGAGTTCTCTTTGGTGGATTGCTGCGTGGCCCCCCTGTTATGGCGCCTCCCCCTGTTGGGTATTGACCTGCCGTCGCGGGCCGAGGCATTGTCCGATTACGCAAAGCGCATCTTCGCCTGGCCCTCTTTCGGCAAAAGCCTGACCGAGGCAGAGCGAGAGATGGCTACGGAAAATAGCTGATTGTCCACCTGCCGCCATGACCTCGAACCGTCCCTACATGATTCGGGCACTGTACGAATGGATTACGGATAACCGCATGACTCCCCATCTGCTCGTGGATGCGACCCATCCCCAGGCGGTGGTTCCGACCCGGCTCATTCAGGACGGAAAGATCGTACTCAATATCAGTCCCACCGCTGTCCGCGCCCTGGTACTTGGAAACGGAGACATCGAATTCGGCGCGCGTTTCGGGGGTATCGCCATGGAGGTCCGGGTGCCGGTGGGGGCGGTGCTTGGTATCTATGCGCGCGAGAATGGGCATGGAATCTTGTTCCCGGACGACGAGCCGTGGGTGGATGACGCAGAGGAAACGGAAACGGAAACGGAAGACGAATCGATTGCCCCCGAACCACCGCGGAAACGACCGACACTCAGGGTCGTCAAATAGGTAGAAGCACCAGGAGCGGTTTCCGCCTGTTGCCTGCAGTCGGCTGTCCACTGGCCGTTCGGGGGAGTCCAAGCCGACGAATTCCGTATACGTGTGCAAGAGAAGGAGTCAATGATGGGAGCCCTTGTCATCGTCACCGCCGACATCACGCGGCTTGCGGTAGATGCCATCGTAAACGCCGCCAACCGGTCACTCCTCGGCGGTGGCGGCGTCGACGGCGCCATCCACCGGGCCGCGGGACCCGAGCTCCTGGAGGCCTGCCGGGGCCTCGGTGGTTGTCCGACCGGAGAGGCGCGAATTACCCCCGGATTCGGATTACCCGCCAAGTGGGTCATCCATACGGTAGGCCCCGTATGGCAAGGCGGGGGACAGGGCGAATCGGAGCTGCTGCGCAGCTGTTATCGGCGTTCATTGGCCCTGGCGCGGGAGAAGGCAGCGCGTACCATCGCCTTTCCGGGCATCAGCACCGGGGTATACGGCTACCCGAAGGAGGCCGCGGCCCGCATCGCCTTGGAGGTTATGCAGGCCGAGCGTGAAGACTTCGAAGAGATTATCGCCTGCTGCTTTTCACAGGGAGACGCCGCGCTTTACCGCACGCTTTGTTCCGACTGCCGATTCGATGGCGAGGACGACTGATTCTTGCGTAGCAGCTCTTCGGCGAGCGGTAGTGGCTAAATTTTACGGGATGACAAGTTACGGGCTTGGTATTTCCGTTAGGGTCTAGATAACTTTAGCCACTGCGAGAGCATGCTAAGGTTATGTTATGCAAGGGAAAAACAGGTATTTCAGGCGTTCACACCTTTCGGAAGCGAAATTCAGCGTGATTATCCGCTCTTTTGCGCACGATTTACCGGCCTCGAAAATCGCCGAGCTGAGTGATGTCAGCCGCCCGACAATCAATCAGTTGTTGTTCGAACTACGGACCCGAATCGCTCGAATTCGTGACGCCTCCTCGCCCTTATCGGGTGAGGTTGAGGTGGATGAATCCTACTTTGGCGCCCGGCGTGTCCGTGGCAAAAAAG
>Ga0209671_1008284_pt1 | contig 10865 bp, 8 predicted proteins | sample WorMetHERISLAND2_2_FD_187401 | JGI IMG/M metagenome (GOLD analysis project Ga0209671, IMG submission 187401) | Marine gutless worms symbiont microbial communities from Max Planck institute for Marine Microbiology, Germany - Olavius geniculatus... | ecosystem: Host-associated > Annelida >...
ACTTTCAACAGAATTCCCTAAAAGCTTTCAATTTATAACACATGATATTGTGGGTGCTGAAAATTTAAACTTTGCTTTGAAATTTTTCTAAAATAAAGGTTTTTAGACAGAAATTTTGCGTTTTTAAACCAAAATTTTCTGACAATTTTTTATGAGATTTTTCACAGCCGAAATTTTAAGGTGGGCAGCAACCCCCTCCCTCTTTTTATTGTCCTTTGGCCACGACGTCATTTGCCAGTGAATCTAATCAAACTTCTTTCGAATCGAATCGGATTTGGCGTCAGCCGAATTGCCCACCTCTACTCAGTAGGCTTTCTCTCCATATGTAGCACATAAGCTACTGCTCATCTCCTGCCTCTCTGAGGGGCAGGAGGTTGAGTTTGAATGAGCACTCACCGATGATCCAAATAACATTGACACCACAACCCGAAAGTTACAAGTCCAATACTCTAACCACTACACAGTTCAATAAGAGATTAACAAACATTCTGCGACTGTTTTTGCATCACTTCAACTACTGATGGCAGCATTTCAACAAATATATTATCCCGAAACATCCCCTATAGCGTTTCAGAAAAAATAAGAGTTTTGCATCTAGTCTGCATTTTATTTTGCCTCTTGGTGACCTAACCCAGCAGCTTAGATAGCATGTTACTGAACTTAGAACTTCATGAATTAACTTACTGACTTACGAAGTTTTTGCTTACTGGTCAATGAGTCGGACTCTACGTGAAAACCGTCGTCGCTGCAGATCTCAAAGCTGAGATGTGGAACATTCTTCTTTCCACTTCCACCAGCACCGGATTGCCCATGACGCTGTTCCTGCAGCTGGAACATCGCCAGCAGCGGAGACTCATCCACATCATCGTTGTCATGTACCAGCTTCACGTTGCCATGATGACCAGCATCAACACCTGCCATCAGCAGCAACTACACTGACGGAATTCCTGATACTACCAAGAGCACAGAAAAACCAAAACTGGCCAGCGTAGCCAGCATGCTAATTTGCAGTTCTTTCAGCAAGATCACAATAATGGTTGAATAGGTCCAGCCTTCCGATTTCAGACTGCATAATTTGTCGGCAATGGGCCAACATATTTTTCCTAGGCACTATAACAAAATGCCTCAATTATAATAATGCTGTTACATCAACAATGTTGCACGAGCAATTTTGAAGCCACTAGTTATTATTCTATCACAAAACGTTAAGCAAACACAAGGAGAGAGACCACAAAGACTCACTGGGACTGCTACCAAAAGCAAACCATCTACTCCTTGACCTGAACGAACTGTGGGTAGATTACCAAGTTTCAAACTGACAACCCAGTTACAAAAAAATGTCATCATAAAATGTTAATAACTTTCAGAATATATTCTAACTGACAAAAAAACTGAGAGATCCAATTACATAACGCCTGACGACTGACCAACCTGGATGTGTGGTTCCGGTGGTGGCATTAGAACGATGATGAGCACCATGGGTTGGGTGCCGCATTGAGTAGTTACTTCTGTCTGACAACACAGGCACGGGCTGAGTACCAGGCTGCAGAGCGTTCTTCAACTCACGCGGAGGTTGAGTACCTCTTGATGCTGCTGGTATCAGCGGATGACCCACCGAGTGAGTACTTGGTTGCAAACTAATCTGCAGTTCACCCGCCTGCACCGGTGATGGTTGAGAACCAGGCTTGGCTGTGTGCAGGGTACCAGACTGGTTGGAAGCCACTCTCGGTCTCGCCCACACGTCGCGGCTGATTACTGTTGAAGCCCGTGCCACTCTGTAGCCTCCCTCATTGGCTGACATGTTTCTCGGGCCGACCAATGACGGCGAGGAAAATGATTTTTGACGTGCCATTATGCTTCCATCAACTAGCAATGGAATCGTACCCAAGCTGGCTGATGTCCGAACTTTCTTGGTGACTGGCTCGTCATCAGCCTGTAGCAACTTCCTTATCCTATTGGTCCCACCAGAGACACTCACTGCTGAGGACGATAAACTGGATTTCTCATTCATCGCAGCGACAACCACAGAATGGTTGCACACCTCTGATTGGTGCAGAGCTGTCAAAGCTGGTACTTGGTCACACAAGGAAGCTGGTACTTCACTGGCTGTCGGGTTTCGCTGTGCAGCAACAACATGAATAAAGTACGGCCGAGAATGTACAGCAGATCCCAGCAGCTGATTCAGAGAACTAAGGTGACATGTTGGCACCTGAGACGCTGCTGCGTTGACTACTCGTGCTGACGGTGATGATAAACCAAGGGTTGGCAATGACTTAGAAGGCACGACCATGACTGACGGCATTTCTGTTGACAAAGACAACTGATAGCATGACGCTGACATAAACGGTAAAGTCAGGACTGGAATACTGTTAGCATCATCAACAGAAGAAACAGTCTGCAGCGATGGAGCCAAGGCTTGAGTGTTAGCATTGGCATCAACAATGGACGTTGGAGTACAGACTTCGTTAAAGCGCCAAGACGCTAATGCTATGTCAGAATGTGATGAGGACTCTATCACTTGGGCCGACTCAACTGCTTTGCCCTCAATGTGGATTGACGACACAGCTTCACTTTTACCTTCGGCAGAAATCCCGCTAAGATTTTGAGAAGACATAGTCCTAGTTGCTTTGTCAGTGCCATGAGATGCCGATGCAATGTCAGAATGTAATGACGATTCGACTGTTTGGCCCAACTCCACTTCTTGGCCTTCAACGCAAGTCGATGACATGGTTTCACTTTCACCTTTGGCGGAAATCGTGGTAAAATCTTGAGAAGACGTAGTGCCAGTCTGCAGCATGCCAGTCGTAGCAGCACTGACGATGTCCATCTGTTGTACTGAGCAACCATCATCATCATCTTCATCAACATCATCTTGATAACCTCTATCACCAACAGCTGACTGTGACAGAGCAGTTGATAACGTGGTATCTGGGAACATGTTTTCTGTAGCATCAACTGCACCCGAGAGCTCAACGTTATCAGTGACAGCAGAATCATAATTCATTTCACCAGATGCTTCAATGCCAGCTGACTCGCCAGACTCCACCGATTCAACTGACACAGCAGGGCCAGACTCAATTAATGATGATAACTGTGGTGCTGATGCCGTTTCCATGGAAACTGCTGCCGTATCTGTGTATAGATTACCGGTTCTGACATTAGGCTGGATTTCTGACGACGACAATGAAGCTGATGATGGAAGATTGTCGGCTGAAACCGATAAGGATGGCAGTGATTCTGATGCTGTTTCTGCAGCAGCAATGGCTGCTGCACCAGAGCCTAAATTAGCAGTTCCCACATTGGTGTCCGATGATGACGACAAAGACTCCGATGACGCTAGATTGTCAGGTGAAACTGATGTGGACAGTGGTGACGCTGACATTGTTTCCATAGCAACCGGTGCTGTATCAATGCCTACATTACCAGCTCTGACATTAGTCGAGGCAGACATTAGACTGCATAAATCAGCAGTTCCTGCATAACACTGGGTGTCTGACGATGACAGTGGAACGGAACTAACAGGGGACGAAGATGATAAATTGTCAGCTGAAACTGATGAGAATGGTGGTGATACTGACGCTGTTTCCGTAGCAACCATTGCTGCATCGGTGCCTACATTATCACTTCCAACATCAGATTGGCATTCGGACGTGGACACTTGAGATGCGGACACAGAACAATTGATAGCTGTTGATGAAGACGACGACGATAAGTGTGGATCATTAGCTGAAAGTGAAACTGAGACCGGCAGTGTCGCTGTCGCTTCTGTCGCAGCTCTCAAGGAATCACATGCAACAGCAAACTGATCGGTTGTGGACTGTCTGTCAGTGGATGCTTCAGTTGATAATGACAATGGAGTTGAACACACACAGGATGGCAGTGTATGTGTGGCGGCTAATAAAGTAGCTGCAGATGCTGACACAACCTTCTCTTCACTGCTTGCATCTTTTGCGAGTCCAGTGTTAGCTGAGATAAGAGAGTATGTCGACTCATTGTCAATATACGCACGACTCAACTGACATGTTCCATCATGACTGATAACCACACGTCCAGATTTCATGACGTCGTGTAAAACAATGCATGGAATCTTCATTCCCGCATCAATGCATGAAGACATCCGAACCCCAGCACTGCTGAAAGACTGGTTGATTGAGTGTGAAGTGTGCTGTGATGAACAAGCATTGGCAGCGGACATCGATGTCGAACTTTCGCTCGAGTCAACACTGCCAAGTGTAACAGGTGAACTACCGACATCACTGTTACTCTGTAATGTCATACTGGCACACTGACCTGCATCATCAACTACATCATGTCTGTTATCGGTTTCTATCCCGTGATGATGAATTCTGAGCTCACTTTCATCGGTACAATAAACTCCTGTGCTGCTATCAAAAGCAGCAGCATCGACTCTAGGGATGCTGTCTTCATCGGTATCTGAGTCATGGTATGGTGGTCCGTCAGTCTGCAGCGACCGGTGTAGATCCATCTCAAAGTCAGCAGAATCGTGAGGCCTCTGCAACAACGTCGGTGTCTCTATGCTATGCTGCATAGACTCCACGCCATCGTTAGAAGCAGGGGCTGAACCCCGAGCGCTGCGCGCTGCGGCATCATTCAGACGTTTTGCCATCGTCAGCAAAAACTCATTGTGACACAAGTTGTCAGCACTCAGTGACGATGATGGTAACGTGTACCGGTGATCTCCGCTGGTAGTAGTAGTGGCAGGAGTAGAGCTGATGTGATTGCTTAGACCCAGCAGCTTCAACGTCGATGACGATAGACGACTAACGCCAGCAGTGGGGGTGTTTACAACATCCGACTGAACGCCACCGGGACGTGGCATCACGGCCCTAGGGTTCACATATGAAGATCTACCGCGAAGTTGCTGCTGTAGTTGCTGCCCTGCCGACATGGTGGACAGACGACAAGACAATGCAAACCGGTACGGATGTGGACGCTGCGTCACTCTGGGCTGGTGATGCTTGGCGACAAAGCTGGCAGCTTTCTCTTGTCTGAATCGCTCACTCATCATCCGCTGTTTAGCATCCGTGGTGTCCATGTCATCAGCCTCCGTAGCTGACACTGTGCTGGTCTCAGACAGGTTATCCGGGGTCATCTGGCCAGTGTGTGCTGAATCATACTTTGCAGCCAGTGCTGCATCATATCTTGGATCAGTCACGTCGTGAGCTACCGTAATGTCATTCACTACGACCGCCGGGGTGTGTATGACCTTCGGATGAACTTCAGTGATTTTCAGCGTGTAGACAGTACGCCGGCGTGGGTCCACTGAGCTCCAGAACAGTCGGCTTGCTCTGCACACAATGTCACACGTTCATTCTAAGTGGCTGCCCGCAAGTTTCTTGTTTGGGTCTCACATCATAAAGCACCGTAATTAACTGTTAACTCTGACAAGAAATTCACTCACTACCTGCTTTGGAAGATGTGCAATAAACCAGTTTTTCACATGAAATGCTTTGCCTGGAGATTATGCTAATATTTAACGAATTCAAAACTGGAAACAAAAGCTACGGCACACATATGCTATCAGTAGGGACCAACCGAATTCACGGGAAAAAATGCATGATTTCACGGCAGAATTTTTAAAATGTGTCAAATTTCACGGAAAATTCACGGAAAGAGTTTTGGAAATTCACGGGCCACACAGACGTTATTTCGAGGTGCTGTGCTAATGCAAACAAAGAAATTTCAGAACAATGAATATTTACTACACTAAGTCAAGACTCAAGACAGTCAATGTCAGCTACTTAGTGCTAAAGTGCGACACGTGGCAAACAGCAACATCCGTACAAAAGCTGATGATAAAACTCTGGAATTGTCATAAATTAAACTAAAAGTGCTAAAATTCACGAAAAATCACGGATTTCACGGAAATCAGCGTTTTTCATGGAAGGAGGTCAATTTCACGGAAAATGTCACGGCCGTGAAATCGTGAATTAAGTTGGTCCCTAGTAATATGTCATGCTACCTGTGTTTAGGCGTCAGTTGGATTGAAGAGTGACAGGACAAAATGGAGAAATATGACAGCATTCCGTCTCTCGGTGAACAGCAGACGAGCTCACGTGTCTTCACATGTCTTGTTGTTTTTGCTGAGGTAACCAACCAAATGAATAAGTCATTTGTGTTCAATTTAGGCAAATAGTCCATATGGTAAATGCTGATGAAAAAATAAATGTACAATAAATGTAAATGACAGTGCTGTTTCAAGCAGTGACGGATTCAAGGGGGGCGGCCCCCCTATTGACTGAATGCATCTCAAAAATGGTGAAAATAGTGCACAAAAATGCAGCATTTTTGCTTACAATCCCCTACTCTTCTGCCCCTCCTTTTCCCAAGTTCTGGATCCACCGCTGGTTTCAAGTTGTATGTTTCTTATGGTTTTTGTGAGATACTGTCTGCTTTTTCTGTCATTTCTCTCTCTGTGTCAGTGATTGTTTTCTGTCTGGCTTGAGGTAATGGTACATTAAAAAAAAACAATTATCTACAGTTATTTAGTTTTTGCGCGCAAGAGCTAGCTAGCTAGTTATAGCGCGTGTTAGTTATGGTAATTCGTCTGTTCGTCTGTACGTCCGTCATGACCCGGTACCGTTTGAAGCCCAGGTTAGATAGAGATTTCTAGTTTTCACCGTATTATAGCTTAGTGTCTCTAGTATTTTGTGACAAAATTTTATCCCACTGGGTGAAGGGGGTCACCTTGAACGAGGGGGAGAAAGATAGGCATGTGCAGGCCTGACTATTACACGTACTCGATGTAAGTGTAACACTATTCACAAGATGGCACCACGCAACTAAGTCATTATACGATTGAGATTGGAGATTGGTATTTGTATATTAACTTTAGCGTGAACACCCCAATTTTTAGCCAAACTACTGAATGGATTTGAAAATGGTTTGGACTTCTAGAATCCTTATCTAACAAGCTTTCCATTGGTACTGGAATTGCATATCCAGACTTAGTAGAAAATATGAATTTTGACTGAGTAGGTCGGGTTGTGGCCCTTGTACATGACGTCGGACGAATATTGCTCATTTCGTCAAAGTACGCGAATTAGAACGAACAGTGAGAAATACTAAATATCGCATATTTAATATTAGTGCGATATATAGGAATTTTCGTAATATATAGTTTTTACAGAAACTTTCTGAAACTAGAAATACATTCTGTGGAATGACGTATCTGTCCCGTTGCCATGCTATATAGCCTAGCAGCTGCGTATAAGGGGGGTAGGTGCAAACAGGGTGCAATTATCTTTCACGGGGGCCGAGTTCTAGTCATTTTTCTCCCAAAGTTCGTTGCCATGGCAACAGTGGTCGGCAGGGGAGAAATTTAAAATGACACCATCGGATAGTCCGGACCCGAAACTAAAGGGGTAGGTGCAAACAGCTCAACCCTCAAAATAGGGGATAGGTAAACACGGTGCACAAATATCTTTTACAGGGACCGAGTTATACCGTTTTGAAGTCTCCCTAGGCCGCAATGCAAATTTTTAAAAAATTGGGGTAAAATAGGGAAAGGAGTTACCAGATTTTTATCCCAAACAAACTCTATCTTACGTTTTGGCTCCCGAATCACTGTGCAAAATTTCATCAAAATCGAATCAGAATTGTTCCCGTAGAAGTGTTTACAGACAGAATGACAGTGTGACAGAAGTGATTTTATAATCTGTCCCATGCTATGCTATAGCAATGGGACAGATAAAAATATGACATCGATCATCAGCGATCAATTACGGGGCACCTTTACGTAATTGGGGGACTCATAGAAAAGGTAATAAGAAAAGGTTAGGGTTACTTTTTGGCTATATCTTAATAACTACCATGCCAATTACTACCATGTTGATGGCTACTGAAAGAGGAAAGGACTGGGTATTTTAGGAATAGGTGTTAGAATTTATAAATTGGAATTAGATTTTACAGGAAGTTTAAACTTGCGGGTACCCTGTCTTAGCAGTAACCTAAGTAAGGTAAGATGATGTTGAATGACGTGGTTTTTTGGCGAAATTTGGCTGTATTATCATAACAAGCAATGGTGACGGCTTGTTAATGGTATCAATATCGATGACCTTGGGAGAAAATGGAGGATTTTAATAATTTCGTGTGATTTCTGGCTGCAGAAGAGTGAAGTGCAACAAAATGGATGAAGATAAATCGATACTAGCTGCCAACAGGAACTTCCATAAGCTCGCGCACATTTCATGAGCATTAGCTCGGATTTCTTGTTTTGTCAGACTTAAATATTGGTAATATAAAATCAATAGTGTGGAATGACTCTCTGCTCTTATAAAAGATTGTTTTTAAAATTTATGATGGTCATACATTTTGTTTTTATTTTTTATTGTTCAGACTTCAGAGCTTTGTGCAGAGTACTGATTAGCATCAGCAGTCTAATGTTTTTGTTGAAGGTGTTGGCGCTAGCAATGATGATAATGGTCGGTGTGTGGATGGGTAACTTCCGCGGCGGTTTCGCATGGCATGATGATGTCTCAAAGGAGTTTAACTACCATCCTCTGTTTATGATCCTTGGTCTTGTATTTCTCTATGGCAACGGTAGATATGTCGTTTTTCATATGCTTCCTGATGCAGTTTTTCTGAGGTTTTTATAGCTGTAAACTAAAGTGTTATTTCCAGTAATGTTATTAAGGATTTTGTGTTTAAGTTTAAGGCTTACAAAAAAGCCACACCAAGGACACAAACCAAGGACAAGGCCCGAGGACTGTGTCATCAAAGCCAAGGTTAAAGCCACTGCTCTTTGTCTTAAACGTGCCTCGGGGACGAGAACAAGTCCTCGATGAGACATTCCTGGTTATTTCTTTAAATATCGTATTTGCTAATTAATGTAAAGGTAAAGGCCGTGCCGCTTCTGGAACATAGGTGGGTTGTCATCTGTTCAGGCCTGTTGAGGCCACTTAGCCTGTAGGTGGATAGTCCATTAAGATTTTATGTAGATATTGTTTGGCATGGCAGCAATGTTGGTGTACCGGGTGTTCCGCAATGAGCGTAAGAAGAGACTGAAGATACTGCATGCCATACTCCAAGCACTGGCTATGATCATCTCAGCTGTGGGTCTGAAGGCCGTCTTTGACAGTCATAACCTGGCAGCAGGTGCCCATCCCAACCTCTACACACTGCACAGCTGGATTGGACTTATTACCATCATTCTCTTTGCCATTCAGGTCACAGCCGTTATTTGCTTCGCTTTGATTTACGTGCTCCATTATGCCTCTCTCACCGTTGGTTGATGTCGGAAATAGTATTATGCTCGCCGAATCAGGACCTTCAGTTTTTTTGGTGGGGGGGGGGCGTTTGGTTTTGTTACCAGTTTCTGAGGCATTGTCTGGGTGATGCTGTTTTGAACGTAATTTGGTAAGTTAAACCAGAGTGTGCTAACGGATCTGTCATCAATCAAGTTTGAAGTTGAATCTCGGGGAAGTTACAATACCCTGTGGTACAATTGACAGTAGATATAGCACATTCAGATGTACTGCCAGCAACAGTTTTAAAAGCACCATTTTCTTTTCTCTGCTGACTGTCATGTCACTGTAGATCTCTCAAACTTCTCAGCACTTTAAAGCATGTTTAGTAATTGAACAGTTTGACATTGCCTGCAGTAAGTTACCCAGTCATTCCTATTATGTGCCCCTGATTTTTTGATGATATATGGTATCTTTGTTGTTTAATGGTTGTGTTTTGATTAAGTGATTTGTAAAAACCATAGACCTTTTAAAAACGGACCACGTTTGACAAAGTTATAGTAAAAAAACTAAAAATACCAAATTACCGATGGACCCAAGTTTGTGGACCTGAGAATGGCCGCCGTCAGTATTTTTTGAGAGGTTTATGATATCAAGCGTGCTTCAGCGATGCTTTTGTAGCAGTGTTGAGTGAAAGTAATTTGTCTGGTTGTTTGAATGTTGTTACAGTGGCTGCTTGGTTTTGTGACGTTCCTGCTGCCGTTCTGTAGTCAGCTGGTCCGTGCTTTCTTTCTGCCGATTCACACGTTCTTCGGCGTTGTCATCTTCTGCTTCGCGGTTGCTACGGCGATGATGGGAATTACCGAGAAACTCATCTGGACACTGTACGTCAATAATCCACTTGCTCTTCTTTACTCACTGTTAAAAAATGCCACGTTTATAAATCAAGATAATTTCACAGAAACACTTAACCTGTCCATTGCTGAGATTTTGATTTTCGTAACAGGATCATCAACAGTAGTCATGTGTAACATTGGAGATGCATGCTAACTTTTATTGCAAGTGTTCATATTAAAAGATTAAAAAAGAGCAAATGCAGTGAATATATATTATACACAGTGTTTACAGATTAAAGATAGATATAGTAATATTGTGTATGTGTTTTATTAAATTGGGTTTATATTCTGCATATTAGTGTTCCTGGCAGCTGCTTTTTTGGACACAGGAACTGATAGTTTATCAGTTTTAGATTTGAATAGAGCAGGCAAGGACAGATGCAGTTAGCCAAAGTCTAGTTTAGTGTTAGATTTGTACTTGAAATAAATCCAATTGCTTGATATTGCCTGTAGCAAATGTTAACACTCAGGCGCTAAAAAATTCCTGTGTTTCCAGTTGCTATCCATTTCTTTAAAAACCTGCATCCCTAAAATTTTTGATTGGATTCCTCATAAATATTGGTGCAGTTTTTACGCGCGAAAGCAGAATGCTTCGCGCGTCTTTGCCATCATCTGGGCGTCCGTCTGTCCGTCCGTCCGTCCGTCCGTCACACTCATGAGCTGTATCAAAACGGTGCAAGCTAGGATCACGAAATCTTCACTGTGGGCTGCCCCAAGGTCTCTAGTTTATCGTGACAAAATTTCGTGCCACTGGGTGCAGGGG
>Ga0209671_1008287_pt1 | contig 10864 bp, 7 predicted proteins | sample WorMetHERISLAND2_2_FD_187401 | JGI IMG/M metagenome (GOLD analysis project Ga0209671, IMG submission 187401) | Marine gutless worms symbiont microbial communities from Max Planck institute for Marine Microbiology, Germany - Olavius geniculatus... | ecosystem: Host-associated > Annelida >...
ACATGAGAGGACAGAATTGTTATAAAGGCGTTACGGGTGGAAAAAAACTGGAGCTCTCGCCGCTTTATGAAGAAATTTGCCAGCAAAGCTTGGTGCAGATCAAGCCTTGACCGACTCATCAAAAAAATCGATGCTGGATTTCTTAAAATTTGCATCACACCACTTGTTGTATGCAGTTTACATTTGCAAAAAGATCATCGAATTTTACCCATGCATTCAAATGTTGCCAGTAAATGTAAGTTGGCTTCACTTTAGCTGGACCACCCTGTATACTAGTAATAATATAACTAGAAGCAATCAGAGATCTCAAGCCTCCGTCCAGAATAGTGCTGTCACGCGGCGAATATAAATGACTCAACACGGCTGCTATCTCTAACTGCAAAATCTAATCACTTTCTTGTTTCGGGTGCATGAGCAATGTCCAACGGCGTCAACGCAACCACAAAAATGTCATAATAACGTTCATAATTTCTGAACAATTTAGCTGAAAAATAAGCAAAAAACAGAGCCAAAACATAACCTTTTTTCTGCGGAGGTAATAATCTAACCGGCTCAAAATTATAACAACAATAAGAATGAATTTATTTATGAATGTAGGTAATAATTAAAAGCATGCATGCTAACCGTCGACGACGCGGGCGATACGCCAGAGCAGCAGAACAACTACAATTCCCGCCGCCGTTTGACCCTCGTCTGCCGACACACCCCCGAGAAAGACCAGCATGCAATGTCAACAGGAAAGCACATTGCACCGAACGAGATGACCAGCTGGAAGAAAAAAAACTATAGAATAAAAACAAAGACGGTGAACGGACCAGAAAAAATGAAACCATACCGAAACAGCACTGACCAGTTTGAAGAAAAAGTGCAGTCTACCTGCAACAGGTGCACCTCCGAGAAAGACCAGGTCAACCGCAAAGGACGCAACGACAATGATGGCGTCAATAATCTATGTCAGCAAACAGCCATGACCACAATCCTGATTAATGCGTGGTACTGTAAAAACGTTGTTGGGTTTCCGGCTGCAGTCAGGCGAAAAAGCAACAACGGAGAAATAACTGTTTTCTTTTTAAATTTGCATTTTACGACAACAACTTATAAATACGCTGAATATAAAAACATCAGTAAGCCCTAAAAATAGCTCGGCATAGCAGATAAAAGCTAACGGTTGTTAGTAATAGATTGAAAACAAACAAAAAACTGCACCAATTTTTTCAAAAGTCACAAATTTTTAGTTTTTCAGCTTATTAATACTATTGAAAGTGAGTTTCCGTCTTAATGTTTAAAGTGACGAACGCACCTCAATTTTATGTTGGCAAAACGTGCGCCCCATTGCCACGATCTTCACGAAATCCTACAATTATTACACTCTTCAGTCCACTCTTAACACATAATAATACAGGCTGCGATATTCAGCATTGTAGGCTTTAGACTCATAGGTCTATGTTTATAGCAGATCCAGATTTATAGCATCCGTGAGATGCACAGTAAATCCAGAAGCGCTAGGAGAGCACAAACCTCCGCTGATCGTAATCGAGATTAAGACAAAGGCGTTGAAAATGGAAGATCTGATTAATTGCAGGACCTGACATTGACGGACCTCTTTCTGCTCCTCTTAGTACTGTTCTCTACGGCACTGCTCAGTGCTCGGCTCGCCAGATTGCGCAGAGACCGGCTTCATTAACAGCTTGGCCGACAATATTGGCCTAATGAAATGCTGAAGTCGTCTACGTGGGAACTTCTTATATGTCTTTCATAGAATCAGTCAGTGTCACGTGCTAAACATGATGGCCATCCCTGCACGTGATCTGACAACGTTGGGCATCCGATCAGGCTAATTGATCCGCGGTACCACAAAGCTTGATTGTAGCTGAAGACGTCGTCCAGGCCGCCCTAGGAACATATGGCTCGACCAAGGACATCTGGATTATGGAGTGGTCCATGGCTCGACCGACTTCGTGGGGACATCAACACTTCGCCTGCTGACCTCTGGAGACGACCCTTGACACGTGTACACTCGGGAGTGACGCTACGGTCCTCGCCGATTACGCGTTAACGACGACGACGAACCATGGCGACACCAGACGGGGTAAATGGGTCGACTAAAATTTAAGACTGAAAAAATCGCGGTACTAAAATGTACACAAGTCAGAAATTCAGGCTAGATATTAGTAAACGGAATAATGTAGTACTGCAAGCCTACGGTAATATTATATACTTACTTCCAGGACAAGGAGACCGAGGATGATAGTACTGGCTAGGTGAAGTGCGTGTGCCACAGACTGATGATGGCTTTCGGTAGTTACTCTCTCTTTATCATCTATTCTTATCTCCGATGATATGCATTCGTCATCTATTTTTGTCAGATTTCGTTTCCAATCCGTTGTTGAAACATCGGACCCGCCACTCGAGTAACCCAGCTCGGGATCTTGGACGTCGCTGCAATTGCTACCTGCCGTAGCGCTATTGTACCATTGATACTGTTGGTCAGCTACGGCGATCACTTGGTCCGTGTCCATGGCAATGTCGTCGTTGTCGTGGCTACCGAAGACACCGGCCCACCACTGTTGGTCGCGTATGTAGGTCGTCAGAGCTTCGATTTGTGCTTCGCGATCTCTCAGCCGTTCTGTAAGACACCATGCATTCAGCACCAGCCCGTTAACATAGCTTAAAAGGTTAATGATGAGTGATGCAGCTGATGCTATTAAATTCTGTAAATTGCGTATGTAAGAGTACTTTAAAAACAGGATTTCATTACCTTATCTTTTATCGTAAGTTTTTAGATTATAGAATGGCTTTGCCTATGGCCTTGGCCTTGGCCTTGAATGATCTGGCCTTGTTAACATCACTGAACCCCTCAGTCGTATTAGACCTCTGTCTGTCAAACGGAAAAATACGTTGGAAAGTTTGAAAGTAACGGCAGAAATAAATCACGTTTAATGGAGTTGATGTCGATGAGTATTTGCGCGATGACAATGATAGCGTCGAGGAGGATGATGAAGCACAGTGCGAACTGGAACGGATTGCTCTGAAGAACTTTCACTATCTTCTCCCGTCGTCTGCACAGCACAACGTCGAAATCACCGGTTGTCTCCAATCATAAGCTTCAAACTTGTATAGGCTATATACATTAATCGCAAGAGAGCCCAGCTGTCGATAAGAAAGACGCGCTACAGTTCTTGTTGCAGTACTAATCTTCAAGGTCATCCAAGGTCGATGATTTTTATTTCATCTGAAAGAGCATATGCGATTTCCTATTAGCGATCAATAGCACTATTATGGCACTATTTCTCACCGTTTCCGAGATACAGCCACTTATAGCTTGAAACTTTCAATAAAAATTGCGGCCAAACTGCTAAAGATGGAGACATGGTAACTATTGACAGCTTACAGGAAGTTGCCAGCGCCTTATCCGATGGTAGGGGCCTACCATTGCCGATTCCCTACTACTTACCGTTTCGCCACAATACCGCAAAATTGACATACCACAGTGCATAATAACTTTTAAGGTCATCCAAAACCAATATTTTTAAATGTCACTTGAAAGCCAATATGCGACTTTTTATTAGTGATCAATAGCTACATAGATCTTATCTCGCACTGTTTGTAGCGCGTAAAAAAATCCGTACGCTGAATTCATGTTAAGCCTACACGTGGATAAGTATGCGAAAAAGTCCAACACCACTGTTTAGCACTGTTTAGCCGACAGTGTAGGCCTACTAACTGTCGCACTGACGGCACTTCCTATCGTCCGTCTGTCTGCCGTCCGTCTGTTGTCAGTCTGTCTGCCTGTAACGTAATGTAGACGCTGTGGTGATAGACTGGATGACAAGGTATAGGTCACGAAAAGACAACAATGACCAAGAAAGCGTGTCATATGTACGTGTTGGGCGTAGCGTCGAGTTGTATCGCTCGCAGTTCTTCGTCGACGATCTCAGAGTCGACACTGTCTTGCCGCTCCAAGTCGTGCAGGAACTTGCTGTTACGCAGCCATGGAAAGTACGAGGAATAATAGCGCTTCATGCTGCCATCTTGCACCACCACCTTATAGCATCAGCATCAGCATCATTGTTTTAATGAACGTTTTTCATTCAGCAACGTTTAGGTAGGGTTCCATAACAGCATGGGTTGCAGTAGGTAGGTTAGTGAGTGAGTGAGTAGTTTCTTAACGGCACATCAGCACAAAATAGGCCATTCAGTGCCACACATGGGGAGGTAGGTTAGGCCTAAAGTGTAAAAACAATATTCTCAACGACATTAGAACAAAGTAGTATAGGGCATACAGGTAAACATATACAGGCACTTGTAATTTTATAATCCGTCCCATATGCTGTGTTATAGCAATGGGAGAAAGAAAAATAAGAAGGAAACATAACTTACATTGTTAAATATGCATTTAACAACGGAAGTCAAGCGGAAGCGGTGTGTTTAATTTTTCTGAGCTTTTTCCGGCATTAAACTATACCACTGCAGACATAGTGCTAATGATAGGCAGTGCGACTGTCGCCGTGGTGTAAATGCTGGCTTGTGATAGAGATACAGAAATGGCGTGTGAATAACTTGCAGAGGGTGACTCGTTACCTGACAGTAAAAGGTCAGAAGCTACTTACAGCGCTTCGACTAACATGTCGGCCCAGCCAATTCTGGCGTCGCCGGAAAAAATAAATGAAGAAAAATGCTCGTAAAAGTACGACAGATACAGAAAGCCACAACAAAAAAAAAACGGGCAGACAGACGAGCAAACGGACGGACGAGGCTGCAGAAACCTACAGGCAGAAAATACTACTATTAGAGGCAATTACACAGACGCTATAAACTGAATCAGATACCATGTTATTTGCGTTAGATATCTGGTTGTCCACGGTTTATAAACCCCATTTTAAATTATATAGCCACTCTCTGCTTTACGTAGGTTAGATTATTATTATTTCTTTTTATTTTTTGTACCCCCGGTAGTAAAGATCCCAGGGGTTAAAAACTAAACTAAACGTTAAAAATTACTGAGATGACCAGAGGTTCGATGTGTCATCTATACAAAATCTATCACAAACAATGGCATTGAAACGCTGCACTAGGACTGACAGCCGCTGAAACAAAAATAGGCTCTCGCGCACCTCATTGGAAATGGCTGAAATTTTGTAGCCCAAGTCCTCAATAAACTGAATAGCTGACTCATTGATTGGACCCAGAGTTTCCAGAGCGACAGGCTGAAACATACAGGAAAATGGCAGGTCAGCGTATTTTGAGACTTTGCCGCCGCTCCAGCTGTAGTGGCAGACTGATGAATATATGAGTCAGCCATTATTAGTGACATTTAGGCTATATGGCACAAATTCGGACAAAAATGCAGCAAAAGCGCAAATTATAATGCATAGTTTTGTGCTGAAAAATGTATCGCTATTTGTTAAAAGAGTTTAACTCTATCCAAAAACAACTCTTCGTGCGTCACTAGATTGCAAACGTAATCATTTTCGTACAGAATAATGTGCGATAGTGACGTTTAATGATCGCTGGGTCGTGCGCATGTCGTCCTAAGTTAACAGTAGGCCCCTAGTGTTGCGAGTTTCAACGTTTGAACAAATTATTGCACGAATGTTTTACTCTGAAATATTTCTGGTCAAAAACCTATATGTCTGCATATGCACATATACACAATATTTATAGACTTAACGAACGCAGAATGTTTGTCAAATTGGCAGAATCAGCGACGCAGGCAAAGGCTTGTTATACGGCCTGGGGACAAAATATAGGCCTACACTGCGTCTCAAAAAACATCCCCGACACTTATGACTGTAACTTGTAAACTAATTTTAATTTTTCATAATTTTTAGTACAAGTATTTCTAACACAACTTCCCATCAAACGACTATTTAGTTTCCTACCTCACCCAACGTTTGTTTCTGCACTACCTGGGGAAAGCACAACCAGTGGAATATCCCTTTTTTATCCAATGCGATATGATTGCTTAATTAAAATAACGCGTAAAAACGCAATTTGTTCACATTTCTACCACGTAGGCTGACATTTCATTCAGTTGTCTATTTTTCAACTGCCTGCAGTAAAATTGCGTGAATTGTTGGCCCACTATGCGAACACAGGCAAGGAGACGCTTTCTCCATTCACTTGACAGCAGTATCAATAATGTTCTGCTCCAGAATGATACAGGCTCTACCAATCACTTCTTGACTTTACAAACATTCCTAAACTTCTTGTGGTAGACACACTGCTGCAAGATAGTCAAACCTTGTAATAGACCTGCTGTTGGGGCCCACAAATTAGGACAGCTGGAATTTATTGACCTTTTCCATTCATTTTAACACGTATTATGCCTGGTCTGCTTTCCTCAGGTAGTGCAAAAGCAGTCGTTGGGTAAGGTAAAGACTAAAACTTATTTAATAACCAGTTGTGTCAAAAATATGGTTGCCAAATATTATTAAAATTTGCTAATCTTTACTCAAAGTACGATCGATAATGTTGGGGATGTTTTTTTTAGATTTTCTGTTTTTTAACCCATATTTTGCTTGATTTGCTTTCCCTAGGTAGCGCAAAAGCATACATTGAATGAGGTAAAAAAAAAACTAAACGGCTATTTGATGGCAAGTTGTGTCAGAAATATTTGTACCAAAAATTATTAAAATCTGATACTTGGTTTTCAAGTTACAGTCGAAAATGTCGAGAATGTTTTTTGAGACACAGTGTAATGACGTACGACGGCGTTGCACCGTGGCTCTATATTAGCCTAAGCGTCAACTCATTTATGATGATCGTCTTAAAAGTTCTATAGTCGTAGTCATTGATGGTAGGCCTAACTATACCGGTGGCCACAACACACCTGATCATTATCGCTCCAGTAAAACAAGAAATCAGAGCTAAAGCTCATGAGACGCGTGACGCAGGTTATTGCGGTTTATCTGCAGTGATTTCGATCAAAAATTCACATTAAATGTGTGCCGTAGCACGAAATAGCAAAATTGCTAAAATGTCCTTGAAGCCCCTTATTTTGGGGGTTTAAGGTCGTTTAAGAGCATCGATGTTGACACTTCTGGAAAGCTCGTCACTAATGCTTTTATGGTATCTGTGCCTATCTGCAGCTGTTTTCGCGCTAGATGTGCCAACAGCGGTAAAATAACGACTTTTTAAGTAAGTACCTTTCTTTGACGACAAGGCTGTGTCCGATTAATGTAGCGGACTTAGCGAAAGTAGTAAACTCTATTATGCAAAATCAAAAATAGGCCACGCTTACCTATTTTTTATTACAGTTGCGTGAGCGAGCGACAAATCAATTTTATGTCGTTTCCGTTGCATGGAACAGACTTCCGACTGAACTCACATAAACTACAGTACTGCACTTTAACCTCGTGAACTCCAGTATTTGCGATTTATTTTTGTCATGCCTATACGCCAAACAACGATATAATTGGCCATCTGTTTGCCAGTGCCGGACACCGGCCGGATGGATATTTATAAATAAACCTTTTGTTGGCATTGTTGTCAGGACTCAAAGACTCGGCAATTTTGGCTATGTTTCTGCCATGTTAATGCACATTTTTAAATATCACGTTACTGCAAATTTCACGCTGATTGAATTAGAAAAAAAACTTTTAAATTACTCAATATCTGATATGTTACATCCATGTCAAAAACTAAGTGGCTTACTTTTTAGTTTTGTTTTTTTGTCGCAATTTTTCCCTTTTTATAACTGTTCAAACTCAACAATTGCAATTTTCAAATATTAACATCGTCCCAATGGACGCATTTCAGTTAAATCAATTTTTTGTGTCATTTTCGTATAATATTATTTTTTCTACAAGCTAGTGGCTAGCTCTGGAATTCTTGATTTTAAAAACGGTAATAAAAATTAGTTAGAAATGCAAAGTCAGCGAAACAGGAGCGAATTTTAGCACACAAAGGCTAAAAAGGACGGGCCGAATAACTCATTCGCATGCACACTGAATAGGCTTCAGTTTTTCACGTTTAAACCAACACACCGTGTAATGATACTTCATCGATGGTTACTAAATGCCAGTGCAGTACATGTAGGTGCTAATGCAGATGCATTTAGCTTTTCGCGTTCTGCCTTTGTCCGAGTGCTGCTGCTAAGCTATCTGTTATTAGCCGTGAATACGTAAATACCGCCTGCAATAAGTAGTCTCTTCTTATCAAAGACTGTCAAAGAAGACTTGCATTAACTGCATTATGCTCGTCTTCCTGTCCATCTTCTTCGCACTCTTAATGCTTTGTATAGGCTACAGTACGCGCGTCGTAAGCATTTATTTTTAGTTTATGTGCTAGATTAAACTGACAGTACTGTTGTTTGTCAGTTTTTGAGTGCAAATTCTCTATTGTATTGTATTGTTGCATTGTATTGTGCACACGTAGGCCTACATCTACAAGTTGTTTCAATGCTTTCTGATTTTTCCTGTACGGTGAAAGTAGTACCTGCAATGCACTGGGCCCACCGATGTTAAAAATTTGCAAAATAATTTTTAAAAAATCAGTTTTTTTTTAAATTTGCATTTCGTGTTTCATATAAAGACAAAAAAACACTGCGATAGCAACACACAAGTTGCTACAACGAACAGTTAGAGTTAGAGTTAACTGACACTTTAACTTAGGCCATCGTAAATTAAATACATCAAAATGTGATCACTTATTAAACAAATTTTCTCTGCAGCTTAACTAAGACTCTTGTGAACTTGTGAACTCCACAAAGCACGCTGCATTGTCAGGTTGCGCAGGTGTTAAAAATTTGCAAAATAATTTCAAAAAAATCAGTTTTTTTTTAAATTTGCATTTCGTGTTTCATATAAAGACAAAAAAACACTGCGATAGCAACGCACAAGTTGCTACAACGAACAGTTAGAGTTAGAGTTAACTGACACTTTAACTAAGGCCATCGTAAATTAAATACATCAAGATGTAATCACTTATTAAACAAATTTTCTCTGCAGCTTAATTAAGACTCTTGTGAACTTGTGAACTCTACAAAGCACGCTGCATTGTCAGGTTGCGCAGCTTAAGCTTACAACAGTATAACGTACTAAGCGTCTACAGCAAAAAAAACATACTTGTGTAATTCACTTCACTGACTTGACTATAAACTCCTACTACTGATGCATGTAAATACTTTCAATGCTTAGTTTGTAGAACAAAAAGATGGCGGTACAGTCGGCATCTGAATCAAGACGCTGAAGGCGTCGAAGGGAAGGGAATGAAATGGGCGTCCCTCTTCCCAGCAGATTACTAGGGTCTGTGGCAAGCGTCGCGTCGTAGTTCTTCCCCAGTAGAGTCCTGGAACATCAAAAATGCATAGCGTTTCGCCGTTATGATCATATATAAAAACCACTCTGTACGGCATACTGCCTCCAAGATAAATTTTGGTAAGGCTTTGAATATGGGCCTACACAACTGGTAAAGTTGTTGTACCTCCGTAAACGATAAGTTAATCTGTAAGCTTATTTATTTGGTAATTGTTTTTAATGAGAGCTTGTTAACGAAGTTTTGGTGGACAAACAAATTTTAAAACTTTCGATGACATCGTACTCGATCGACAAAAAAACAAATTAACGCATCGCGCATTCTGTTCTCTACGACGGTTGGTCTACGGACAGACAATCAGTATAGAAGCTGATTTAATAGCGTGTCGTCTCTAGATTGCGTTCTGTTCGTCTCATGTTAGCGCTTGCACAGTCTGGGGATTTCACAATCAACTTGTCATATTCTCGCCTGCGCTGCAGTGCGATTACATATTTCTCATATACGCTTTATGTAATCTGCTCTAATACGATTTGCTAACAGTTGATAGGGCCCCCTAGGCCTATCTATGCAAAAGATCGTCAACTCAAAACACTGAATCTAGTAGCCAGTGCACGTTTTGGGCCGATAATGTATAACCTACGCTGTTAGACAATAACCTACAATATACTACAATATTCTTTTATTGTAATCGTAATCAGAAACATTTACGTTCTTGTACTATAGGCTTACTCTGCAGTATAGCTATTCCTCCTTCCACCGTGGTCAATGATGCTGATGATTCCGTAGTAAAATTATACGGCTTTGCCACGGGTAAATATTTTTGCATGGTGAAGCCAGTATCCGTTAGCATTTCGCATTTCGCCTCCTCTTAATATAAAAGCGGTGGGTCTGTGCTGCAAAATTTCGTCTGCAACCGATGATCTTACGGATGAATACACAAATTAGCATGCGCTTTTCTGCCAATGCCAATATGCTGCATCGCTGTAAACACGTTAGTTTGGATTAAACCACACTTAGCTTGCACTGCTACTTTTTTCTCGATTTTGAGCTGCAGTCGTGCGTCATAAAGCAAACGACGCTGTAGCCTGCAGGGCAATCTAAGCGTGGTCAGCAACAGCAAGAATGCCCAGATGAACCTGCTGTCTGTGGAGCAGTTTCTTACGTCGAAAGGACAATGCACCACCCGAATGACTATGGACAATTTTCTAAGAAAATAGTCGGCTCAGAGTAGGCCTACAGACTGTACACTAGATGAATGATCTGACGTCTGTCTATCGTTCTGTCTGCGTGTGCGTGCAGTGGCGTGACGTCATAGTAACAATGACGTTTGATTGAATGCATGTGTTTGCATTGCTAATAAAAGTATGAAATGTGCTATGTTTGGTTACAACGTACCTCGGACATAACGTACCAATTTTTCCGGTCCATAGAAGTACGTTATAACGAAGTTTTACTGTACGATACCGCACTGTCTGGAGTGGTATAAGCTCGCACTACGTGCTCGCTTACCTACTCCAGCAGTGCGGTATTTAGTAAAGAAATAGGAAACTTGTATGGGCCTTCGCGAATGCTGCCGTTGTATAGAGTGCTACTAAGTTCCTATAAA
>Ga0209671_1008289_pt1 | contig 10864 bp, 6 predicted proteins | sample WorMetHERISLAND2_2_FD_187401 | JGI IMG/M metagenome (GOLD analysis project Ga0209671, IMG submission 187401) | Marine gutless worms symbiont microbial communities from Max Planck institute for Marine Microbiology, Germany - Olavius geniculatus... | ecosystem: Host-associated > Annelida >...
GGTCTATGTGGTAATACCATTGCCGGCGCAATTATCGTATAATATTGTTTTGTATTGTAAAATTTGTCAGTTATTTTTTCTTATAGAAAGTTTATTTAATCTTTGTAGCGGTCTGACCACGTTCGCATTAAACGAATATTGCATCGTATTGCACCAAGAATGTGCTGGAACTCCTAGGGCTGTCGTGAAAATTGGATTTCAATCTAAATACAGATCCCATACCGGCAAGAAAACCTTTGGAGATCCTCGCGGAATTTCGATATCCACTAAACCCTGAAATTAAGCTTATAACTCACAACTTGCGTTTTTATGTGTAGATCTACAGCGTTAATTTCAAGGCGCGTTCAGATCGACGTAACTGAACTGAACTGACGTGGTTTAGTTTTTGACGAACTGTCCAACGGGCAAGCAGTTTTGCATTACAGTAGGCACCGTCTAACGGTTTATGTGACTACGCTCACGTACGCGTCAACCAATGACCAATGGGCTCGGTTGGCCAAAACCCAAACCGTGTCAGTTTACTTCACTTTAGTTCAGTTTAGTTACGTCGCCCTGTAGGCGCCTTAAAATGTACAGGAACAGTGGAGCAGCCAAAAAATGTTGTCTCCCTTTCCCGCATTTCCTTTCGTTTTTGAAATGTTTTCTTTTTCGTCAGTTTTTCCTTTTTTCTGTTCGTTTTTTCTCCCCTTTTGTCCCTTTTTTCCCTTAAAAGTAGAACCCCTAAATTCCAGTTAGATAGTTTAGGCAGCGCTGTGATCTTCCCAGCGGGGTCTGGGGGGCTCGAACCGAAATCGAATTTGATGCATTAACAGATGCAACAAACATAAGATTAGGACTGATAAATTGTAGGCTAATAGCATCAAAGTCCTTATGATGTCATTGCAAGACTTTAAGAGGGCTCGCATTTTTGTTCCGGACACCATTGTATTTTACTGTAAGTGAACAAAGAAATAAGTAGGGTTTATGATACGCATATTATTTAAGCGCACGTATGTTAAAGACATGTTACGTCACCCATGTCACAATATAAAGTGCATTATTCGAGTATAACGAGACACGATACACTCTAAGCCGTGTTGATAGCACATTGCATTTCATGACTGATCGACGGCTGTTTTGCACGAGACACGCATGTTATGGGCCCAAAGAGACTTAAGTTGAAACCGAAATCGAATTTGGTACATATCATGAAATCTGATGGCAACAATTTTAATTACTTTCTAAAGTTTCCAATATTTAATTATAACAAAAAATTGAGATCAGAACGTCTGGGCTACCAGTGCTTATGATATCATTTCAAGACTTTAAGACGGCTCGCATTTTTGCACGTACGTGAAAGTTAAAGTCAGGTCTGATAAGGTCAGGGAAATTGTCATTCCATGACTGAAAAAGTCAGCCTGACCGTCAGTGGTTAATTTATAAAAACAGAGGTGAAGAAACGCTATTTTGGCTTCTGGTCCCCGTTGGTGGTTTTGGGCTCTTTGCTGCGTCTTTTGGGAACTTAAGTTAAGAGAACCAGGATTTCTACAGGTCAGAAAAACTAGAAAATGTGAGGAAATTTGTGTGGTTAGGGAAAGTCAAGAAAGGGTTAAAGGAAAATGTTATTTTTAAAAAGTCAGGGGAAAATGATCTTAGATTTTGGATACTGCAGACATCTGCGATTTTTTTGTGTTTCCAAGTATTAAAAAGCAGGCAAATTTGTGGCTTCCATTGAACATCCAAAAGCTAGAAATATTTCAGCTTCAGGAGGGCTTCGCCCCTCTGATCCCCCAACCAGGGCCTCTGTCGTTTGCATTTTGCTCCATTAATACTGTTTCATTAGTTATGATATAGTGTACCATTTCTGACATTTGTGCGATAGGGTTATTGTTTTGATAAGGTCAGGGAAATTGTCATTCCATGACTGAAAAAAAATCAGGAAAAAGTTAAGGAATTTTGCCACAGAAGATCTGTACGCGAACTATATCATAACTAATGAAACAGTATTAATGGAGCAAAATGCAAACGACAATTTGGACTAAAATCTAGAGGCGGGAGAACTGCGTTTTCCCGCAGTCCTTTATTCTTTAACTACTGCTATTAGTTCAGGGTGAATACAGATTTTCATCTGTAGCCTACCTGTAAGTCGGCATGGTCGGCGCGTTGTTGTATCTCCGTCAGCAATCGCCTGACCGCCAACAGTCGAGTACTGTGCCGAGTCTGCGTGCCCTCGGGCCTCTGCATGACAAATTGCACTTTTTGCCGATCTTACAGTGGCATACATGTTAAAAACGTTCCAGAAAAAAAATTTAAAAACGTTTAAAAAGCAAAAAATGTGAATAAAAATATTTTTGAAACGTTTAAAACGTTGAATAAAAACGTTGGTCATATTTTGTTTAACCTTTTTTCTAATGCCTAGTGCTGTAGGTGCAGCATACCTAGAACTATTATAGTCTAGATACAAGGAACTTTATTTAATTTCAGTTTAACCGTCTGGTCATAAGACCATAGCAGTAGACGAACCAACATACTACATAAACAATTTTTTATTTGGTATACTTAGGCGAACTAAGAAAACTACAATCACTATGACCTATTAATTCGTTTTTGTGATTCAAAAAGTGCTTTATAAAGTTCTTGATAGGCATTTCAATGCACGTTTTCTAAATTAAAAAAAAAATTAAAAATAAAAAAAACGTAAAACGTGGCAAAAATATTTTTAAAAACGTGGAAAAACGTTTTTTTACATATGTACAGTGGTGCTTATGGCACAACGTTGTGTCTGTCTGTCGTTGCTTCAATCTGCGACGTATATATTGCGGTTAAACGGTATGTCATAAACAGGTCGGCGGATAGGTCGATAGCGAATTCCTATATAGAAATCATGTCTATCTGAAGCGGTTTGGCCGCAATATTTAACGCAAAGTTGCTGCCTGCAGCCAACACCCACGTGCGCCAAATTCTTGTATCCTAGCGTTGATTGCAACGTTTGATAGCAGCGTTAATGTGGCGTGTATAAAACTGTGGCCATCTCTGGGTAATCGCTTTCCCTCCGCCACCGGAAGTCGGACGCTAGCCTTCAGACATAAGCGGTACGGTTGATCTACCTTAACGACAGCTGGGTTTTTTTGTTTATATAGCGTTTTCTACAGAACTGGACGCGACTACGCGTAACAGTAAAAAAACTATGATAAATAAAATACAAAATAAACAGCAAAGTGTTGAATAAAATGCAAAAATTCAGGCATGCAGGCATACAACTTGAAACACGCTATATTTTTATTTATCGAATTTTGAATTGTTGAACAAGTACACGCAATTTTTCAACAACTACCACTATACTACCACAAAATAAATTTTTAATTAATCGTTCGCCGATTATTTAATTAGCCATTTTATTACATTCTTTATGTTATGTTAATGTTCTGTTAAATTTTACCATTTGCTATTTTCACTATGTAAGTTTGTACTTGCATGATGCGACCTTAGTAGCGGTCTATCTGCAACTGTCCAAAAAGTCGCGATATGGAAATAAGCTTACGTGGACGACTATCATGCTGCCTCCGCCGGCTGAAGTGGACCCTACATCATCTCCGTCCAGCTGTAGCAGTGTCTTTAGCTCCATCAGCGCCCGACTGTGTTCTTTCAACACGCTCTCCATCTGAGACAGCTTGTTGGAGAACGTCGCCAACATCTTCTTTGGACGCAGTAATAATTCTCCTCGTCGACATTGGGGTCAACCCCTTTCCATTCCCCTCAACTTTACTGTCATCCGTATCTCGGATTCCTTTAGTCGCGATCAATATCTTCAAGTATACGGGATGAAAAGTCGGTATCAGGTCGGGCACAAGACTGCTAGCCGAAACTGTTAACTTATGGCCGGCGAATTAACCTCCTCTGCAGTTAATGTTATTATCTTCGTTGTTTCCGTGTGTGACGTCATCGTGATGCTGACAATAAAACTACGGACGCCAAATAGTCGCCCTGCGATTTGCTTAACAAGCAGGGACCGCGTTTCGCACTTTTTTCTACGAGATTCTTAGAAAAATCGCAAGCAAAATTTTCTCTTGTTACGTTTTGTTAGCTCCGCCCACATGCTTGCCAGGAAGTTCCAGCGTCAGATACCCCGAAGTAGAATTTTCGTAGAATACTAATTATTTGCGCGTTTCGCACTTTTCGTGAGAACTAGTGAACCGTAGAACTTTTATATTAATCGAGTTACTACGAGCCAGTATTCTTGAGATCTGTTATCTTGCGGCCGACCTAGGCCGAATTACTTGGCTTGCCCGTTCGTCTATTCGTCCGTGCGGCCGTGCCTCGTACAGGTTTCTAGCTCTAAAACAAACTTGGCTTCTCAGGACATAAGTAACTGCTGTAAACAAAAATAACGGTGGTGTATAGCTGTTGATAGGAGCTACTGCGCGTCACCTGCCATGTGGGATCACACAGTATTACCTGCCACCAGACATAGGTGAACGCGCCCCGTCTTAATCCCAACCAGGGAGACCGGTACTCGATTCACCTACCCCGTAGGGATGGAAGGCTGAGTTGACCTTGATGTTGGTTATATACCCAGATGATTTACCTGTCTGCAGACAGTCACATATCCAACTAGTAACTACTTGAAAGTGATCAGACCGAAGTCGAACCCACGACCTCTCGATAGTAAATCCGACACTCTACCGTTATACCAACATGCCGAATTTTAGATTAAAAAGATAAAATATCAAACGACAGAAACCGCAAAAACGGCGGATATTTCGAGTAATCACAGCTTGTGTGGCGACCTAATTTACTGTCAACGCCTGAGACGCTCTTGACAACAGGACGGCCGCATATTTTGTCGACATTCGGCGTCGACGTTTTTTTGTCATCAGACAATATCGATATGTTCGCAGTAAACTGGATCTACTGACAGCTGGGTTTTCGTGCAATTTGATGCGTGTATCATTTCTTAGTGCTGGTGCATTATCAATAATCTGCGTCATTATGGATCAATGCAACGAGGTCACCTGAGGACAGATAGGCCTAAGCCTAGTGTAGTGCTTACACGAGGCGACAGTCGCCGCGACTTCACAAATGAGCACCAGTCACAGCGCAACGTTTGGCGGGAATATATGTACTGTGTTATTAAGGTATTGATGACGTCACACTGTTTACGTTGAAAATGGAGTCCGACGATGATAACGTCGGTGTTAATTTGTGGAATTATTTAACTGATCACCAGCTGTATGGCCGTTCAATCTCTAGAAATCAAGCGTTTAGGATGATTAAGAAAAAATTAGGAAACCTTGGTATCATGGCAAATGCTTTTTTTACATAATATTCGTTCTGGCGTTTACTTTCGAAATGACAAATTTTTCGTCTCGGCATAATTTGCTTAGCGGCGACGATCCAGCAAACGAGTTGCTTGAACGATCGCCCGATCGTCGCGGCGATCGTCGCCGCGAAAGTCGCCACGTATATTCAATAAAGGCGACCGGTCGCCGCGACGATCGCGGCTGCGATCATTTCTTGTAGATTGATGTCCCATCTCTAAAAATTTGCTGATTCATGGGCACGTACTTATAGTTAGACAAGCGGCTCTTGCAGATAATTTTCTAGTCGCAAAAACATTAGATTAATTAGCACTAATATTTATACAGCGGCGACGTAAGTTTACATAGGGGCCTAATAAAATCCACCAGAGTTAGTCTGGGTGATTAAAGTGATTAGTTGAGCTTATGCAAAATTTGTTTAATTTGGTTAACAGATCAATCGTGAACAGAAACACTTTAGCAGCATTTTTAAACGTAATCTTGACAAGTTGCATTGATCGCTGAAGATTCAAGACATCACGTAGTTTCGTTTGACGACACAATGCCTACAGACGTTCCTAACAAGACTCTTCGCTAATTTATGCGGGACCTAATACAAACGTAAACCTAATTCTTTAGTCAAGACTTCAGTTTCCAACTTTGCAGCATACACGGTGGTATTCGAATTGTTTAATTAATTGTAATATTTCCTGCTCCAATCGTTAGTCTAGCGCTTAACTAATCAATGAACCAGAATTGCCTTAATCCATGGTTTCTATTAGTTTGTAGAATTCACTTTCCCCGACTTTTCCGGAGGAAATGATTTTCCCCGACTGATTTATTTACACGCGACACCAATTTACCAATAGCAGGCCTAAGTGCAGAAGTCTACAACAAAAGTTTGTTATATTGTTACGTAGATGGGAGTGTCCCTGCCAGAAAATTTTTGACATTTTAGTGTCAAAAGGGCGTGTTTTGTGGACTCTTCAGTGCTGATTATAATTCCCTGACCCACTCCATTTTCCCCGACCTTCAAATGTTACTTTCCCTGACTTACACTGACCATAGCAACCATGTCAATCGCAGAGCTACGCTACTTCAATGTTAGTGGCAAAGACTCTGAAGCTATAGGCGATATGGCGCTTCACAGATACATGTATTATTATTGTTATTATTATTATTATTATTAATGTGTGATTTTCTGGAAAGCGAGATTTTAAAACGTTGGCAGATTTCCACGAAGTAAAGAAGTGGACGAAGAATGTCGATTGTATTTTAGTCGTCATGGACTCCCAATAGGCCTACACATCAATGTTCACAATATTAAATAAGGATAAAAACGTATAAATTTTAATGCTTTATTATTTTTTAATGCTTTATTATACTGGAGAAATGCGGACGACAGAAGAGCTGAAAGAAAAGTTTGTCATAAAACTACCACTCGGACACAAGACAAAAAATTACTTTAGGTCTTACCTGGCTACAATTGCCGTTATTTGAGGAAAAATATACTAATTATTCTTCCGAATAAATCTTAAATTGGGCAGGCTTTAAGGCCACTGCTTCAAAATCAGTCAGAATTATAAACTGTCTAACAATCGTGCTAGAGAAGCAAAAAACGGATAAAATCACGCCATGTTTATCTACTCAGTTGTACTGAACACACAATGGGAAAGACTGATATGACGTCAAAACGCTTAATAAATATACAGAGCGGCCACAAAGTAGAAGAAAAAATTTCAGCGCTATAAGCTTATTTTTTCCATGTTATCGCAACAAAAAGTAATTGTAATGATAGTAATCTGGAACAGCACTGTAAACTCCCCCAGCAGGGTTCGGGGCGGAGCCCCGGCTGCAAATGTATTTAGAGATCTTTGCACTCCCCAGAAATTTACCTTTGGTGACAATATTTTGTTTTTTTCCTAATTTTTCCCATGGTTGCACAGAATTCCCTGACAATTCCCCGAGTTTTCGGAAAATTCCCCGAGCACTGCAAGTTTGTCACGGGCTTTCTGGGTTTGTGGCCACCCGTATATGCACCTCGTAAAAATTATAGACAAAATACACCACAAAATACTATACATACTTGCGACAAAAACAACTGAACATGTAACCACCCGATCAGTCTATCACGCGATTCCAGAATAAAACTAGAAAAGTAGTCAGAGACCGCAAACCTCCCGAATAAAATAACCCCAATCGATTCTAACATCGTCGAACTTGACATATCAAACACATTCGCAAATAGGCTGAAGCTGAGAGGCAAACAGCTAGCCATGATAAGTAATGTAACTGACGATTTGGTAAGATATAATTTGGAATGCTCGATTCGTCGTTTTTTAGCTAACCACCGTGATCAATGCAGACAGGTTTAACTTCGGGTGCAGTAAAATGCTGCATTAGTACCAAGTAGTTCGTAATTTAGTATATACAAAGTACAAGTATCGTGCGATTTTACGAACAGTTAACGATAACCTATGCAGGCATTTGACTGCCGATTGGTCGTTCCAGAAACATGTTAATTAGCAAACAGCAAAAAAAATTGTGGAATTGAAAGGATAACATTTTCAAAACTAAAAAACAAACAATAAATGCTCGACACAATTTACAGAAAGTTACCTAAATCTAAATCAGTCGCGTTTAAGGTCGCAATACACACACACACAGAGTAAAGCACACAACATTATGAGACATTTGTTTGTACACTAATGTGCACGTACAAAATGACTTAGCCACCGAGAGAAGCATAAAATGTCTACGAACCGACACACAATGACTCAGGTGAACACAACAGTATATCCAGGAAAACAGTTCTCCAGCAGTGTCAAATTACCACCCAACACTTTGAAGCACTCTCAAGTCTCATTACCTTACCCATGACAGTACAATACTGTAATATTAGGGCTGCAACTGACACAAATTTTGCTAATCGATTAATGTCCTAACAAGACACGACAAATAGACTCCGCGGGCTCGGAAAAAATCGGGCTATGAATTAGCGATGGCAAGACGAAAACAATGACAGTAAGAAAACAACATGTTATGCCACCAATCACTCTCGACAACGAAAACATGGAGAATATGCACAAATTCCAATATATCGGAAGTTCTGTGGCCGAAGATGGAGATGTAGAGATGGACATTCGGACAACGATAGGTAAAGCTTCATCTGTTTTCCAACGTCTACAGCCAATCTGGAAGTGCGGAGCAATCAGCAAGGAGATCAGATTACGGCCATACTCTTCGTCGTAGTTCCAACAGCAACTTGTGCCTGTGAAACATGGAAGACAGCAGCAAAAACTACCAAGATGATAGATGTGTTTCACCGTCGTTGCCTTAGGAAGATCCTGGAGATTTCATGGCGTGATTACATCACGAACGATGAAGTAATGACACACTCTGGACAAACGGCATTGCACGACATAGTAGCAACGAGAAAAAGACATCTCATCAGACACATCGTGCGACTTCCACCAACGAGGCTAGCTAGCCTGGCCATAGAATGGAGACCTGAAGATGAGAAGAAGAACACTGGAAGACCCAAGAGGACATGGCAATACACACTGAAAGAAGATCTGGTCCAGGTGATGGGCATAGACTGGAGCGACAAGATGACTGCTGCCAGCGATCGCGCCAACTAGAGACGAATCATCGACCAATGTTCCACACGGAACTGGAGGAACTAAGTCTACGTAAGTAAGATTTATATCCAAAAATTAATCAGAAATAACTGCTTAATTTCGATTAAATTGTCATCAATCAGAAGACTGAAAACTGCAGAATTGAACTACTGGTTGCTGTTATTTTTTCGCCAACTGAAGCAAAGGTGATGATGATCCAGCAAGCAAACTGTTTAGTCAAAACTGACAAAGTGCAGATTGTTAAACCAACGCCATACAAGTACAAATCTTGACCACATCATGTCCTATGTGAAATAAGCACCCGCCATTTTAGTCCGTAATTTTAGTCAAATTTTAATCGACTGAAAATTTTTAATGGGTTAACCTTTTTAATGATTAATTGATTAGTCAATTGTTAATTTCTGCAGCCCTAAGTAATATCAGTTCAGCGATGTGGGCCACAAAACAACAAAAATATTATGCTAGCAGACATTGGTATGTTTCCTCAAACACGAAGTAATAAACAATTCTTCCGTGACAATTCCCAACTGACGAATTTCCCAAGAGTCGTAAAAATTCCCCAAAATTTTCATGTTTTCCTGACGAGTGGTTATGGTATCCATTACCGTATGCTCCTTATCCAGTATTTCTGCAACTCTTAAGAAACGCGCCATTCGGGGAAAATATCCGGAAATTTTTCTAAATCTGGCCCAGTTCCGATGCACATTTCTCACAGGTAATCAACAAACCAAAGCTGCCTAAGTAAACTGCGTATTAATTACAAAATCGGACAAATTCAAGCCTAATTAACCGGCAATTTATTTTTAGTCAACCCTAATTCCAATCATCTAGCAAATTTGCCAGTTATAATCGACAGTTTTAATTGGTTCAACAAATTATGTTAGCTGCAAGAAAGCAAACTGTATCAAATTCTCACTTCTTGGGCATTTTTGGATCTAATTCAAATTAGCTAATTCACGCTAGAAATTTCCAATTATAATCCTAATTAAATATCAATTTTACAAAAACAAACTGCATATCTAATTGAGTAGAAAATGTTCTCAGCTCCATCCCAACTCCAGTTTAAAAACAATCAATTTTGTGACTTTATATGTTAAATGCAAAAAATCCCTCCACATGTACACCCCTGCTAAGTGGCACCTCATTGTGTGCAATAAATTTAGCAGAGTGCACATGTGTGACAGACAGACAGAGACAGACAGACCGTGGTACAGAAATAAATATCACAATAGGTGGCACTGCTCATACTGTCAAGGATAAGGCTGAATAATAATTTAATAATTATAATAATAACATTTATTATAATAACAACTGCAACTGCACCAGCAAAAACCGATACCAAAACTAGTGCTGCTATATGACAAATAAAATGACCTACTAAATACAATTTGCGACAATGTTATTATACAATCTAAATCCAATCCATCCTTTAAAATACTTCCCCTATCCAGGGAGCCTGATTTATGAAAGTTCACAAATCAAACTTATGAAAAACTTAGGAAATAAGTCAGACTCATGCATATCTCAAGAAAAAATGCGACTTGCCACAAATCATTGAGTAAAACTTACTAAATTGTTACAAATAACTGACCAGCAAAAATTTGCAGAAGTCAGGCAGACAAACAGACAACTACAGTAAGTTACTTAAGAACTTAATATCTTGGAAAAAGTTACAAAAACTTATTCACAATAGTTCTTAAGTTCTTTCCTGAGATTTTGGTACTATCTTTGTAAGGTTTTCACGTTAGCTGTCTAAGATTTAATCTACAAACACCAATTTACATCTTGCAAGTTTTTCTTCAATTTTTTCGAAATCCAACTTCTACTTAATTCGCTCATAAGTCTGACTTACTCCCATATTTTTCGCAAGTTGAACTCACGATCAATGCAAATCAGCCTGCGCTTGATCTGCATGATGCGATAGTCGGTAGACAAGGTAATGGGTGC
>Ga0209671_1008290_pt1 | contig 10863 bp, 13 predicted proteins | sample WorMetHERISLAND2_2_FD_187401 | JGI IMG/M metagenome (GOLD analysis project Ga0209671, IMG submission 187401) | Marine gutless worms symbiont microbial communities from Max Planck institute for Marine Microbiology, Germany - Olavius geniculatus... | ecosystem: Host-associated > Annelida >...
TAAACTTGATGTACGGCTCGCTGAAGATGTCTTTTGGCATCGTGGAGTGCATGACCGCAATCAGATCGCCCAAACGCCTGTAGTTGCCCTCGGGAACTACCGTCGTGCGAAAATGCACATTATCCAGGGAGATGGTGTAATAGCATTGCTTAGCAGCAACGGCGCTAGGAAACGACATCTCCGCCAAACCCACTTCCCATTCGCCCTCCAGTTCCACGGTGTTGGCTAGTTTAGTCGTGTAACAAGCCACCGTGTTCTCGCGGTAGTACTTCATGGAGCTGTTGGACGGTAGTGTCATGTAATAGCGACTCATCATCATCATCACAGCGATGCAGCGATATTACTTCATCCACCCACGCGTTGAACTTGCTGGGATAACCTTTCCACGACACGAGATACTCTATCTTGCCGTTGCGTTTCCTCGTCTTAAGTATGCGATCGATCGTGAAGCGCTCGCTGTCAGACTTTAGTACCTTTTGAAGCTCGGGCTCGTAAAACCTGCCTTTTATAAGCTCGCCGTCGAGATCTTTCACTTCGTACGTAACAGGTGTCGTAGGCAGTTGCGATGCAATCTCGAAAATTTCCTCCGAACAGTCGCCCAGGTACCCTTTGCGAAACGGCTGGCTTTGCATCGCTATGCGCACTTTATCGCCGACTCGACTTCCAATTGTACGATTTAGGTTTTAGCGGATACAGACGAGCTCTGACTTCGTCTTCGTTGTGCGGACCAACTTCCACCGGCGCCATCCCGATCGAGCGGTGATAAGTGTTGTTGTACGAGTGCACGATATCGTCCAATACGTCGACGTATCGTCGCGTATTTGCATGGGTGAAATAGCGATACATTTTCGTTTTCAGAGTTCTGTTGAAACGTTCAACGACGCTGGCTTTCAAGTCTTCGTTTTCACTCGTGTAGAAATGTATGCCACGCCGCTGTAACATGGCCTGAAACGTCGAATTGAGAAATTTGGTACCTTTGTCACTCTGCACCATATTGCATTGCCCTTCGTCAACAATTTTTTCGAACGCGTCGGCAACGTTGCGAGCAGACTTTGTTTTGATCGGTATGGCCCAGGCGCGTTTCGTAAACACGTCTATACATGTCAGAAGGTATCGCATGCCATCGTTAAACGGGAAAAGATTCGAAACATCCGCCAGATCAATCTGATACAGGTCCCTTATGCCTTTCGAGTACGTCTTGCGTCGAGGGAATCGAATTCTCCTGGGCTTATGCATGGTGTAGGCGTCTCGACCGCTAAGAAATTTCTTCACTTCGCTCCCCGATCTTCCGCTGTAACGCTGTAAGTTGCGAACGCTGGAAAAACTACCGGGCGCACGAGGAACGGAGTAAAATGCATCAATATTGGTCCCATTGTAACGTGCGCGTGGCATGGTGACTCGTTTTCTTTTTCTTCTGTTTTTGCTTTTCCGCCGCCGTTTGTTTTCGCGGTTGTACGTGTTCGGGTTCCGTAAGCCAATTGATTGCCGAAGACGGCTGCTCGCTAGGTGGTTCTCTATTGTTGACGTTGAGATACCTATGCAACTCTTCCACGTATTGTCTCACCTTACGGTCGTCACCAGTGAACTGTTACGGAGAGTGTTCGTTAGATGAAGACTGTGATTGGTTTTAGCAACGGCAGCCGCAGGTCTTTGTAGTCGCTTGTATTCCCTATCGAATTCGTCCACCAGTATTAACTTCTTGGCCGACTGCATCAGTTCTGCATGAGAAGGCTACCCAAGACCGACAGAATGGATGAAATTAGTGCGGTGAGAAAACCACCTTTCTGCAGAATCTTTCTTTTCTTTCGCAACGAAGTTTTTTTGGCAGACAGAGCTCGGAGGTCGTAACGCCTGCGACGCAAGTTTTTCATCTGACGAGTTGTGAGCGGAACATTTCCTTTTATAAGATTCTTGGCGCACTCGCTCACGCAGCGGATAAACTCGTTGTCGCATTTTCGAACGTAGTCGCGTCTGGCTTTTTCGCCCAATCTGCGAATACATTTCAGCATGGGCAGGTAGTTTTTAACGCGAGCGCTCATTTCGGCACGTAGACGTATCCGATCTCGTTGGGAAATATGTTCGTGCGCAGACGCAAGTCTTCGTCCTGTTCCGGTCGAAGGTCGACGAGCAAATAACTGTATGGCTCTTTCGTCGCGTTTTTATATGCTTCCACGGCGAACGCGGACTTGTTAGGGTACATCTGGCGTGCCAGACTGGAAAACTGACTCGCGTCTCGTGGGTTTTTGAAGAGGATCATGTAGTGGGCATTGAGGCTGATAGTTCTAATGTGCTTATTCTTGTGAAATAGGTTCTGCACGAGAAATACCACGCTGATGTTGCGGTGATGCGAGCCTTTGGTAAACAGGTTGGCGACAGATTCATCGGTTTCGTTCATAAGGTCGTCCACGATGAGCAGTACTGGCTCTCTGCCGTCAAAGTCGTTTGCGTTCAACAATCCCTGATGGAACGTTACGCGCGGATACTTGCAAAACAGTTGCTGATATTCGCCGTAGCAGTAGACGACGCGACGAGGCGGAGGATCGATCATGGCACGTGCATTTTCGATAAGTTTGAATACGAAACGCGTTTTGCCGCAACCCGTCGGCCCTGCTACGAGTGCCGTGAAAGGATGACGCAGAGGCAGGGTCATATTTACACCGCAGAGAGCGACGAGCGTTGTCGTTGCCGGCGCAAACCGAGGAAGGAAGTTATCAGCGCGCTTAGCGAACTAACGAATAGGGTTAGCGCAATATAGACAATTTTCATTTGTTGTTGTTGCTGCTGTTGATCGTTAACGAGGCACTCGAGGTAATGTGTACCGTTGGACATCGTTATGCAACTGACGGCTCACTTGCGTCTGTCCGTCTTGTTTATAGTCTTTCCTCCCCTCCCTCCCCTCTTCCCAGCCCCTCTTACAACAAGAAGGGAAGGAGGGAGGGAGGGAGGAGCCCCGCGCGCGCGCTCTATCTGCCTACACGTGCGCGCTTCGCGTGCACCAAGATACGTTTGGTGCATGCTAATTGCAGATTAACAACACGTTTTTTATGTACAGTTTTTATTAACATATATACACCAGTGACGTGCACACATACGAACAATAAGGCAAGTTTCACAAAGTTTCAGTTTATTTACATTATGCACACGTTGGCAGATGAGTTCAGTTATTACAACACATACATACAACTACGAATATTTACAAGCTTTTTACAATATATACAACATGATTATAAACGTACAACAATGTTCGCAGTTTCATGTTCATGTCAACTATTTACACGAATATACATTATCTACACAAATTATTTACAGTATGTACATATACGCAGTAATGTTCCATTCAACTAATTATGCAAAAGCACAAACTTCTTGTTTTTACGACATGTCATGTAGAGTTTTGTTGTCAGTATGTACACATACTTACACTATATACAACATGTTTATACATTTAATAACAGTCGCAGATAAATGTTCAGAACACACGCATGTTTACTGTACACACGATTAACAGACGATGAATCTTTTCGACACGAGGAGAGCTAGTTTTTGATGTCTTTGTGGCCATACGCCAAAGTGGTCACCCCATCGGCCAAGATGTAACGTTTACGTCAAATGCCGAAAGGCACACTTTGTGCATCTCCACAGTGTGCACTTGGTGATTTTTTGATTTAAACTGCCGAAATGTTGCGTCGGTGGTTAATTCAGGGTTGCGGATAACATCAAGAAAATTTTGGTGACGGACATGTTTTTTCACATAATGTTTCTTGATGCCCTTTACTTTTTGCTGTGATTTGTTTCCCGACGATAAACAATACATCTTGGCCCTGAGACCGACGAATTCGCGGGGAGGGACGGAGCCGGTCTCACTCTTCATCTTTCCCAGGACACGGTAGTTGCGGGTGGAATACAAGGGATGGTCTGGTTCGAAATTACTCGTGTCAAAGAGATCCATCGCCTCGGACATGTCACTGTACAAATCGGTGGTTTATTTCACAGCACAAAGAGTCAGTGTCCGTGAAAAGTAATTTACAATGATTTCCATAACGCGGCTTCAGGTAGTCATAATAGAATTTATACATAATTAGCTTAGCTTGGACAGTTCGAGAATACAAAACCCCACAGCAATAGGCTTGTTGAGTGTAACTTTCTGTTTTGCTGCCCGAACCATTACTAAATCCTGGTTTATTATTTGGGACATACGGTAAGAGGGTTTGCTGACCGCTTTACGAACTTTTGTCGGGTCAGCTATGAGTCGGATGCTTTGCCTGTGGCGGACTTGCTCCGCGGTTTTGCCAAAAGTGGCGTCAGCCTGCAACTTGGCCAAGTCGGCCTCGAAATCTGATTTAGCATTCTGTCTTTGGGCGGTGCAGAAATCTATCCAGGGTTTTAACCATGCGCTTTGGCTGAAGGATATTATACGGTGAATTTTGGTCATTTTGAGCCCGTGTTTTATGTAAAACTGAAGGTTACGGTAGTGGGCGACGTAATTGTTTTTGTTTTGAAGGTTTGGAATTAGTTTTTTAGCTGCGGCCCACCCGGGTTTCATCATGTTTGTAGCAAATTCGCTCAACATGTCTGAAGAAACTTGAGATGTTCCGGGGCAAGGGGGTAATCGGAGTGAACCTCATGCAAATTTGGTGGATATTCGAGATCGCACTCGATGACGTAGCCCGTGAGCGAATCTTCGGGAATATTTTCGATTTTAAATTGAGAAATTTCCTCCGGGCTGAGAAGACGAAAGTCGCCTACGGGCAGCATTTCTTTCTGCGCCGCACCATACAAGTTGTTTGCATCGAGGTATGTATTGTATGAAGTCGGCTTTGAGGTGTCGTAGTCTTCGAGTAAAGGGTTGTTGGCCTTAGCATAACGGTTGGAAATAGTAGAAATGCCTCCTCTAATGGAATTTTCAAACGTTAGGTAAATTGACTCATCAGTAATGAGGTCCAAGTCCGCTTTTGTATGTTTTAGAGCCATGGACCACACAAGGGAGAGGAGGGTGGGGTAGAAAAGACAGTCAAGGCCATGTTTTTCAAGGACATCTTGGCGAAAATGCTCGAACACATCCGCCAACAGGAGAATATCCGACAGGAGATAATGGTCGTGATATTGCTTTAAATTTTAAATTTTGAAAAATGACCAAATGTCTTGGGCCCGTTTGTAGTCTTCGGGAGACAGCGGCTCGTCGTTCAGGGTGCTGTAGAAACAGTCAATGGGAGGCAGTTGCGTTTCGTCGAATTTGGACCTATCCTGCATGTAACTATAAGGGTATATACCCTTGGCGAACACAAGTTCAATGTCGCCCAAGTACTTGGTCGTCTGGTGGAAATTGTGTTTGCCACTTTTGAGCAGCAAACTGACAAGGTGGTCGAGCGATGCGGAAAGGAACTGGAAAGAGTCCAAGAATTTGACATTACCTATCTGAAACTGCAGAAACCTTTCGCCATTTTGGGGTATAATTTTGATATCGTCGAAAGTGACCTTTTCAGTTTCCTTGTGTTCTTTTTGAGTGTATTTTTTTCTGAAAATGTTTGATAATAAAGTGAGTGTCATAGTTTTTTAGGTTGTGAAACACAACGGGAAGGAAAAAGGTGTTTTTTAGCATTTTTTGGGCTTGAGCTGTAGGTTACAATTGTTACATGCAGGAAACAGATACTCCCCAGTCACGTGGTCGTGGTGGTACACTTTGCAATTTTTGTGCGTGAAGAAACACCCACAATTTTGGCATGTTTTGGCGGCTCTGTGACGTCTGCGATCAGTATCGGACATGGGGGTGAGGGGGACTTGTTCCGACATGATCTCATTAATAATTTTGTTTTCGGACATCACGTGATCATAAAAGTTGGTCATGACATTCGGGCCGCTGTACAGAGTCGGTGGAGTCTGATATTGAGGGAAACTGGTTACGCGGTGACAGCAAAACCCGCTTACCATATGCTCGTCAACGATATGGGATTTTGCACCGGGATCGGGGTCTTGCTCTGGAGGAGTGAGAAAACATTCAAAATCACAGACGAGATAAAATTTTTGGGGGTGTTCTTTGTGATGGTCCTTAAAAGACAACTTACACTCGTCTCGTTTGCTGGGGTCCGCATATACAACCTGCTGAGGATGGTGCATAAGGCATCGGGTAACGTGCTCATCAAGCACTCGTTTTTCCGAAAACACATTAAGACAACTATTACATACAGAGCTTTCGTGTCCATCCTTGGATCGACCACCCAGTAATCGGCTAAAGTGGCGTATGTGGACATAATAAGATGTGTCACGATCTGGGTCACTGAACAGGAGGAGATTTACATGGTGCTGACGATGAAGTTCCGGGCTAAGATACTCAACACAGAACCCTTTGGCATTATCAGCTGGAGAGATGACATTGACACTGATAGTGGGGTTCTGTTTCTCGAACTTAGGGATCTGTTTTGTCTGCATGGGAAAGTCGATACCGTCAAAGTTGAGAGTGTGCTCGTACTTGGTATAGTTAGAAACACGATATGGGTGGTCTTGGGCAGGATACAAGCATGACAGAATGGCCCACATAAAGCATTTGTTGTCCTTGTTAACAACATTAGTGACAGCTTTTTTCTTGGCGATAAAGGGTGGTGTAGGCATAAATGTTGAACCGCTGAGGGGCCTGTACTGGGTGATTATGAGCATGAAATCAATGACATTGTCGAGCTCAAAATTACTACCCCTCTTATTGAATTCAATTATTTGCGCCTCAATGTCTTTCAACAACAGCTCACAATCAAAAGGATGACCACTACTGACGAGCTGTGGTTCGGTGATAAAATGTCCGGGAACGTGCCGTACGCCGTACGACACGTCTCTGCTGAACGCTGCCGTAGTGCGTGCGACGACACGAATGGATCTGCAACAAACAGTAACAATAAATTACTAATAACGCAATAATGATAGCGATGATGACAATAATAATAACAACTAGCAGGATATGCTATTGCAAGTATGTACAGGTGCTTTGGTAATACAAAAGACATGTAGTCAAACTACAGTCAGTAAGCTAAGTGAGACAAACAGTAAACGCAACAACAACAATTTAATAACACGCTAATGATTATACTACTGATAGTGATATTAAAATTTAGACAATAAACAGACGCGTATACGTTGGTAATAAAAACAAACACCTACCCAAACTGCTGTTGATAGTTGCTGATGACTTCGTCAATTTCATCGATGTTGCGGTAGATGAAAGCAGGATACGTAATATCGTCTTGCGGGTTGACTGGAAATGACACTTGGTTCACTACCCTATCTACCCCTATCTACCGCCGAGTTGATAGTTGCACGCTTGCATCCTTGGTCACGCTTGCGTGCACACGCCTAGAAGAAACAGTAAACCGGGTATATAGTTTAACGTTAATAACGATAGATAAATAGATATGCTGGCACATTAATAAACAATAAAATATACAAATGGAAAATGAAAAACTTAGTACCTGGCAAACATTCTTCTCATCGAAATAGGAGGAAGGCAGGTGCCTCTTGCAGCGAAAGCAGTATGGATTGGCAAGGCAATGACTGCACAGGCCACGATTGTCATTGCCGACGCCGCAGTTGTTACAGGAGAAGGCCGCTACACGGTCTGTAAGCACAACATTGCACAATTAAATTAATTAGAAATGCTACCATTACTACTACTACTACTAATACTACTACCACTACTACTAATACTAAACAATACTTACTACTGTGAAATATTAGGATAATAATTGTACTCTACTTTATATGATAAATTACGCTACAATTGCACAAACTTGCCTCTTTTTTCGACTTCTGTTTCTTCTCCCGCACCTACTTGTACACCGGTCCCTTCGTCTTTGCTGTTAGACAGAAACAGCTCGTAATTCTGCGCCGCTTGAGTTACTTGCTGAAGAAGGGTCTCATCACACTGACGTCCAGAAACTGTGAACACACGCAATGACAACTGTGATTAAAAATTTTGTAATGAAAACACTTCACTATTGTAACTAATTAATGAAGAATAATCAGTGTTAGTTACATTTAGTACATAAACTCACGTGTTGCATCGGCGATGTATTTGTCGTGCAGAGAACGATACAATTGCTGGTTGTTAGAAGTGTCGGGTACTGTGACAAAGTCACGGTTGTTGCCAGCTATTCCTTCTACAATAGAAACTTGACGTTTATTTAAATTTAAGTAAATTATAATATGAGAGAACATGGGTGAACAATATTGATACCTATATTAGTAAAGGGTAAAACTAATAACATTTACCTTCATAATTCTGCGCAGCTGACTCAAGTTGGGTGTCAGTTATACTATCATCGGCGCTGTGGTCTACGTCCATTGCGTTTGCTGCTGTTGTAACAATGACAAAAACATTGACGTTAATAGTATGCTAATGACAAACACATGGCGCATGTATTTTAAAGACAACGTTTGCCATGTTCCAGAGTACATGTGTATATGTACAGATAAACAATAGATGAAAAATAATCTTATACGCAATTTTGCAAGTTAACTGCATGTAACAATGAGAAGGAACAAAGGAAGGTAATGATAATGCACAAAACTGTATCAAGTTTAAAAATATAAGTACACTTACATTCATATGCCTGAACGGAACTAATAAGCTGTGAGTCTGTGATGCTATCATTAAGGTCCTCGCCCACATCCATGACGCTTACGACTGTAACAACAACAAAAATGTTGGTAGTTTACAAGTTTGAGGCATGTGCATACTGAAAAAATATGGCCAGTACGTAATACAGGAAGTATACCGTTTACTACATCATATTTGCAACTTTGAATTAATGTTTTAATGAAAAATTTGATTTTCTGATAAAAACGTAGTCTTAAAATGGGCTTTGACATACAGTTTACGCATAAAATGTATAGTAAACAAGTAAGAATACCTAGAAAAATGTAAAATTTGCATAAAATTTAAATTTAAACAAATTAATACTATGAAAACTAAAATCAATTGCAACTTCCGGTTTTAACATGTCAAGTGTAAAAGCAGACTTTTAATTGACACTTTACGACTAATTAGATGCGCCTCTAACAAAAATGGTACAGCACCGTGTCTAGCATGCATATATACAAGTTGACCTATATCTCACCATTATTACCTACTTAGTTGCGACTTAAAATTGATTTTAACCAAGGTTGGAATTTGATAACAAAGGTAAAGCGTAGTGTTAGGATAAACTTATAGTTAACGTTTGTGCGCTAAATTATTATAAAACAGACAAAAATAACTTGGTAAATGCTAAAATTGTATAGTCTACATTTTTAATATAGGCCGTATGACTTATCGTATAGGCCTAGGGCCCATGTTTGTAGACTAGTCCAATGCAAAACTGTGGTACGCTGCTAGCGCTATGAATAACGAGAAGTGCAAGAAAACTTAACACACATAGGATAAAGCAACCTACATGGAGACTGGTGGACGAATGTGAACGGTGCGTTAGGTATATACAGTACAGTGTAGCTCTGCAGGTACGAATGTAGACCTAAACCTATAAACAGCAACAACAACAGCACTCGGTTTATTTAAAGACACAACATGAAATTTTGTAAAGTGCAGAGAGACTTAAAGTAGGCCTATTAAGTGAATAGGTGGTAAATAAATGCAAGCAACATTTGCCCATAGTAAGAGGTCAAAGCAATAAATGGTATTTTGCTGCATGCACTGACTGCGACGGCTTTCGTCGTAGCAGTGTATACATGTAGGTGTAGAAAATAATGGACAGGCGGAAGTGGCAAGCAATGACCGAATGAATAGGCCTATAAACCTGGGTGTGCGGAGTATGGGCGATTGACAGCGGGCAGGTGACAGGTGAATGCACAAAAAGTCCGCAACAAGGTTGTTTGCTGGCAACGCGCATAGGCCCACAAAAGCAGCATGCACATTGCAGGACTAGAAGATATAGGTTTATATTAACGCGACCAAGAAAGTCGTTGTGCTAAAATTACTATAGGCATTCGCGGATTTTTGACGGCACGCAAAGTGCTAATTTTAAAACGAATTGACTTTAAGATAAGTGCACAAAACGTTTTATATAAGTTGCAAATGCGTGGGGTGCTAAGAAATGTTATACGCAATTTGTATTTACGGAAAAAACAATGCGCCGAAAGATACTTTTCTGACAAATTTTAAGCGCTAACGTATGTAGGCCTATAAACGCGATATACAGGGTGGTAGACAGACGGCGATAAGACTACAGTCATGAAAACGCGCGTTAACGCATGGACTAAAAATATAGCATAGCGTAATAATTGTTTGATTTGACTAGGCCTATAGGCGCGCTAGTTACTACAAAAAAACTTGCTAATTTTTAAAATGTGAGCGAGTGAAAGAGGTAACTAATTAAAGTGCATAAACAATAGTACATAGACCTAAGGGAGGGGGGAGACGTCGTAAAAAAATTTGAGTTGCATTTACGGAATGCAACATTGCACCGAAAGAAAAAAAATTTTTCCACAAACTTTCACGGTAGGCCTAAGCGTTAGCGCAGCCTATAGACTTAAGCGTACGACATACAAGCAGCAGCTGGCGGGCACGCGATAAACAGGGATAAACAATATAGGCCTACCACGGTATTTTATTTGTTTACGGCATTGTATAGAAATGCGAGTGAGTGAGTAGTTTCTTAACGGCACATCAGCACAAAATAGACCATTCAGTGCCATACATGGTTAAAATTAGTTAAAAGCAGTTAATTATAATTATGTATTATAAGCAAAGTTAAAATACCTGTTAAGATCAAGGCTATTAAGCTAATGTAAAAACAACATTATATACAATTGTAAAAGCCGATATCTTTAACATAAGCGATGATGTTGCGAGATGCAACATGTTCAAAAACGTCCTTAAGTGTG
>Ga0209671_1008291_pt1 | contig 10862 bp, 8 predicted proteins | sample WorMetHERISLAND2_2_FD_187401 | JGI IMG/M metagenome (GOLD analysis project Ga0209671, IMG submission 187401) | Marine gutless worms symbiont microbial communities from Max Planck institute for Marine Microbiology, Germany - Olavius geniculatus... | ecosystem: Host-associated > Annelida >...
TAATATTGAAATTACGGTTTTCGCTTACACAGATAAAGGTTAGGGATAAGGTTTAGGGTTAGGGTTAGTGTTAGGGTTAGCGATCGGGTTAGGTTTAGCATTTTCGAAAGATTTATGTGACAATAATTCACACCATAAATTAGTGTACAATATACGTTATAAGTTCGACGGCGGTGCTAGTGCCTACAAAAAAAATTGCCAACGGCTACCCGTGATGGTCTACTTAGTCCCGAGGAGCTAGTTGGTGGACTGGCGATCCGTGAAGCTACGGCTGAGGTTGTCAGTCACGGTTGTCGCCATAGTGAAAGCCGCTGTGTCCCGCGCCGCCGTGTCCCTGCAGGACACGGTGGCTTTGGCTATGGTGACAACCCTTGGCCCTTGGCTATGGTGGGCCACAATCGTGTAGACGGACCTCTAGTTTACTGGCTACAGTCCGTCTAGACGGAATATTCACGGCAGATAGCGAAAACGCTTACTTGTTTTCCGTGAATTTTCACGGCAGATAACACCTTGCCCCAGACATTCCCCCCTCCTATTTATGGCACTGCCGAGGGTAAGTTGTATTTCGTGTGACTATCAATCACTGACATATAGTCAAATAGCAAATATCTAAATGTATGTATTAATGTATTAATGTCTCATATAGTGCAGTAACTGTCACCTGCTTTGCAAGCCTTGCCAGCCTCGCATGCATAGTTTAGCATTGCCCTTTTAAATGTGTTTGTGTCTTTAGGCTGAGTTGGAGGCTTTGAACAGTGCTGCTGAGAGCATCAACAAGCTGGAAAATGAGCTGCAGGTAAGTTGGAGCTTTGTACTGTCCTTATGTATAACTCTGTCATTACAAACCGGTGTTGTCATGGCAGGGCGCAGAGGGCAGTTGCTATCCCTGCCCCAACTTTCAGTTTGTTTGTTTTTTTCGAAAGTTCCATAATTTTTGCAGGAAAATGTACCTTTTGGAGAAATTTAAGCAAAAATAGTGTAACATTTTCCTGCTTATCATCACCGACTCAGAGTTTTAAAATGTTAGAATTTTGGGCAGTTTCACAGTTTGCATCTATGAATGGACGCTGAAATATTGAATGCGAGTTATAGCAGTTTAGACTCACTGTTAAACTAATGTTCAAAATTAATTGCCTTCAGTCAATATTGTTGTTCTTGTTGTTGTTCTTGTTATAACGAGCTAGGCAGCTCTGGTGCCTATATTGGGATGGGGGAGGGGGAAGGATGGATCGATCGACAAGGTTGTGAAAAACTTCTCAAATTAAGCAACTGAAAACTTATGTTGGAGCCTGGAGCTGGCGGTGGACATTTGAACATTCACAATGACAACGGAATTCTGGCATCTGATTATTAGTTAACTGTGATGATTCAACGATGTTATTGAATTGATGTTGTAGCTTGAACATTTTTTAATGCTGAAAAATCGGTAGGCGGCCATGTTAAAAAGTCTATAACTTCGTCATTTTCCAGTAGAATCATATTTTACTCGGCTGTTAACGGTAGAGAATTTCAAGAAATAAATGTGTAAAATTTCAGATTAAAATGACAAACGGTTGCTGAGAAAAACAGCAAAAAACTTTAGGGGGGCTACTTTTTTGCCGCACCCTGTAGCTGTGGATGTTAGTAAACATGTATACACATAAAGTTATAGGTAGCACTGTTATAGTCTTCGTTTGTTAATATGAACACAGCGAGCAAAGAACAAGTTTCGTCAGATGAAGGCTGAGTCGTGTCGCCAGCTGGGCATTATCTATAAGAAGATTGGCAAGAAGTGGGTTTTGAAAGCTCGGCCGTACTATGAGCTGCTTCGGCAGTCACAGAAGGTGACATTGTTATTGTTGTTCTTAGCACCAGTATACTCGTTGCAGTTACAGCGTTACACACAATTGACTGTGAATAACACGAATGGCTTGTTATGTTAAATCCTTATTTTTCATATTATTCAACCAATTTTACTTCATTGCATGTGTGTTTTGGTTTTCCTTTTAGATTTGTATTTTTGTTTTTTGTATCCGGCTATTGCTTGCAATGCAAATTAAATTATACTGATATGTTTTATACGTTTCTTTGTTTGTTTATTTATTCAAATGCTGCAATAAAAAAACTTGCGGGAATTCATTTACCAGAACATTTCGGATTCTGAATCACAATTTTCGCTTGTACTCTTGGTCACAATGCTTACATTTTTTCCAGCAACTCTGTTTGTTTGCTTTCTGTTGTTTTTTCATAGTTTAGCAGATAATTTTTGACTGTATACAGTTTCTTTGTATTTTATTGTGCTTCTTGACACGTTGCTTTTGATGACCGATTTTATGCTAAAGATCTGTAAATTGCACAGTGCATGTAACATGTGTATACATTTGCTTACTGTGGTGATGATTCAATATTCTATGGTTTGCTAGTCCCATTGTTCAAGTCTTGTCCAAACTGACAAAACGAAGATTGCCATTGCAGCCAAAGTTTAGAGTTACGGATAGGGTTAGGTCCTGCAATAGAGTTTGCAGCTGGACTAGTGAACCACAGGATTAGTGAACTCTAATCTTTTGTAGTATTGCTGAATATTTCTGTAAGTATTAGCAAAATATTTGGCAGGAAACTGTCAGAGCAAGCTGCATTAGAAGTGGTGTTTGTGTGTCTGTTCTGATAGGCTCAGTCCGAGGCGCAGAAGTCGGCAGCAAAGTTCCAACATGCTAACGGCCTGTACAGAGCAGCGAAGGAGACCGTAGCTCTGGCGGAGGAACGGCTGATGAACAGTGATGATGGTGGCAAAGTTGTGTTAGACGCAGCCTGGCAGGATATGCTCAACCATGCCACGGCTAAGGTCTGTCTGTCACAGCGTTGTGACTGGTGTTTTGAGGCATGTACTTGTTCTTTGCGTGCTCTGCCCTAAGGCAGGTTCTAATGATGATGACGCCATCCGACCTGGCTCTGTGCTCCTCACTTCAGTTCCTTGTAACTGATCTTCTTTTCCTCTTGCTCCATAAGTAAGTCCAGCATCTTCCTTCTTGGTACAAAGTGACGGAAATGCACTGCACTGAACTTGCTTTATACGTTTAGCAAAGTGAAGTGAAATGGACTGAGTTTACTTGCTTAGTACACTCCGTGAAGTGCATCCGAACTGAGCGGCACTGACGGACCTGTTTCAGTTCATTTCTACGACTTGGGGCCAAATTTTCGAAACTTCTTAGGAATCTTTGGAAGACTTCTTTCCCAAAGAAAATATGCGGATTTTCGAAACTTTCTTCGAAATTTCTTAGGAAGAATTTAGGCAAATGTATAGGAAAGCACTAACCTTGTCCTACACGGAGAAAGATGTGTAATAAAATGAAATTTGCAAAAAAAGCACACAATGTTGACACTTAGCTTAGACGTCATATGTGACGTCATGGGTTATTTGCCTAACGCTGAGGTAAAATCAAGATGAATAAGTAAAGGAAATTGACGTTTAGTCAACTTAAAAAACGAAGTGGTGTGTAAAGTGCATTTCCCGTGGGTGTGCTAAGATAAGAAGTTTTCCAAAGAAGTTTTTTTAAGAAGTTTTGATTATGATCACGCAGTCGGTATAAGCACATCTGATTGGTTGAACTAGTTTAGGATGATAAGAAAAGAAGAAGTTCTTTGGAAACGTAAAGAAAGCCGTCGAAAATTTGGATAAGAAAACTTCTTTGGTATTCCTAAATTTTCTGACGTAGGAAGATCTTTTTAAAATGTCCTAGAAAAGTTTCAAAAATTTGGCCCTTGGTCCACACCTTCGTTCTTAGATGCAACGGAACTGGATTGAGATTTTAGTTCAGTTCGCATTGTGCACGCTTTTACTGTATTTCAGCTAACAGCATTTGTGTCCCTTATGAATGTGAAAATGTCAACGGGCTAATTCATTTCTGCATTATAATTCCGAAAAGTTAACACCAAATCTCTGTCATAACGATGCCAAATATTGACTGATTTTTAACATTCTTTCACAAACACACTCCGTGGAGGATTTGCAATGCTTGCCAATGAAGTAGTTATTGAATATTGTGCTGTGGTTTAAATCTGTTGTTTCACTACCTCAGAGCCGGCCTTAACCAGTCGGCGGCCCGGTTCCAACCGTGTGTGACTAAAATGAAAGTCAACTCCCTCCCCTTTTCCTTTCTTCTTGCTTTTCTCCTTTTCCTTCCTATTTTCTTCCTTCTCCATTTCTGGTTCTTGCCTTCCACTTTTTCTCCACCATCTACGCCAAGGGTGTGGGGAGCATTGTAAAAGTTTCTTTAGTGGGGTCCGGGGCAAAGCCCCAGCCGCAGTCGCATTTTGTCACAGTATACGGTATGATACAATCAATACGCAACAGTAGTCTTTGTTTTCAGCATAATGCTATACCAAATACTGTAGTGTTACAGTTATTTCCTACTCACTTTGTTTGTTATCATTTTCACTTTTGCCTTGCGATTGGCTAAAGTGCAACTTTGTGCGCTTTTAAGCTAGCAAACTGCAACAGTATAGTTGCAAATTCAAGGGACTGAGCAATGCTGTTTTCGATCGACAGTAACGAGAGCCCAACGAGTCTCTGTCAACCTATGTCCTTATAAGCTTCAGTCGAGAGAAAGAGTGTTTGCAATGGTGACAGAAATTGTCAGCAACACAGGGCTACTGAAACATTTGGTAGCAACTCTTGTAGCACATCGCTGTGTACGTAGCTCGCAAAACCTCAGTCAGTAACACAACATTCTGTTGCTTGATCAGAACATTGTGTGGCTCAGTAGTCTAACGGTAACGTGCCGGACTTGTAGTCCTGAGGTCACTCAGGGGCGCAGGTTCGACGCCGCACCAGGACACTGCCGGGTAACCGACCTTAGGCAAGTTGTTCACACACATGTGCCTCTGTCACCAAGCAGTATAATTTGGTACCGGTCAAAGGGCGGTGATGCCCCAAGGCTGGGAAGGTAACGGTAGGTCTGGCGTCGCACTGGCCATGCGTCACAGACTCAAGTGGTTTATCCACCTACGGGCTCAACGGCCGCGAGTGGGAGATGAGCACCCCACCTACGCTCCAGCTGGGGCATGGCTCCCTTTACCTTTACATCAGAACATTGAAAAAGTTTATTCGATAACTGTCCTTGGGATTGCCATTTTATTCACTGGGTGCTTCATAAGAAAAATGCACTTTTTTCTGGCGATGTCTCTTGTCTGCACTACCAGGAAATGTCATCTTCTCTGGTTTTATTTTTAATTTTTCTGCCAGCTCTTTAGCTGCGATAATAGAGCTCTGTAATCTAGTTTCCTTAAAGTTGCGAAGAAACTTATTTGTCTTCTGCAAATAACAGCTTCATCAAGATTCGCGTACGGCGTTTGCAAGATTTTACGTGCTAAATGTATTTGCATCAAGAGATCGTACCATATAACAAGCATCACAAGAAACTGGAAGCTTTTTATCTTTTTCGCCAAAGCATGTGCTTCTGTGACGTGCTTAGTCTTCTGCCACTTGGATGAGAGCATCATAGACTTCACCAATCTGGTGGCAATTAGTTTTAATGTTGTTTGCATGAGCTTCAAATTTATTTTTCTACAAAGATTTCAACGTCAAAATCTTGACGTAATTTTGAAGATGGACCACCTTTGTGTTGACACAGCGAACAGAATGTATGGTACATTCTATTCGTTCATGAAAGAAACTCAATTTAAGTCAAACTAGATAGCAGTCAGAGACCGCAGACTTCCGCCAACGCCATGTTGTTCGCCAGGTGGCAGCACCATATTCGGTTTGGCAGCGGTTCCCCTTATGCCCCATTGAAAGCAATGTTAACGAAAATTTCAAAGTGATCCAGAATCCAGGATTACTTCCGGATCACCCCCAAAATTGAATCACTGGTAGTTTTTGCCATTCCTGACATTCCCAGAAAATTTCAGAAAGATCCATCCGTAACTTTTTGAGTTATCTTGCTGACTCACAGACAGACAGACAAACTCTGGCAAAAACATAACCTCCTTGGCGGAGTGATAGAACAAACTCATATCTGTGCTTTGCACCATAGACACACCAAAGTTGTTGAAATTGGCAAACATAATTTATGCAAAGAATATCGTTGGCGTCCCAAAAAGGTGGCCCCCTAAAATCGGTGGCCCGGTTTGGCTGAACTGCTCAAACATGCCTAACGCTGCCCTGCACTACCTTGTGAAATGTATATGTCAGAAAACTAGCCATTGCCATAACTGTAAAGAGTTCTATTAGTCATTTGTTTGCCACATAATTTATGGACACAGAAACGAAATAGTGATAGTCACCATTACTGATGTTGATATTATGATTAGCATTATCAAATTTGCTGTTCAAAATGTCCAGCATTTGCCAGCATAGAAGTCTATCCAGTAGTCGATAATTTTTCTGGTAATTGAGACAGAACAAGAAAGCTGTATGTGAAGTACACCTAGTACATCACAGTTACTATTTATTATCGTAACTGTCATTATTATCATCACTACTTTATTGTTATATGTTTATTACAATTATTGTTAATCGTTGCTTTATGTGGCAGATAATGGAGACAGAGAAAGAGAAGGCAGCATGTGAAGCTGAACACCAGGCTAAAGCTGGCGAGTACACGGCAATACAGGAACGACTTGCTTACTTACTCACTGACATTCCACGAACCATCAAGAGAGCTGGGTACTAACTGTTAAGTCATCGTTTCGATACATTGTCGTCATTGCTTGACAGTTTGAAACTTTTAACCACAAGAGTCATCAGATTTATTTACTGGTAGTAATTTGTTGACTTTCTGGTATAGTTTTTCAGTTACTTTTTTAACATGAGTTCGTTTAAACATATAAAACTTTATTTCTTTATTTAGTTGAATTTACTTTCATGTGCTTTTGCGCTGTTGGTTGGGAGGGCATGTGGCTTTAGATAGACGGAAAATGAGTAGGAGATAAGCTTTCTCCATTTACTGGTACTTTACCACATTATTGTGATTCTTGTGAATGAATATTTTTAATTTTCTTTCTGTATCTTATTTAGCCAAATTATGTCAGCTTTTCTGTTAATTTTGGTCATCAAATTAGTTAGTAAATTGTATTTTAGCTGTTCTAATGTTAAATTGCTAATGTCTGTTGTATTTCAGACCATTCTATCAACTGAAGGACAAATTGGAGCTTCGTTTGCAGGTGAGTCTCTGTAGACGGCTTTCTTAATTTATCATGATTATTATTCAGGTGTCAAGTTCCATTTTTCTTGGAATATCTTTTGGTTTTGACTTTTTGAGAAAAACGTGCTGTTGAGAGTTGCACAGCGATTGTGGAATGTATTGGTGTCCTTGACGAATTTTTTAGTTTGCATTTCTTGATGTTGTTTGTCCATTATCTGACTACATTTTTTCTCCAAAAACTGTGGCAGTGTTATTTTTTAATAACTCTATGAAACATTTTCCATTTTTACGTCGGTCGTTTGTAACTATGAATTTATACTCCACTTCGTTCACCTTGAATTGTGCGCAGGGTGACTAACAAAATCTTGAGACGTGCAGTTTGCGCTTGTCTGCAGCAAGCAGACGTATTAATAATAATAATAAATAATATATGTGTCTTTAGTTGCGCTTTGAACTGTTCGTAGTTTTCTACGGCTCGGAGTGCAGCCGGCAAACTGTTCCAGACTCGTGGGCCAGCGACGGCGAATGATCTGTCACCGAGCCGTGTCCTTGTCCTCGGTATAGAACAAGTGAAGTATTGGCCGATAGAGAGATATGCTCAGTTTATTACTCTGCTACGTTATTCTGACCGACGTTGAACTGTGAACATGTACACAGGCCGAGCGTCAGAACGCGGAGGACGTGCAGTTGGCGTTGATCTGCAGCAAGCAGAAGTATCGGCTGGCGCTCATCAGTCTTGAGGCGATCTCAGACGAGGTTCACACACAGCGACGGCTCAGGCACGAGCGACTGCAGCTGCCACTGCGAACGCCGGGTGTTGGTGCGGAGCATGAGAACTTAGACCTCGATGACGAACTCTCTGATATGCCTTCAGCAACCCTTGGTCAGTACCCTCAACTCGACTCTCAGCTGAATAATTCACTCACTAACTCACTTTTTCAGGTTTCTGCTGTATTTTGTAACCAGTCTGTCTCTAGATTTTTTATTTTTTACATAGCAGTGCCAGTTCTTTTTTTCTCATTACCTTCATGAAGGAGGTAATGTTTTTGTCTGTCTCTGTGTGTGTGTACAAGATAACTCAAAAAGTTATTTACGGATCTTTCTAGAATTTTGAGGGTATGTCGGGCATGGCATAAACTACCAGTGATTCAATTTTGGGTGTGATCCGGCAGGAATACCTGGATTCTGGATCACTTTGAAATTTTCGTTACCACTGCGTTAGAGGGGGCATAAGGGAACCGCTGCAAAACCAAAGACGGTGACGCCACATGGTGAATAACATTGCCTTGGCGGAGGTACCTGCGGGCTATGACTGCTTTCTAGTTTTGGTTTCGTTTAAAATGGTTTAGATTTCTGACAACTTTCTGTTAGTTTTCCACTGGTGCGTATCTTATGATGTGCCGTGGTGCTGTAGACATGATGTCGGAAACTGGAAGTCAGGTGTCGTGGGATGACTTTAGTGACAGTCGATGTGTCAGTCCAGCTCTGAGCTGTGACTTTGACATCACCGACACGTCGTTTGCTGACAGCTCGTCGTCGTCGATGTCACCGCCAGTCGGCTATGACGTCACGATGATGTCGCCCGAACCTCTGTCCACAACGTCGACGTCGTCGATCTGGGCACGTTTCAACAGCGGAATCTCGCGCTTCACTCAAGACCTTGGCAGACCGTCGAGTTCCGCTGCTAGCATCGCCGTCATTCCGTCCATTGAGGTGTCGTCTGCCGGTGGGTTGGTCGTTCCACCGCGTGACGACTTTGTTGAAGGTACTGCGCTTAGGGCCAGATTTAAACCCAGTTAGGCACTATTTGGTACAAATATGGGGCTGTGACGTAATTTTTAGCCGACCGTACTTAAGCAGTGGTCGAGCTTTGAGTATGGTTGTCATCCATCCGTCTGTTACGTCTGTTGTCCATCTGTCACGGATGTATTGTGGCTAAGTGGTGCAACATGAGGCCTGGGTTCATGAGACATGAAGATGTTAATAGGAAGTTGCATATTTTGGCTTTTACATGACATGAAAATCATTGATCTTGGATGATCTTGAAGGGTCATAACGCGCCGTGGTATGCAAATAAACGATAAGTTGTAGGGGGTCGGCGATTGTACCATAGGATATGGCGCTGGCGACTTCTTTTAGGTTGTCAATAGTAACCACATCTCCATCTGCAGTTGTTTGGCCGCAATTTTAAATGTAAAGTTTTTAGCCATAAGTGGCCATTTCTTGGAAACAGTCTGAGATAGAGCCAAGGTTGCTATTGATCACTAGTAGGAAATCGCATGAAAATCTTTGATCTTGGATGACCTGGAAGGTCAATGAAAACCAGTATGGTCGGCTGTCTTAGCAACAGCTGGGCTTCTTGTGGTGATATTAATGTGCAGTGACTTCAGCATTACAAATGTACACCGTGGGCCATAAAAAATGTGGCACTTTACTTTTGTCCATATCTTCACCAATTATTGATCGATTTTCAAAATTTTTCCACTGGCACACTCTGCAGACAATTTGCAATAATGTGATTATTGTATATTTCGCCACACAGTAAATGCATCTCTATACTACCTTGTGAAATATAAATATAAGCAGAAACAACGATAATAACAAAAATTTAAGTAAATGAAAAAAACACTTCAGACCAACATTGCGATGAATGATTCATATGACACTAGACTGTGTTATACCTACACAGTCTAGTGTCATGCAGACCATTCACTGTAATGTTGGTCTGTAATGTTTTTTGTCAGTATTACCAAATTGTTTGTTTGTTATTATCGTAACATATGCATATTTCATTGACATTTTACAAGGTAGTGTAGAGACGCATTTACGTTGTGGTGGCATATGTAATAATTGCGTTGTTGCAAATTGTCCACAGAGTGTGCCGGTGAAAGAATTTTGAAAATCGATCAATAATTGGTGAAGATATGCACATAAGTAAAGTGCCACGTTTTTTGGCCCACCCTGTACATTGTTTTCTGTTTATTACCTGATTTGAGATACAACTTTCAGAATTTGAAACAGAATGTGGTACTAGACCTAGTGAACTTTTGAATGTCACAAGAGGCCCCAACAAACTTGAAAAAATCATGCCACTGTCTGGCATTCTGTGGTCTTTGGGGCTTCTTTTGTGGGGACCATGTTTGGTCTAACATGCTGAACATGTTTAAATTGTATTGCTTGTGCAGCTTTTCTAATAGGCTGCACTGCATATCTTGCCTGTCTGTCTGTCCTATACAAACTGCTGACTAGAAGGCAAAAAAGCATGGAAAAACCAAAATAGGTTTGAATTTCCCACAGCACAAGATTAACTGGTTTGCCATTTTTTAGCTAAAATCAGTTAAAAGTCAGGTGGAAGGCTGCACACTGTATATTAGTATTTTTCTAGTATTGTTCAGTCACTTTTTTATTCACCATGCTGGTATTTTATGTTATCATAATGAGATAGTTTTTATTTTCTGATTCTGACTGAGCCGAGCTTTCTGCCTCCTGATATACTCCATGCGATTGCGTCACTGAGACTCGGATTTTATGCTTTGCCGTGGTGTATTTTGTAGTTCTTATTCATACTTTTATTTTGTATTACTATTTTTCTTTCTCGCTTGTTCGTTTTAGTGTTATTTTGTGCCTGTAGTTCGTGTACGATTTACATCCTAATTAAGTTGATGTGATTTGCAGGAGCTGAGAGTGAGAATGAGGCGAAGTCGGAGCCGCCGAGTGAGTCGTCGTCGGGTCACTGGTCTC
>Ga0209671_1008293_pt1 | contig 10861 bp, 10 predicted proteins | sample WorMetHERISLAND2_2_FD_187401 | JGI IMG/M metagenome (GOLD analysis project Ga0209671, IMG submission 187401) | Marine gutless worms symbiont microbial communities from Max Planck institute for Marine Microbiology, Germany - Olavius geniculatus... | ecosystem: Host-associated > Annelida >...
CGTTATCCCCCTTGCTTGTAAAGACCCCCCGCCACCCAGTGACATGAAATTTTTTCGCAAAATACTAGAGATTCTAAGTTATCACATGGTGAAAACCCACAGTCTCTATCTGACTTGGGTTTGAATCAGTACCGGGTCGTGACAGACAGACAGACGGACAGAATTACCGCAGCTATAGTATGCTAGCTCTCGCATGTAAAAACCAAAAAAAATACCTTTACAAATCTTTTTATTATACCTGCAGTCATGTGGCAAATGCCAGACTCCAACAATTTCACTCCTGGAGCACAAATTGTGACGTACTATAATCAGTTCGTTATTTCCATAATGCTGACACACGTATGCACTAAACTGTGACCCGGTACCGAGCAGTTGCATCCGTCTATCACCAGACAGAGCTAAGCTTCGGAAGCTGACGTCCAGCAAGGTCTCCAATTCATCCGCTGAGTATGAAGAACTATTCTTCATGTTGCTTTTAGCAACAGAGTCACTACACTTGAAGCTGACACACTGCTCTAAAACCTCCGTACTAGTAGAATTTCTCCATGCAAGAATCAAATTCCTGTTATGATAGACATCGGCACCGACTGACACAAACTGCATAATGCCGTTGACCGTAAGCTGAGGCAATCTCACATCAGAGACCATGATGTTGCTACAGGTACTCTTGTTCACAAGCCACGTTTCACACTGACCACAATCACTCGCAACCAGCACAAAAACATCAGACGGAATTTCAGGCGGTAACACGAAATGCACGGACAACGGCTTGAATGTTGTCTGAATGGAGTGTAGTGGCGTTTGATTTGCAAGTGACCACAGTATGACCGTTCTGTCCGCTGAACCGGTCACAAGGACGTCCAAAACGAGGTTAAAGTCCACGGAAAAAACCGCCGACGTATGGCCAATGAATCTGCAGACAATTATGCCAGACGACAAATGGCAAAGTATTGCCGAGGCATTGAAGGAAGCAATGGCTACATGTGTGCAGCGCAAATTCAGAGCCGCAACCGTACAGCCGACATAAATAACTCTTATACACTGCTGATTGTCCGAGTTCCAGATATGCACACAACGATCATCACCACCTGAAAACAATCAGTCAACAGCCTGTGCAAGTCACTTCGAGAACAACGCGGTAGGCGACATAGCTGGCACCACTCCACTCAGCTGCAAGCTTGCTGACACAACCTGCTTTCGGATTGAGACTGAACCAACACACCTTGTTTACATGGACTTGCTTACAAGCGACTGATAATTTCAACAACGTTGCAAGTTTATAGCACCTAGGCTACTGAATAATGTCCATGTAAGCAAAGGGTGGCACGTCAGACTTTATAAAAAAAATCAGACAAGGATTGGTTTTTAGCGTTCAAGATCGTAAATGTTGGTACCCCCGTAAAGCTTGTCAGCAGTGCTTGTTACGATTAGCAGCAAGTCTGTGTTTATCTGGAACCATATTCACATCCTACAATAACATGAGTAAACGTCGAGCAATACGCTAACTAATTTATCACAATTGACACACTTCTGCAGCACAAAATTACGTGACTCTTCAATCTTCATACATATGTCACAACTGAGAAACTTAATGCTATAAATAGGCATTAGGCATTATTATACTTCCAACCGTCAGGAATATTTTTCCATGTTGTGGGTTAGCAAGCAAATTTATAACAGTAAACATAATCAGCCAGTGACATTCAAACAATCATTTGAACATTTGATACTTATCAACTACTCATGTAATTAGGCATCATTTTACACCTAAAATGGCTACCTAAACTAAAATCTCATTAGAAGACCGTGGCAAGCCCATTACAAGTTCCTAATCACTGATTCATGGGACATGTGAGACTATTTGCTGACCACTAAAGAGCTGAGAAATGAATTCAAAATGTGCTGCTGCGATAAGAGTATTACACAACAAACAAGAAAGTCCAGAGCTCTGTCAATAGGGAAGATTTGCTACAGCTTACACAGTTCCTGTTGCAGTACTGACCTGCAAGGTCATCCAAAGTCAATGATTTCCATTTCATCTGAAAGGGCTTATGCTACTTCTTATTAGTAATTAACCTTGGCCTTGTATCTCTCATTGTTTCTGAGATACGGCTATTTATAGCCAGAAACTTTCCATTGAAAATTGCAGCCAAACCGCTGCAGATGAAGACATAGTTACTATCGACAGCCTATAGGAAGTTGCCAGCACCCTATCGCCAACCAACCCCCTACCTACGCCTTACCATTTAACCACAATACTACACAATTGGCATACCATAGTGCATCATGACTCTTCAAGGTCATCCAAGGTCAACGATTTTCATGACATTTAAAAGCCAATATGAAGTCTCATATTCATCACTATTAGTGAACAGGTCCTATCTTGCTCCATTTAGCCACAATACATTTGTGACAGATGACGACAGACAACAACCATGCCAAAGAGTTCCTGGCAAAAGCTATATGAAATACACACATAAATAAAACAACAAAACTGAACTGAAATCAACAAGAAAAACAAATAGTATTACGCTAACCTGTTGCAATGTATCCATTATGATAGTCGATGGCCGTAATTCTACTGCTATGACCAGCAATTATGCTAGTTAGTAATTTTCCACTGGAAAATCTGTTGAAACTTTTCTTGTGCTTGAGAAACATGACCTTGCAGCTGGATAAAGGGTCATGAACTTCACAGTCATCACATGGAACTGGACAGTTGTTGGAGGTACTATGCTGTAAGCAATCACTGGAAGATGACGGCTTCGTAATGCAGTCAGTGCAAGGACAGTTCTCGTAAGTATTGTGTTGCAAGCAAACACTAGAGGGTGACGGCTTCGCAGTGCAGTCACTGCAAGGTTCCGTAATACTGGGCTTGCTTGGCAAGAACACAAAGCCATGCTGTCTGGAAATTTGCTTCCACAGCCGATCATTTCCGCTAATTACCTCATTCCATCTTTTACTCACCTGTCAATCAACCAGCAACACAAACAGGTTTAACATCCATTCTTGGCTATCTATTAGCAGAAGACTCTGTGTACAAATGACAGCCATGCCTACTGACCAATAGATGGGGGTGCAAGGGTTATAAGTTAGGGTTGGAGTTAGTACCCTAAGCTTAGTTCCAACCCTAACCCTGTAAGACAGGCTGGCTCCATTTGCGCAGGGAAAATTCTGTTAATAATCAGTACCATTCTCGTCAGTTACAGAATTATTTCATTTTGCAAGCATCTACATTTCAAAATTACGTTCAATCTTGTAAAGCGTTGTTTTGGTGCAACTCTTGAACCTGCAGACATGTCAGTATCTGGTGTAACTTAAGCAGCTTAAAAATAGTGGCAACTAAGATTCAAACTGTCTATGCAGAACAATGCACAATATAACCGAGCATTTAAACAACAGCCAGAGGAAGCCCATGCCCAACCTGTAAGTCATAGGATGCAAGTTCAAATCCCACTCATGGCTTGTTTTTGACTTTTCCTTTTATTTACAAAAACTGTTGTAAAATTGCATCAAAGTGACATACTTATTACAGCATACAAAATTAAACAGAACTTACATCCAATGTTAGTCAAAATTAATATCTAACGATTAAGATAAAACTAGTGTTGGTGTTAAGATGCCAAAATGCCCTAAAGTACGATTATGCCCCCCGCCCTTTGTGGTTTCTGGAGCCCCTGCAAGTTCTCGCACTATGTAGTGCATACATCACAGATGGTGTGATGAATGAAACACCGCACTGGAAGCATCGATCGCACCGGCAGCAAATTACCACAAATTATACGCCAGTCGCCAGGACAAACATTAGGGCTAAATTATGGCTCTTTTGCTTTTTTGCCGTTTCACTCCCTGGCTGATTCACCCCCTGGCTTTTTCGCCTCCTGGCCTGATTCGCCCCCAATGAATAATATATTTCTCTAATGTAGACTGATATTTTCTGTTTTGTTTTTGTTTACAGATTGACAACAACTACAATGGGTGAGGTCAAGTTTTGCTAAGACTTTAGTCTAAAACTAGTCTTGATTTGACTTTGGTCCAAGACTTACCGCTAAGACCAAAGTCAAGTCCGAATTTGACCTGTCTTTGGTCTAAGCTTAGTCAAGACCAAAGTTAAGACCAAAATCAAGATAAAATCAGCTGGCAATTTTCAATGTTAAAACAATACAATTTTGCTCTAATTATAGCATAAAAACTACATATTGCACTTTATTGCCCTTGTATTAATTGATATTAAATTACCAGTATTAAATTTGGGGCAAATCGACCAAGCTAAAGGGGCAAATCAGCCAAGGGGTGAACAAGCCAGGAAGCAAGTTAGCCAGGAGGCAAACAAGCCAGGGGGCGAACGACCCAGGGGTGAACAAGCCAAAAGGCAAATCAGTCAAGGGGCGAAAAATCCAGGGGCAAAACAGCAAAGGAGTGAAAAAGCTTAAAATTAAAGTTAAAGTTAGGTATAGGATCATGGTTAAGGTTAGGGTCAGCGTTAATGCAGTAATCTGCTGCCAGTGTGGTGGGGGTTGGGTAGCATTTCGCCTAATCGCATTTTGCCTAATCTTTTTTTGATAGGCGGACCAACAACAACGACTTGCTTTGTCGTTTTTTGCTTCTTTGACAAGCTTTGTTTTGTCGTTCATCATTTTTTCTGTACCAATTTTTTGGCCGACCGTAAGTAAGTACACGACGGGTGTTGCCTCATTTCGCCTAATCTCATTTCGCGTCGTATACTTACTCTAACCCTAATCCTCACCCTAATCCTAACCCTAACCATAACTCTAACCCCAACCCTAACGGTATAGTTCGATTTCGGTTGGGGCTCTGCAGTAGACCCAACTGGGGGAGTGATTAGGCGAAATGAGATTAGGCGAAATGCGATTAGGCGAAATGCTACCAACACCGTGGTGGGTGCTGCCGGCGCGGTGTTTCATGCAGAATAATAGTTTCAATACCGGTAGTTAACCTGTAGTAGCTTAGCGTGTCATTTTACACATATGATTATTGTTGTTACTGCTCTTACGGCGTAAGAGACAATACTCACTAAACATGCTTGCAGGAGAGACGTGTGATCAATGAATGAAAGCACATGATCGACAAGTTCTGCGGGGAGAAGCGATAAGAAATCACGTCGTAACAGATCACTCATGTAATTCGAATATTCGTAAAGCTCGCTTGGTGAACACAACGTAGCTAGTGTAGACAAGACAGTCAGACGTTGAGAAGAAGTTAATTTCCGGTAGTCATCGCTCAGAGACTTCAGCCAGGAATTAAAATCACTACCGCCCTCATTGTTTATAAACAAACTCGACGCCATAGCTGCAATTAAATGATCTTTGCCGAACAGTAAGTATGTAATTCTCCTCTTCAGCATACTAGGAATACTATTATACTAGACGTAGTCGGCACAGCGGCGTAGTAGACGAGGCAAGGCGTTTTAACGGTACTAAATTTCATCAGTTGATGCTCAAGAAAATAATGAAAAGTGTCATCATCAGATCTCATATTTTAAAGATATACGCACTGAATTCCATTTCGGCACTGGAGAGCCCACAGCGATCCCGGATACCCTAGCTGGATTATAGGGGTCCTACTTCTAAGAACAAGGAAAAAAGGGAAAAAGAAACCAAAGAGAAAAGTGATGGGAAAAAAGGAAAAGGAGCGGAAAGAAAGGAAAGGGAGATTCACATTTATGGCTATGCCACTGAGGCAGCATCTACACCGTGGGCCACAAAAACGTGCCACTACTTTTGTCCATAACTTCGCCAATTGTGCAGAGTGTGCCAGTGGAAGAATTTTGAAATCGGTCAATAATCGGTGAAGACATGGACAAAAGCAAAGTGGCACGTTTTTTTGGCCCACCCACCTCTAGCTGACGGTTGTTGATGATACAAGTCAACAATTTTGCCGAGGTAACAGTGCTACGTGGAACAACAGTGTGCATATATTACACAAAGCCAAGAGCGGCACAACGTTTTTGAAAGTGGGAAGGGGTACAATTTCGCAAGTGAAGCAAGCGAAAAAAATTTTCTTGACCCCCCCACATTTGGCTTACCTGGAAGTAGGGACATGAAACAGAACACCACACTTTATTGTAAGCACTTTTTCTGCATGACGTCTAAACACTTGCCCATGTGCACTAAATAAAATAAAATTATTATAATAACAGTGGTCTGCATGATTACCATGGTGAGATTAAAACTGCAAAAAAATTGCAACTTGGTACTTTTTAAGAGCAAAAATGGACTTCTTGGAAAGAAGCAAGTTCGAGGCAGAGCCAAGGAAACAATTAACGCTTTTTGGGCATTAGAACCCTTTAAAATGCAAATATAGTGGGTATAAATTTCATTAGTTTTACTGCACAAATTTATAATGCGCTGCATGTGCAAGGCAAAGAAAAAGGTGACTTTTGGCATTTTGGAAAGGGTTACATTGCCCCCAAAATCCGCCTATGAATTTTTGTTCTAGTTTTTTTGTCTAGTGAGGGGTGGGGGTACGACCAAGATACAACAGCGAACTAAACACACACCACTCCCGCACATTCTTGGCACAGCACCTCTATTTTGCACCTTCTGCACTTGAGTTGCCCCCCACCTCAAATTCAAAGCCAGGATCCATTCATCTTATCAGCAGCATTAAGGGCCAAAAAATCGGGGGCAAGAAATGGAAGACCCATATTTTCAACAGAGAAGATATATGTTGTCAAAATTTCAATTCTGCTCCTAATTCTCCCAAAATGAGGAAATTCTAGCCCCATTTTTAGTTTCAGTTAAAACATTCTGCAACCAAAAAAAAATTCCACCGGCTAAAATTTCGGGGAGACTAATGTCCCCTGCCACAATGCTACTGTGGATCAGACAAACCAACAAAGCAGCAACAGCAAAGTTGTGAAGAGTCTCACTGTTTCGACCGAGACGTGAAACAGAAAAACACGCACGCACACACCGAATTCAGTTCAAAGTCACTGTTCAGATAAATAAACTTGCTCCACACTGCCAATGTCATCACTGCTCATACTGTGAGTCACTCAGTCGATGGCTATCAAGTGCATCACGATGTTTTCATGATCTTTCTTTTGACGCTTCTTGCCATGAATGACGAAGCTGCAAGCAGGCAACAAAATGCATCGATACAATAAAGTAAAAAAAGTAAAGGGAGCCATGCCCCAGCTGGGGCGTAGGTGGGGTGCTCATCTCCCACTCGCGGCCGTTGAGCCCATAGGTGGATAAACCACTTGAGTCCGTGACGCATGGCCAGTGCGACGTCAGACCTACAGTTACCTTCCCAGCCTCGGGGCATCACCGTCCTTTGACCGGTACCAAATTATACTGCTTGGTGACAGAGGCACATGCGTGTGAACAACTTGTCTAAGGTCGTTACCCGGCAGTGTCCTGGTGCGGAGTCGAACCTGCGCCCCAAATCTGAATTCGAAATCGGGTGCAAGTTTGCCCCAACTTTCATGTTCAAGCCCCCCTTCAAGGTTCCTTGTTAAGGTGTAGATTGCCCAGTGCAAAAAATTACAGGAAGCTTTCTTAAGGGTGTTAAATGCCCAGTGAAAAATAGGCATTTGATCTACACCCTTAATAAAACTCCCCCTATTTTTCACTGAGTGCAAGCTGCACGCACCAGGTATAGGGATAGAAGCCACTGGCAACAGAAATGAATTAGACTAAATCTAAGTTCAGTTCACTGCATCTAAGGAGTGTACAGAGCAACAGAAATAAATTGAACTGACATGGCCGTTTTCGTCACAACTGTGTCAAATATTGCACTTTTGGTCTTTTTTTCAAAAACTGACTTCAGTAAATTTGCAGATTGTTAACGACCACATCACACCCAAAACGTGTTGCTAGACTACCTCATGGAATCTAGTCAGCTCCAAAATCAGTGAGTTACAAGGCAGATTGGCACATTGTAACTTTCAGTATACTTCAAAATTGTCAACACAACTTCAGCATTGTGAAGGCTAGTGTATTTCAAGTTTACCAAGCTAATGAAATAATTCTGAAAATTAGTTAATCTCTGAACCTTTGAATCTGCAAAAGTTATAGGAGGCTAGAGCTTGCATTTCATGGACCACCCTGCAGATATGGTTATGACAACAATTGAGAAATATATATAACTGCTACAAATGTTATGATAAGTTCTGACCAGGATCTCGCTGTATATGCGAATTGTATGAACGTTGGTGCCGAAACTCTATTGCACTCTGTGTTGTTGACGTTTTCTTCAACGACCGATTCATGGCAACAGCCTTGATACCAGCACTGCTGTATGCAACACAACACCATCTGGCCAATAACACTGTAGCTAAGAGAGAGTTATATTTTGTAAAGCAGTTATTCTCTGCATTTATTCGACAACACAAATGTCTTAATAACTAAATGCAAAAATGTAAACTAGCAAAGATACTCTCACTGCCAGAACAAAATGTTTGGCATGTTTTAAAGAAATACTTTTACAGGCTTGGCAACCTCTTGTTGCCCTGCCAATAATCAAAAATCAGCACAAACAGCTCCTACTACTGCTGCTGATGTTAAGTCAAGGTATTCCACCGATTCAGGTGAATGAGAGCCGTGACTAGTGACTGCAATCCCGGAACTGAATTCTCAATCCCGGGATCCGGGATTGAAAAATTTCTAATCCTGGGATCTCATTTCGGGATTAGGCTTACAGATTGGTTGTCATTTTGGTATCCCCAATTGACTTATTTCATGCACAGGGCCCCCACGGAAGGTATATCTGAACTGTAGAGAGTGACATTGACAGTCGAAATACAAATTTACGGTGACAGCACGAAGTAGTACTCTAGCGCTTTATTCACCAGATGGCTAAAATTTTTATTTCTGTCATTTAACATGCAAAAAAGTACAATTTTGGCCAATTTGGGTAATCCCAAAATCCCGAGATTGAGATTGAAATCCTGGGATTCGGGATTGGCAAAAACGGCCGGGATCCCGGGATTCGGGATCCCGGGATTGCAATCCCTAGTCGTGATCCTTCCGTGAGGAGCCAGAGACATCTCTATTTTAATCAACGCTCAATTCTGCACCTGGACATTGTTTACTGCACTCAGCACTGCCGGCATGCCCACAACCATTACTGGTCTGAAGAAGAAAAAAAGAAGAAGTTCTGGAACTAGACTTCTACACCCCAGATAGACACATACTTCTAATACAAGCTGGGTCGCTAATATAAGGTAAAGGCACTGCAGGTCTCCAATACAAATCAACTGTTAAACTGGTACTGAACTACTGGTACTGGTATGACACTATTAGTGACATTCAGATTTTAGGCATTGCAAAGATGTGTCACTTGGCATATGCCATTTTTGCAAAATCAAATACTAATGTGTTTTGTCATCTTTGTCGTGTATTTGAAATGACAAAGACAAAGTTTAACGTTCGAATACAAGCCAGGTGTCTAATAGAAGCTGGGTCTATGTTACAAGCCGAGTTTTTTAAAGTCAGTTGCTCTATTAGAAAGCAAGGGCTTGTACTGCATGTGTAATATTGTAGCATTGTGTAATGTGTATGGATTTCACACACCTGTCCAAAGGTATGAAATCTTCAGTTTCAGCAGTAGGAGTCATTTCAGTCTTAACATCTAAACTCACAGCAAAATACACATCAATAAATACACACAGTGACAGTGAGCAAAGCTTGTCATAAATATTCATGCACCAGTCACAGCTGTTTTCCTAAGACATTCAATTTGCTGAAACACTGGCTTTTTCAAAATGTATATTGAAACATATTTGACAAATAAGTTGATTCAAGCTTCCAAAAAACCGGTCCAGAGCTTAACAAATAGATGAAAAAGAAAGAGTTTCAAGCATGTAACACAGCCCATACAAAATAAACAATTACTAAACTGTAATTGTTTCAAATGCAATGGTTTGCTATTTAGGTTACTGAACTCGTTAATTTCTTGTTTCAGTCCATGCTGAAGCCTCTGCTGCTCAAATAGAATACACCAACTTCTTCACACAGTACAGCCTAGCATCTCCGCAACCTTTCAGTTTTGTGATGACACCATACATATGGCAGTTTATAAAAGTCGTATGACCTACAAATTCATTCTGAAATAATCCCAAAAAGTTATCCTTTGGGGACCCAGTCTGATATAAAATAACTCTAAGAGATATTAAGCTAATTAAATAAAAACAGAGTTGCTAATGACAAATACTTGATAGTTAATGCAGCAAAAATTTACAACTGATATTAATTGCTGCTTTCAATTGAAAATTAACCGTGGTAATTGCTGAAGGAAATTCATACAGTTCTTCAGCAATCAGACACAATTAACACTTTTTATCAAAGCTACAAAGACAGAATAAGACATAGATGTTCTCTCCAAAAACAGATGCTGGTGGTCAAACACGTGTCATCATATCCAATTCATAATCTTCTCCTAGTAACACGACTTTAAATTTACAAATAAAACTTTGATTAATCATTTAAAATGTTTAATAATTCATTGTATGATTGATGTGTGAATTTCCACAGTGCAAAATAACCAGAGATAGCCATAATGCAGTGTCAACTCACGTTCATTTTCATCATCAGTCAATCTGTCATCCTCGGCCTCTGCAGATGACAGTTGTGAAGTAGACTCTGACGTGGAAACTTTCAGATGTCTTCTGTCCACAGCTGACACTGCTTCAAGCACATCTTCTGGCAACTTCGTTAACTTTTCCAATTTCAGCCTCTGAAGCAACATTTTCACACAAATGTCAAGAATGCTTTTATATCATATAGTATATGCTAATGACAAAACAATGTAATTCAATAAAGGTTGACAGAAAAGATTCAGAGCACCTTGTTCCTTAACTTTTTACCTGTTAAACTGTGGGGATATGGTTTCGGTC
>Ga0209671_1008295_pt1 | contig 10860 bp, 5 predicted proteins | sample WorMetHERISLAND2_2_FD_187401 | JGI IMG/M metagenome (GOLD analysis project Ga0209671, IMG submission 187401) | Marine gutless worms symbiont microbial communities from Max Planck institute for Marine Microbiology, Germany - Olavius geniculatus... | ecosystem: Host-associated > Annelida >...
TGACTACTGAGAACAGATTAAATGTCTAAGCTAATACAATAGTTCGTGCTTATACTTTTTGATTTTTGCAGTTTTACATCAGCGCTTATACAACATTAAATGAATTGCTTGCAGTTTTTTTTTTTTATATATAATTGTAATATAAATCGTCGTCAAATGTTCGATGCGCGTGTGGGTATAGGCCTAGTCGCTGGGTTGTGTTGCAGAACACATCCGTGACGTATGATCGGTGATATTAATTACTACTGTCCCTGCATGTGCATGGGTGACTGTCATCAAAGCGCAAAACCTGTCAAAAGTATCTAAACGTGCAAACTACAGCACAGCAATGAATTTTTTAAAAATGTCAGTTTGCTTAATAACGTGAAAAAATGCTACTTGGGCAGTAACGCAATAACAGAACAATATGAATCACTGCCACAACAGTAACCTATATGTTTGCTTGGAAATGCCTGAGCGCTGTAAAAAGGTAACAGAGCGAGACGCTTCAAAACATTGGTCCCAGATCACTTTGTACAAAAACTGTCAGACGCGTGGGTTATTCATTACGGAAACAATGCTCCAAAATAGCATTGCTCCTTTTATTGATGGATTTCATTTCTCGAGGAGAATGAACGTTTTCGCACCGCTGCTCACTGTCGGAGTCATCCGTTTTTCAAGCTCTGCTCTGTAGCGTTAAATGCAGTATAGACTACTGTATCCATTGATCAACGTTTTGCCAGAGATTTTTTTCCTATGTCGCATGCATCGCTGGCTACGTCTGTTTGGTTTGCCAGAAGGTCAGCGAACTGCGCTGTAAGTCTTAGCATACTATTTCCGCTGCAATTCTCCGGCGATTGTCTTATTCGCTGCGGCACGTGCGTCGACGTGACTATCCCACTATCGCTGCGACAAACAAAAGCTCGATTTCCGATTGCTGTGAAGAGAAGATTACTCGTATGCACTGCACTTTGACGTACGCTATTTCGGCTAATGCCTAATAACATAGTTTACTACTAGGCTACACTGTGTCCCGAAAAAAGTAACTTTCTAGACATCGTACAATAGAAATGTCAATTCTAAACAAATCCAAATAAAACTTCTTAAACTTAATCCCCAATAAATTGCTAAAGCGATCACCAAATTACGTTAAAATATTATTTATTAGCGGAGTTATTAATTGTTCAATATCGATAACAAAATATTTTCGTTACCAATATGGCGTTGGCGTTACATAAGTAAACCCCTCTGTTATTGTACATAAAACTTCAATAAACAACATCTGATTCTGGCAAAATTCTACGTCAACAGTGCATCATTTACTGATTAACTTCAGTTAAATCTGCCAAAGCAAACAATAGTTACTTCAAGTTGTGAAGTTACTCCAAAACACTTTAGTTTCAGGTCTTTGTGGGTGACGTCAGACACTAAGACCTGAAACTGAAGTGTTTTGAGGTGATCTCGCAAAAGCTGTTGTAACTATTGTTTGTTTTGGCAGATTTAACTGAAATTTAGCAGTTTAATTGCCAATAAATGGTTCATTGTTGACGTAAAATTTTGCCAGAATCGAATGTTGTTTGTTGAAGTTATGCAGATGTACAATACCAAAGGGGTTTACTCTTGTAACGCCATATTGATAACGAAAGTATTTTGTTATCAATATTTAACAATTAATAACTCAGCTAATAAATAATATTTTCAACAAAATTTTATGATCGCTTTAGCATTTTATTCTAAATTAAGCGTATAAAAGTTTATTTAGATTCGTTTAAAATCAACATTTTCAATGTACGATATCTAGGGGGTTACTTTTTTTCTGGACACAGTGTACTACAGTCTGATAATGTAGTGACGTCACAATAGCAATGACGTCATACATGCTTGTTGAGTTACTGATGTGCGCACACACATAGATACGCAAACAAAGTATTACTCAATTTTCGCAAGTTCACTGCGTTCACTCTGGCTGAGATATTAAAATGAGGTACAGCACGCAAATTAAATTGAGCTCGATGACCGAAAACAAATGAATAAAACTGGATGCTGTAGTTTATAAAGCATTTTTCTGTAGACACTTGCCTACATTATGAAAGTCAATAAAACAACAAACAACGGATTATTTAGTTTTGTTCTAACATAATGTTCGCTGGGCCTACTGAGCACGTGCAACCAATCGTCCCAGAGTGCAGAAAACAGTCATTCGCCATTATTGCAAATGTTCCAGTTAAATGCTTCGCTCTGTGTAATCAATCTTGTAGATCCACCGCATGCGTTTTTCAGCAAATATCAGTTGGCTAAGGCTAATTTGCAATCACAGGCTGCGCTGTTTTTAGATTGTCTATATATTCAACGACAGATTCCAAAATTTAAACTGTACGTCCGGAATATTGCGGTTATGCAACATTTAAAACTTAACAGTAATAATGAGCCTGCACGACATTTTCCAGTAAACAACGATAAGCTAAGGTTGATTACATTCAATTCAACAACTTAACGATTTGATACCCGTTGAAGCTAAATGATTAGCCTAGTTAAAATTGTGGGCTTATACACCGTGTCTCTAAAAACAGACGAATTGTTTTTGTCATAACTTCATCAAATTTTCACCAAGTTTAATAATTTTTAGCACACAGATGGCCAAGACGATAGAATTATGTAGGTGCACTCATTTATTACCTCACCTAATTTATGTCAACGCATTACCGTGTGAAACACAGATGCTTCAAATTGTTACATTACGTGGTGGATATTTGTATCGGATTGCTTACCTTTGCATAATCAATTCAACAGAGGGCGCTAAAACAACACGGGCGCAATTTCTCGTCCTATCGTATCGTAACATATCGACAATCGCTAAAGACGTTCTTGTTCTCTCAGTACTAATGTGTCCAACGCATTAAAAGTTTTATTTTTTTTACGACAAAACGCTATATAAATTCACTTTCGACATCTGCCTTTTTGACAAACGTCTGCTTCTATATGCCCACATTATTAAGTCATAAGAATCCAACATAAATTATTTAATTTATTACAAGCATGTCGTAGCTTATTGAAATGTCGTTGAAATATTGCCTACTTTATGCAAACTAATTGTATATTGTGTATTGTTATATAAGTCTTTAATAAATTTGCTTTGTTTTAAATAAACTAATTTTGGCAGTAATCTTGCTCAGATAATGTTTATTAGAGTAGTTTTGACTGAGTACTTGAGAATACAGCCCGTCGTCTAGGAGGCCATATCAGTAAAACACATTTTGTGCACTCACAAAAATAGTCAGTGTCGTATGTCGTGTTCAAACATAACTACTGTTTACAACCCGTCTGCTCTCAGCCTTCTATCAAACTGTTGGCAAACTGTCTGCTTTAAGACTCCACCCACGGTCATCAATATCAAGCGCGTCACAGAGCGGTTGGGACTCTATCATCATTGTTAACGTCTCACGTGTGTCGTATGCATTCATACGTGCCACGTGACACACGACCACGAGATTTAACTTGAAAGTAACCGCGATCAGAGTTTTTGTAGACCGGCAAAAGTAGGTTGGCGTTTAGTTTCTGTATGTGGTAAAGCAGCGTTAGTCGCTAAATTCTTGTAAGTATAAGAAAATGTATGTCGAACGACAGTAGTAACGTGGTAATACGTTATTTTGCTTTACTAGTTTAAAAAAGTTACTAGCAACACGTCACAGTTGCGCCATAATGTTTGTTTTTCTTGATTTTACTACAGATTTATTCTCTCGGATAGACTTTGTAGTGAGAAACAGTTAAAGTCAGACAAGTGGTCTTCCTTCGTCTGTTTCTCATCACAAAGTCTATCGCGATGAAAAAGAGAAAATAGTGAGAGTATATAGACATGTCTGACACCCAAGAGAATATCAAGCATGTCTGTAAGTCTTGCTCTTGTTTTGACGCAGCAACTTAAAGTTTTGTACAATGTTCTAAAACCAACACCAATACAGTGCACGAAATACTAATACTGAGTAATGTTGCAATAGAAAGAAAGGCCAATGGCGCCCGCTAAACCGATATATCTCCCCTATATGCACACGTAGGCCCACGCTGCCCATTGTTTCGTTTGCGGCAATAAGCCCATTGTAGGTCGATAAATTTGGCTGTGTCGCCATTCCATCATTTTGGGCACGCTTGGCTGCGACCTCTGTTCGTTTAATCGGTTTCAATCGGCGGGGTCGATTTCCAGGTCGTTTGCTGCGAAGCGAAGCGCTGATGCATTACTCACAGTCGTAGATCTGTGATGCAAGCTGGCTGTTCTGCTACGGCTGCTGATGCTGTTTCAGCGACTGCGCACAAGTCTTGTATCCATCGGCCGCTGCATCAGTCGACCGGCAACGATAGGCTACGCCTCAGCATTGGTGCCGTCGTCAACATAGGTAAGAGCTTAGCGTCGATTTTTAAAATTTCGCTGATATTTTGTTATCCAGATGATTTTGCGTTGAATTGTGCATTGCTGCACGAGTTTTCCGCTTAAGCTCAAGTCATAACGGCATAATGGCAATTATCAGAATATGCCTTGACCACTTTGGCTATGTCAAGCAAGTAACAATTTTGGTCACGTTTTGTGTTTTTCCATTTTGATATGATTTTTCATCCACGTAACTGGGAGCCAGCTAGAGTGCCGCTTTTTTAACTACGAGGTTATTTCGAGTAAAACATATTGCATAACATCAGAATAAACTGTTCACGAATTTTCCTTGCTTGCGTTTTTTTCGCTGCAGTTTTTAATTTTGTTTTCGTTGATTTCAAACTTTTGCTTTTTATAATTAGTGTTTTTTTATTTTTACGTGCCGGTAGTTGTTTTATTTTTTTTTGTTTTAATTTGTTTTAAAAAGTTTTAATTTTTTACATTTAGTCGGTTTTTCGTGTAAAGAACAAAATCTAATCATTTAAAGACGAAAGTAGTAAAACTGTGTGTAAAATGTATAGGCTATGTCAGGCAACTGATGCAGACCAGCAGAAATCGATGTTTATTACTGTTTAGGTGCAAAGAAATCTGCCATTTTACAGGAAGATTTTCTAAAAGTGATGTTTTGCCGTTTTAGATGATGGTGTCGTAACCGCAACGTATTTTCATTTTTTTGGCAAATTTGCCTGATAATTTTATTTTCAAATGCAGTACAGAAACATAGAAAAGAAACTAGCTGTTAAAGATGTCATTGTTAACCTATCAGTTTAGCGACGTCTGTGGTCTTCTAATATCCGAATTGCGCTAATGGAATATGGCTCTTAAAAGAAACGCCGTTGTACTTCGACGACTGTATACGACGTATTTAAAGCGTTCGTCAGCAGCGTTTAAATTATACATCGATGCTAATGCATTTGCTTTGAAGTCACCAGCGCTTTGCTCGCAAATAATGCGAAGATCTCTGTCTCCGAAGATCTAATTCTTGAATCTGCTTTTCATACACTTTCTGTATTTTGCTTTTTTCGTGATCAGTGGTTGGTTTTAACGGCCCGTGGCCGTAGTAAGTTAAGTTTAACAAAAATAGTTTATTTTAGATTAAATGATAGATTAAGTTAATAACAATAATTCGTTGCTTATTCGTATTTGGCACACGTGATTAATATATAATTAGCTGTTACTTTTTTGTTGCTAGTTGGGATTTTTTGTTAAAAAGGCCGCACAAATAAGTTAGCAAACGGTACATTATACTTTTTGTACACTTTTTATTATTAGTGGAAATACTGCGGTCAGCTTTAAACAACTGTCACTTTAATCAACCGCCAGAATAAACGGTACCTCCCGTTTATAGGCCTGGCCTATGTGAACTTCAAAATGTTCCTTGGAATGCGCCACTAATATCTGCTTATAACAGACTAACAAACTATGCAACTATTCGAAAGTTTTTTTTTTTAAAAAAACATACATACACCCCACCTCCGATCTAAGCTTGCGGCTTTTGACCGCTTACTTTGCTTGCTGGCGGTATAGATCATAGCTTAGTTGGTTACCAGTTGTTGGCAGCTAAATTCTATCTATAGGCCAGTGTCTCTAGTGTAAGTATGCAAGGTGAGTGCCCGAATTCTGCGAGCGAGTCTGCAAGCGCTGATAACAGAGAGCGCAGCAAAACATATTTAGCTCGTTAGAGAAGCGCTCTGTATTATATATAGCTGTCTCTATCAGCGGCCGCTTTATTTACGGCATGCACACATGATACGCCCGAGCAGCAGCTACCTATAGATTGCGAAAGATTATTTACGGCTATCCAAAACGTTACAGTTTGATGATAAATGGGTATTCACAAACTGAAATGCATAAAGCGTACCATAATGTATCTAACAAGACCAACATTTCACTAGATGTCATGAAAGGAAGCGAAGAAGACAAAATATTTTTCATTTTTGTTTTTATAAACTACTTTGTTGGTTTTACTGTATTTTACTAAAATATAGAGTTTTTTGTTCAGCGTTTTGACGTACGGCAGTTTCTGACGATGAGTATAAACTACTGACTACTGCAACGCAAATCAGTCATTGCTACTGTGTTGGACCGTTGGTCATCGACTAAGCCATTTTGATTATTAGATGCGGTTAAACTCACATATATAACGTAACAGCTGGCTAAAGGCCTAGGCCCCTAAATAGGTTTGATTTTATCTTCGTTTTATCTGCGCAAACGTTAACCCCAGGGTCAGGTTCAAATCCCATTAGGCCCTGTTCGATAAAAATTTTCTGATATAGATGTAAAGCCTATAACTTACCACGAATTTAGCGTTGCTGCTGTATAAGATTTAATTGAGATAGGCCTATGGCTCTTTAAATTCGGAAGCCAGTTTATACAAGCCAGGGAATGTCGTGCTGCACCAAGTGAACTTTTGAGCGTCGCAACACGACATAAAAAGCCCTTCCAGGCGAAAAAATGTCGCGTTGCTGTTCGACATTCTCTTGCCTGTGAGGTCTCTTTGTTGTGCTGCCCGCTGTTTGTTCAAACATGTTGAACATGCTTAATTCCGCCTCTGGTTTACCGCAGTAAGTGGTTTATTAGAACTAGTGGCTACTGATTTTCTCAGTGCAATAGTCACAAGTTTACTTGTCGCCAGAAAGGACGGCGTTGCCATGAAAACCCGAACATAATCCATGTCAGGATAATCCAATCTAAGCTCCGTAGGGTAAAAGTAAAGAATAAAGTGAATGTCGGCGGGGACAGGGTAACACTGTGATAAGAAGCCTTTTTGCAAGTAGCAGTTGATTGGCATAGGCTAATGACACCACAGTACACTTCTGCAGTCATCCATTGTCCGCACCACGGAATGGATAGACCAGCTTCCCAATTAGCCACAGATAACTTTATTCTGTAGCCTGTGAGCTACTACTCATTACATGTCCTTTTGCTGAAGGAAGGAGGCTAAGTTGACAACTTGTTCAAGGTTGCTGTCATTGCTGTCAAATGACTTGAGCGAGATTCGAACTGCAACCTAAAGTTAAAGTTACGAGTCCGATACTATATCACTAGACCATTTGCACTTAGCTGTATATTGATGGAATTGTTTGGCGAAGTGGAAAATGAACGCTAGAGGTTATACGCATGCAGCGTACGTGACAGCCGAACCGTTTCTGAGCAATTCTGCGGTTGCAGCATCTGCAGAACACCTGTCCAAGGTTAAACATATGCAGAGGCCCCATGCAGGTGAGAGTTAATGTCAGCAAAGTTGGCCCCTCTCTTCGTTATACTGATAATAATACGTTTATCAATGACTCCGAGGCAAAATTGTCGGCAGATGTGCATGAAAACGAACGAGGCGTAAAATGTTGTTGAAATTGCTGAAAGGTTTACTGACGTCGGCGATGACGCTTTTTACGTCCGAATCTCCCGCCTGATTCGTTCTCATTGACTTCAGTAGCACTGCAACACTTTAACTTTCACCATCCGCAGGCTTGATTACATTAAAACTTGTTCACATTTTTCTTCAAACTGTCAACAGATGAACTCTAAACTACTACACAAGCAGGCAAGCAATTTCATACATCGATTTTGCTTTTGGTGAACGAATATTTTTGTAAGTCATATTTAGTCGTATTTTTGTTCAACTTAAAACCATGCATACTCTGTCCGAGTTTTACTGACAGCGCTTTCCATTAGCTATGTCCGACGTTTTTCCGTTCGTGCAATTTCGGCGCTGTCTGGTCGCGTCAGTCACGTTTAGTGCGAAAGCTCTGATGAGTGTAGTTGCTGTCATGCCGTACTACTCAAGCCGGTGTCACAACTGCAACACGTCTAGCGGATACGATCTCGCACGAGTCACGTAGACGAGTTGGTGTCAAGATCGTGTGTGCACTTGTGAGTTGTAACAGCGACTTGACGGCTGCTGATAGCATTTCTGTCGCGTTTTGACGGAATATTACACAGAATTGGCCGTCTTCGGGTGGAGTGGAGATGCGACGCCCACCGTGAATAACGACCTGATACAGTACAGATAGGCGACGGGCGGACATGAGCCAATTCACAGAACCTAAGTCATGCTTCGAACTTTTACGTGTGACCACGCGAAAGAAATCTGTTCCAATAGCTCGCACTAATACGTGACTTTCGGAGAGCTAAGGCAAGCTGCAACCAGATATTATGAAGTGTAAGATGCTGTTTTCCAACCCGCAGAATTTGAAGAAACTCGAAAAATTTGATAGCATTGAAAATCGCAATTATTACAACTGCAGTTACTGCATTTATTTTACAGAGAACTTTGGCTTTTATCGCTGCAGGACCGTAATGTAAAACTTGTATAGTAATTGTGTAATATAGTGATTTTATTTTTCACTGAGGTTTTTATCTTATGTTATCGCATACTTTCTTAAAATAACAACTAATAGCTGCAAGTCTAAGACTCCTTATCATTTTCGGAATAAGAGTGCCTATAGTACAAAACAGTAAAATTGCAGGAAAGTTGTCACTGCGTTAAATTTACAGGAAATGAGAATTGGTTTTCAGACCCGCACTAAGGTTCCAGACACCTTTCCAAAACATCAGTTTCAGATATGTCGCTAGCGGTTGACAACAGAAAGGTAGCTGAAATAAATCACATCCTTGCGTTAGTGTCATTTAGTCCCGGATATAGGACAGGAAGCCGAGGATCTGTTTCTGGGTCTAAACACATGTCATTATATGGTCCCTAAATTACAAGCTAACAAAGCTATATTTTGTAGGCCTATCCTTTCTGAAGACTTTACTCTTTGACATTTATGTAGGCGGAAAGCTCGCAAACTTCTCGTCCCTAGCTACTGTTGACGGCTATTCTTGACTGATGGAACCATTACAAAATTAGAGCACAGTGTGCTTCGACAAGCGCGTGCAATTGCTACGTTTTGTACATGTTAAACAAAATCATTTTCTTTTGAATTTGCAAATGTACGCGGGGTGCATATTAACATATAAATGGCGTTAAAGATTTGTCACTTTTGCAAAAATGTTTTAGGCCTAAAAGCGTCGACTTTCAGGGGCTACGCGGCAAATGCGAAAACGAGTGTTTTCATCTTTTCATCTTTTTTGAGCACGGCGTGAAGATAAGACGTGGTAGGTAACATGCAAAATAAAAGGAAAAAAATGTTTCGACGGCCTACAAATTATGTGGCTTGTCCAGCAAAAATATTTTTCCTGTAGCAACGTCTAAAGCATTTGCAAAATTCATGTTTTTTTAAACTTTTAAGAATAACATAATCGGCTGGGAGATAGAAAGTTTTCTGTTTTTTTGACATTTTGGCGTTAAGTAATGCCTAGATTATTATGTTTTGACTTGTGGTACTTTGTTTCAGAGCATTTTTAAAATTAACCAAAAATTTGGGGCAAAGCCCACGTGAGTCCGCCCGGCGCCGTAAGTCCGATTGGGGGAAAAATTTAGGTGGTAAAATTTCCCCGTAGCAGAGTCACGAGGCTTGAACTCCAAAGCATTAGCATTCGCAGAACTCGCATTGTTGACAACATTGTCATTATCCGTGCTGGTGGACCAAAGTTCACCAATTTTTTTCTGAACCCAACAGATAGATGTTGATCGGTTTGTTTTCAATTTTTGATATTTCGTACGGTTCCTAAGATATTTGCGGTCAAAGGTGTCCGAAACCGAGCCGAACTTTCGAATTTTTGGCTCTTCCAAATTTTTGGGGTCCCCCCTCCAAAAAAAAATTGTACGTAAGTGATCATGCCCAATTTATGGCCCGTCATGTGGCAAAGTTTCGTGGAAGTACTTTCTTTACTCCCCAAAACTACAGCCAATGTTCAACCCTTCTTTGAAAAAAATTGTAAGAGGGACCCCGTTTCCGGTGGGAAATACGCTAGCAAGACTTGGTCATTCTGTAACGCCCTTTTAAAAAATTTTAGGGCGCAGCACCCCTTGAAAGCCGAAATATGGTCTTTAAAAAAGACGCTTTGGGTGGATACAACTTGAACTTCAGATCTTTGTGGTGACTGGACCAAAGTTTACCTAATTTACTTCACCCAACGGGAAAGGATCGCGGTAGAAAATGTACTTGGCCGATTTTGAATATCTTCATCCGTTTTGAAAATATTTGCCGTCAAACTTTGAATTCGTCCGAAATCCGGCCAAATTTTGCATGTTTTTGGCCCCTAAATTTTTTTTGAGGAAAGTCTCCCGATATTTTTGATCCTTATTTCAAAACTGAGCATACTACCGATCACGACGTAAAATTTCGCACCGATCGGCCGACGTAGCTCGAAGATCTCGCAACAGGAAAAAAGTAAAGAAACGCCAGCAAAATATAAGTCTGCTTCGAAAACTATCGTTTTCCGGCGAACTAACTAAGCAATACAAATATGTGATTCATTTTTGTAAGCACTGCAAATATAATGAAAAATCTACTACAATTCCAGACATAAAAACATTTTTTAACGGATGCTTTGGTCCATTTTGTATTGCACTG
>Ga0209671_1008297_pt1 | contig 10859 bp, 5 predicted proteins | sample WorMetHERISLAND2_2_FD_187401 | JGI IMG/M metagenome (GOLD analysis project Ga0209671, IMG submission 187401) | Marine gutless worms symbiont microbial communities from Max Planck institute for Marine Microbiology, Germany - Olavius geniculatus... | ecosystem: Host-associated > Annelida >...
CGTTAATTACTGCCGATGACGTCACAGTAACGTTTTGATAAACAGTAATTTATATTGTTTATACATAATATCACTAAATTATCGTTTTTTTAAAGTAATCCCCGGCTGCCCACCAGGTTCATCTTTCAGCAGGACGGCGCATCAGCACACAGCGCGCAACGCCGCGCAGCGCATAGATCTGGCTGCGGGCCAGCTGTCCAGATATCATCTCAAAAGACTCATTTCGCTAGCAGGGCAGAACCCCCATAAGGACGATAAAGCAGTCAAAAATGGCCAATTATAATATGAAATCTGACCGAATTAGTAGACAGCAGTATTGTATTTAAGCAAACACAATGGGCAAGGCGGTCGTCGACGGCCGTTCAGCCCCCGCCGCCAATCCAGAAAATTTATCACGTGGACGCTTTTCGCTTTCGCTTTTTTCCTTAACAGAGTGTTCAAAGAATTGAATTGACTAAGTAAATAATCAAACGATTTCGTAACTATAATCTTAATCAATACGCTCTTTTTTCTTCCTTCTCATTCCCTATAATGCACTAATCCACGGAGTTGAGTACTAATGTCGTGCATATGGGTCAAAATTACTAAGAACAAGAATGATTCAACACAGTTACACAGTCGGTCTATGCAGAAATAGACGCGCAGAAGCGCAATTTCGAACAAGGGGTTTGGTACTGATTTTCTACGACTTTGTATGGCGTGATTTCGCACGTTGGGTTATTTTCACTGGCCAGCTGCAGAACCCCTGGCAGATGCTCGCGGAACGTTACGTTTATTTTCACTTTAACTGTAAGTGAGCTTTTACGCTATTCTTTTGCGTGCTGCTTCCGTTGTGTATTGACAAAAAATTAATATAAACAATTATAAAATTTCTGCTTCTGTTGCATTATAACCTCGTCAGTGAGAGCGCACCGTGTATTTTGTATTTACTGTTGCTTGTCAATGAACGTCGTGGGTGATTGGAAACCAAAGACTACACTACAAAGACCCAGTAAAACGTTCGCATCGTTAATTCTATTTTCAGTTCGGCGAACTCATAGAAGCAGCGCAAAATTTGCTACTTTCAGTTCGGGGAAAAACAGATAATGCCCGACGCCGCCGAGCCGCTGACATTCTGTCTCCGTCACTATCAGGCGCTGAGCTGGTCTCACGTCCAACACTGCAGCGACTGACACAATTTCCAGCCTTACCTCATCGGCAGTCGACGGCCTGGCGCAACTAAAATGTTGTAGCAAGTTAACTAACTACCTAATAAAGCTGAAGTACATAAATTTAAGTTGCGCAATAATTAAGATTTTAGGTCTATGCTGTAAGTACACGAGCAGGCCATTATGGTCCAATTCTGCCATTGTCTGGCTGGGAGTAAACTGAAAGATTTTTAACCTCTCAGTATTTTGAAAAGATATGAATGAGAAATGTGGCACTTAATCATTTTTTTAGTCCAACTTGTACAGCGAAAGAACGTCGCCCTGCACAAGTCATGGTAAATTGCGTTACTCGCCACCTGTGCAGATTTCATCTCAGGAGCCAGCGCTGGTAACAAGGAGTTTGCTACAACTTGGAGTTAAAGGTCCTCCTAATATTTTTTCCACTTTGGAATTACTGAATGTATTCATCATTTCTAATGCAGTACTGGTCGCGGTGTGAAATTAATAGCAGTTCGACCGAACTGATTTTAGTACCTAGCGCAATTAGCTGCACTTCAGGGGCCAAATTTTCAAAATTTTCTTAAGACATTTTCCAAAGATGTCAGATGATTTAGGAATTCCAAAGAAGTTTTCCTATCTCGATTTTTGACGGCTTTCTTTGCGTTTCCAAAGAACTTCTTCTTTTCTTATCTTCCTAAACTCGTTCAACCAATCAGATGTGCTTATACCGACCATGTGACATAATCAAAGCTTTTTAGGAAAACTTCTTTGGAAAACTTCTTATCTTAGCATGTCCACGGGAAATGCATTTTACACACCGCTTCATTTTTTAAGTTGACCAAACGTCAATTTCTTTTACTTACTCATTGTTGAGTTTACCGCAGCGTTATGCAAATAATGTATGACGTCACATATGACATCTAAGCTAAGTGTCAACATTGTGTACTTTTTTGCAAATTTTGTTATATTACACAGCTTTCTCCATGCAGGACAAAGTTAGTGCTTTCCTATATATTTGCCTAAATTCTTCCTAAGAAGTTTCCAAAGAAGTTTTGAGAATCTGCATACTTTCTTTGGAAAAGAAGTCTTCCAAAGATCTTCCTAAGAAGTTTCGAAAATTTGGCCCTAGATCGCCGAACTGCTTTTAGTAAATTCTGATTCTTTCAAGTCAGTTCGCCGAACTGACGATAGTAATTTTGGTCACCAATCCTTCAGTTCGCCGAACTGACCGTAGCACTGAGCTATTTTCTTTGTTTCTTTTGTTCAACGGTTTCCTTACTAGATTTCTTACTTCTTTCTTTCTTACAATCTTACTGGATTGCTCCCTCACGCAAAATGTTATAGACCATGTTGTTCTATTGAAGTTGCGGTTAACTTTCGTGCCTGCGCACAGTCTGAACTTCTGAAGTGGATTGGGTGACATCTTGGGTGGCATTACGTGCCAAGGGTTATCAACCTGTCCACCGATCACTGCATTATAAGTTACTTTGTTGCACACTATTTCGTCTTAATAGACGATATCTAAAACAAAACGTGCAGGTTTTTTTCTTTTTTTTGTTTAAAAAAATTCTTTTACCTTTACATGCATTACATTATGTGATCTCGCCATCAATATGGTGGTGTTTTAGGCGTTACTAAGAGTATTTTTACTGGTTACAGAAGTGTTGCGAGGAGGTAGGAGGAAGTGATGTAGACATGAAGCCGGATTGTACATATTTTGGAAGAAGGATCACAAAAGTTTGCTCTTTTGCAATGCTGCTCTTGATGGTACCTAAGTTGTCTTTAAATCACAGGTGTCTCTAAGTTGTTTGTCTGGGTAATTAGTGATCAGTGTTGTCTTTTTGTAGGTTGATGATTCAGCTTGCTGATGTAAACAGCCAGTCAAGCACTGGTATGTTTTACATGATGTGATCATGGCTGCGGAAATTAGCAATTTATGAATTCAATTATTATTGTTAACAGTTTTTTAATTAATTTTTCGTTTGATTATAATTTAAGACATATCTTTCACTTTTGATCGCTATTGTGTAGGACACATCAAGATTTGTAGTTTTATACGCGTTGCATAGTGTTAGTTTTGCAGTATGCACTCGTGAACGGACTGCTAATTAAACTACATGTCTGTGGTGTGAATCATTGCAATTTTAACTAGACTTTGCTTTTACATTATTTTGATAGAAGTTTTTAGCTGAGCAACGGCACGCTGTTGTTTATATGTATTGTTTTCTAAATTGTGGCGTTTTGTTAGTGCAGAGTTATATCTTGTCTGCACTATATTATACAGGTGCAAGTTCGTTTGAGGTGAAGATTGAAGCTGAGAGTAATGATATCACTGAGCATCCATGTGATGACAAGCCAACTATAATAGGATCCATAGGTTAGTGTATGACAGGGATCATAGAATTATGTGATGTGTATATATATATAACTCTATGCATAGATAGTGATCTTTTGTATAATCCAGCAAACCATCCCTGATCCACGGAGTTATGTGTGATTCTTTTTCAATCTCCAGTGACGTTAGTTTGGCTCTATGCCAGTGAAGATTGTAGTCAGAAATGTGGACAGTTTATAACCACGAAACTTCAAACCTCAGAGAAAAGTTGGCTTTTTTAACTTGATATGCTTTCTTGTATCCACGTAAAATTGGGGTGTAATTTCACTTACATACTTTTGACTTTGAGCGTAAATATCTCTGAACTGCATAGGGATATCGACAAGCGGTGAACGGCGTTATCAAATACAGTTAGTTCCGCGTTGAATAAAAAAAATTGTGTGAACTTCAGTCTACTAACATCAGAGATTACGCGGCTAATGTTTACCCACCAAAATCAAATTTTTCGGAAGGCCATATTTCGGCCCCTAGGGGGTGCTGCACCCCCAAATTTTTACACGCGCTAGAGAATGACCAATTTTTAGTAGCGCACCCCCCACTGGGGATGGGGGCCCTTTTTACAGCGTATTAGACGAAAGATCTTTGGAGCCAAAGGGAGTAGCTTCATGAGACTTTGCCATGTGACGTGCTACTAGATGGGGGTGATAACGCGGGTGCAACTTTTGGGGGTCACTGCCCCTTTAAAATTTGAGAGGGCAAAAAACGTGCAAAAATTGGCGCGATTTACGACAACTTTCGAGTTTGAGCGTAAATGTCTCTGGAACCGATGAAGATAGCGACAAAATCTAAACGGCGTTGATGAAAACGATCTTTTTGGGCGTTGAACAAAAAAATTTTGTGAAATTTGATCCACTACGAACAAAGTTATAAGCGCTCATGTTGACCTACCCTAAGTCGACAATGCACGTTCGGCATATACCAATGCATTTGAGTTCAGGCCACGTGACTTTGATGCCGGGGAAATTTTACCCCCCTCCCCCCTAATTTCCCCCAGTCGGACTTAGGGCGCCGGGCGGACTCACGTTGGGCTTTGCCCCAAATTTCTAGTTTAACTTGATATGTTTTCTTGTATCCACATATAATTGGAGTGTAATTTCACTTACATACTTTTACAGGTCTAAGCCAAAAATATACAAAATGATTTTGTTTTAGTTCACATACTCGCATTAGCTAATAGCTAGTTAACTAGTGATGGACAAACTTATTTGTTTGTGGAATGTAACAATAAAAACAGCACAAAAAATGCCTGTTACATATTTGCAAGTTGCAGTGATGTTAGTTAGAAATATTTTTTGCTGGTGTTTTTGTATAGAATTATAAACAGTTTACTACTTTTAGTTTTGTTTAGTATTATTTGTCTTGTGATTTTAAGATGTTTGTCTCAAGACCTGTTTTGGGCTACATTCACATAGACATAAATACAAGTACGAGTTCGGGTTTTTTCGCAGCATATACAATATTTACTCGTAGAGATGGGGTGTTCATGGTTACTTGTACAAGCATTGCTCAATGTGTGTTGAAAATATCTAGTGAAATCATTTCGAGTGAATTTTTTGCGAATAAAACGTTTAACAATATTCTACTCATTCTCAGACTCACACTGGTGTCTGTGTGAATGCGCCTTAAGATATGTCGTAAGATTTGTGTTTTGTGAATTGTTTTTGTTGCCTTAGGTGAATGTTGGTGTAAAAATTGCTTTAAGATTATCTCATGATCTTCCGCAAGTTGTACTTTTAGTATTGTTATTTTCTGTTTGCATGTTTACATTTCTATGCGTGACAGCAGGTACTGCTATAGCGCATCATAGCCGTCACAATTCTGTTTGTCTGTTCATCTGTCTGACGCACATGTGAATCAGTCAAAAGTGGTGCAAGCTAGGATCACCAAATCTTCACCTTTGGCTGCCAGGAGGACTCTAGTTTCAGGATCAGTAGATATTTTCTATCAATTGGAAAGGGCCCCCCTTAGCAAGGGTGTGGAATGAGAGTGGGTAGGGAAAATTTGTGATTTTTAGCTAATAAGTTGAGCTGTATCTCAGAAACGGTGAGAGATAGGGTTTAGGTTACTATTATTGACTGTTAAAAAGTCGTACAGGGGCTTTCGATTGGTACCGAGAGCAATGCCTTTGGATGACCTTGAACATCAAAATATGGTTTTTATGGATTTTTGTACGATTTTGAATTGTGCCAAAAACAATGGAGATAGACCAGTACAACCTGCATATGAAACTTTCAGCACTAATCGTCGATTTCAATGGTCCAGCTCTCGACCACCTATGTTTAAGGAGGCCTGCTCACTAGGGCATCAAAGAGGTGTGTGGTGTGCCCCTTCAAAATGTGCATTTCTGTTGCTCGAACAACTACAGCCGCACGTAACTGGCAGTGCCATGTGGCGTGTGTTAATGAACGAATGAAAATTATCACATCCAGTGTCGACTGCTGGGATCGGTGAGGTTAGATTTTGTTTGCAGTGGCCTTCAAACATGCATCGCTAAGGCATGTTTCCCTTTGTGTCAGCTGGGCTTTCTTGTATTAACTGTTATATCTAGGGTTAGCTAAACATGTATGCATCTCTATTTGGGTAGGTACAATCAGTACAGGTGAAGAAGGCTGAGGTGTAAACACACGCCAGGTACATTAGATTCATATCTGCAGTCTGACAGTGTAATCCGATGTCTGGCTGAGGGCTGAGATCGGTGGCACCATAAGTGTCTTGTGACTTTTATGCCTTTACTTGTTTCACATTTGCTATCTATAAGTCTGCTGTATATTGTACAGATGAAAGTTTATTTGAGGTGAAGACTGAAGCTGATAGTAATGATATCACTGAGCATCCACATGATGACAAGCCAACTATGGAAATTGGAGGTTAGCGTGTTGACAGGGATCATGAAATTATGTGATTATGTACAACACTGTAGTATTGTGCGATACCTGAAATTGTAGCCACGATAATGATGCTGTCTCAGGTATCGAATATTGTGATATTGTGATACTACTGCGATACCAGAAGATCATATGAAACCTTGGTCCACAAGTATGTCAAGAGGGGGGTAAATTTTTCCCGCACCCCTCAACGTTTGCATGGCCTCGCTGTCGCTTACAGATATATGTTTACTGTATGTTTGACAAGGATCATGTTTGACAAGCTTATAATGACGTGTTTTTTTGTTGCAGTAGTTGTCAACTGTAGAGTGATTCAATTGCAAACTGCATAGTATTGAACTAGTATTGTCACGATACTTGGTGGTATCATGGCATCACGATATATCAAGACTTTTTTGATACTGGTATCGAAACATTGGTACTCGCAGTACTTATCAAGACATCAAAGGTATTGCTCAACACTACAACACTTTATGAGTATTTTCCAAGCCACAAAGCCCATAGGACTCCAGCTGTCCAGTAACCCCAGTTTTCTTAACCCTCAGCCAGACGCTAGCTTACATTGCCAGACCACTGCATCATGCTTTGATCTTGTACACTCCGGACTTTGTTGATACTTATTGTCTCTGCCCATAGAGGGATGGCCAGGTTGGGTTGATTTGAGTAGGTTTCTTACATACAGAAATAGTTTGCCTATCAGCAGATGGTCAGCCATATAGGTACTAACTGGGCTCAGTCTTAATTAACTTAAACATAACTAAAACAAACCACCAACAAAAAAGCAACAGGAAAATTGACCCACATTATAGATTTGTGTAATTTGGAAAAAGTGCATAGTCGTCAAAGATGTTTGTGCAATTGGCGATGGTGTCATCGTCTTAAACAAAGTTTTCATTCTAGCTAATTGCTCATGCACTTATGTGCAGTTAAGAAACTAGTGACTGACTCATGCCTACATAATTTTGTGACACCGTGACTTTAGCCTGACATTTTATTGTAATGATGGATCAATATATTTTATAATTACTGTCATTATGGTGGTTATTATGGTGGGTCATAGGTACGATTCATTACTGATTTTCTTGGATGAGATACAGCTGTTTGAGTTTTGAAGATTTATGTAGGAAAAAAATGTCATGGCATATTTCACATTCTCAGCACCTCACTCTGTTCCATTAACATGACACTGGTTTTTGTAGTACTACCAGTGTTGCATGCTTAGAATGAAGTCATGTATGCTGTATTTTATACAGGTGGATGTTTATTTAAGGTGAAAATTGAAAGTGATGGTAATGATGTCACTGAGCATGCACATGATGACAAGTCAAGACCACATCTGTGTACAGTGTGTGGCAAACGGTTTACAAGGACAGATCATTTGAAGCAACACAAACAAATACATACTGGAGAAAAATTGTATTCGTGTACTGAGTGTGAGAAACATTTTGTTGCTGAGCGTTACTTGAGTCAGCATATGAATGTTCACAGCAGCAAATACGAGTGCCCTGAATGTGGAAAGTGTTTTAGCAGCAACAAAGACTTAACAAAACACAGACTCAGACAAAAACATTCTGAAAAGTCAAAACCATATTTGTGTACAGTGTGTGGCAAACGGTTTACAGCAAAAGGAGATTTGAACATTCACAAACAAACACATAGTATAGAAGGTCTGTATTCATGTACTGAGTGTGGGAAACATTTTTGCACTCAGCGTTACTTGAAGCAACACATGAATGTTCACAGCAGTAGATACATGTGCAATGAATGTGGAAAGTGTTTCAATCGCAAGGATTACCTGACAAGACACAGTCGAAGTCATTCAGGGGAAAAACCATTTGAATGTGCAGTTTGTGGCAAACGATATGTAGCGAAAGGAGATTTGAACTATCACAAACAAACACATAGTGTAGAAGGGCTGTATTCATGTACTGAGTGTGGGAAACATTTTTGCACTCAGCGTTACTTGAAGCAGCACATGAATGTTCACAGCAGTAGATACATGTGCAGTGAATGTGGAAAATGTTTTAAAGGCAAGTATCACTTGACAAAACACAGTCGAAGCCATTCGGGGGAAAAACCATTTGAATGTGCTGTTTGTGGCAGACGATTTGCACAATCATCTCAGCTTGTTGCTCACAGCATAACACACAGTGGAGAGAAAACATTTGAATGTACCATTTGCGGGAAACGATTTGCTCAGTCAGATCGCCTTGCTGTTCACAGCAGAATTCACAGTGGGGAGAAACCATACAAATGTTACGAGTGTGACAAGACATATAATCATTCTAATGATTTAATCTCTCACATGAGAGTCCACAGTGGAGACAAGCCTTACAAGTGTTCACTGTGTGACAAAAGTTTCAGACTGTCTTGCAACTTGCAGACACATATACGTCTTGTACACAGCAACAAAAGACCATATGATTGTGGTTACTGTGGTAGGCAGTTTAAAAGTAGCCGTTATCTGAAGGTTCATGTTTATACTCACACAGGCACAAAGCCATACTCATGTAGACACTGTTCAGACTGTTTTACACATTATGGTCAACTGAAGGTTCATTTACTGAGGTCGCACAATGAAGGTGCTTGGTTCACATGTCACATTTGTCAGAAGAAATTTAGTGAAAATGGTAGCCTCAAGCAGCATATACGTCGTCATGAAGGTGCGAAGCCATATTTTTGCAGTGAATGTCCAATGAGCTTTTTTACTGCAAGCCACATGAAATGTCATCAGCTGAAACACTCCGACTTTGAAAGGTTTTGCTGTGGTTTTTGTGCTAAATATTTCATACACAAACGTGATGTTGAAAAACACAAATGTTCAGTTGAACTAGGATATGACAGTGTCTTCACAAGGCAAGACTGAGACAGAGAACAAACAATCTGTGGACAATTGCTTGTTGGACAGAGTTGCTACTGTTGACTCAAGACTTGTCAGTGAGATTCTGTGTACAACAGATTGTGTCATGCTGCTTCAGTACTCTATGTCATCTAGCTCACAGTACAATGTATTCAGTGAGGTCAAAGTTCTGTTAACTGCTTTGTTTCAGTCACTCACTGGTTGTAGCACTGGTGCTCAGCCTGCTTCGCTACTGTAACACCATGCTCGTTTGTCTATCGGTTAACCTCATTAGTGTCATGGGCGTCTGCACCATGTAAACATTGGAGAAAATGTTCCATCAGAAACGTATGGGACAGATTTTTCTGTGAGATTGTTACAACTTTGTTGAGGAGTATTATCGGATCGACTTTGATTTTGTGGTTTGGGACACGCGCATCCAACGCATTATGGGCAGAGGTAGGCGTAATGTACTCAGGTCCTCAACTTTTTTGTTTTTGAACTTAGGCCCACCAAATTTGGGGACGTTGTAGCCCTACCCCAGGGTTCTCCGAAAATGCCGAAAAAAGTGGACCAATGTTCATCGATTTCGAGAAAATCGGGTCCAAAGTCGAAAATTAGTTTCGAAATTGCGGGACTCCCCTTTACCCCAATTTTTGGGGAATTTTTTCGAAATTTTCACTTTAACCACAAAAATATTGAATAAACCAAACGAATTTTTTACTAGCTTTGCACATAAGTATTAGATACACAGTAGTATGCACATTGAAAAAAATTATCCAAGTACAATCGGACAATTTTTTGCTAGGGCCCCCCAAAGTTACCCACTATGGTAAATTTTAGGGTTTTTGACGCATAACTTTGTTGTTTTTGAACTGTGGTCCACAATATTTTGAGGTTTTGTAGTCCCTTCTCAGGGCTTTTTAAAAATGACGAGATATGTGGACCAAAGTTCACCAGTTTCGAGAAAATCGGGACCGAAGTTCAGAATTTGATCACCCAATAACTTTTTTGTTTCTGAACTTTGGCCCACAAAATTTTAGTGGGCTGTAACCCTTCCCTAGGGCTCTCCAGCAACATTGAAATATGTGGACCAAATTTCACCAATTTCAAGAAAAATCGGGTCCAAAGTTTAAAAATTGCTCACCAAATAACTTTCTTATTTCTGAACTTCTAGCTACCTCTAATAATACTGCGATGGGTTAATACTGCGATGGGTGACTGCTTGTGGGCAGGTAAGCCATCTCGGGATGTAACCAACCGCCTAGGTCAACTCAGCCTTCCATCCCTTCGGGGTAGGTAAATCGAGTACCGGCCTATTTGGCTGGGGTTAAGGCGGGGTGCATTCACCTCTGTCGGGTGGCAGGTAACACTGTGTGATCCCATATGACTAGGGACCAACTTAATTCACGATTTCACGGCCGTGACATTTTCCGTGAAATTGGCCTTCTTCCGTGAAAAATGCTGATTTCCGTGAAATCCGTGATTTTTCGTGAATTTTAGCGCTTTTAGTTTAATTTATGACAATTCCAGAGTTTTATCAGCAGCTTTTGTACGGATGTTGCTGTTTGCTATGTGTCGCACTTTAGCAC
>Ga0209671_1008298_pt1 | contig 10859 bp, 11 predicted proteins | sample WorMetHERISLAND2_2_FD_187401 | JGI IMG/M metagenome (GOLD analysis project Ga0209671, IMG submission 187401) | Marine gutless worms symbiont microbial communities from Max Planck institute for Marine Microbiology, Germany - Olavius geniculatus... | ecosystem: Host-associated > Annelida >...
ACTTCCAAATATTTTAAAATTAGGCCCCTACTTTAACAACAAAGGTAAGACACCGAATTCCAAGAGCGCACGTGAGAGCAAGATCTGGTCAGGAAAACCCAACCTGATTGGTTTTGGTTTTCTGATTTTCTTACACGGCCAACTTAAAGGCCAAGTCACATCGATTTACGTAACTGTTATAAAGCACTAATTGGCTTTATCAGATGCTAATTTGTCAGTATTCATTAATCTTCTGCTTGTTAGTACATCCTAATACCCTAAACATAAGGTTTAAAGTACCCACTTTTCACGATTTCGGCAATTTTCGTAAATGTGACGTCACATACAGGAGGGTTGCTAACTAGCTTTATTGCCTTAAGGTCAAATGCAGCTTAAATTTACGGCCAAATAGACTCAAAAAAGCCAAATTTTTCATCAGTAGTTAACCCACTAAAAAACCGCACTATTCCAGCACATCGTTAATTTTACTAACCGCACACCTCCAGTAGTGAACAGATGAACAATGACGTAATTTCTGAGTAAAACTGGTGGGTTTACTATGTTTTCAATGCGAATGTCAGTCTGTCAACAAAACGTCCTAAAAGTGATGTCATCAGTTATAGTGGCATGTTCGGATGCGTTCGGCTGGCACAACATATTTCTCTAAAAATTACTTCAAAGCGATGTTTTCATGTCATTGGATCAGCGAATTATTAATCAGTGTTACTTTTTACGCATATTGAGCCAATATCGTTTTTTTCATGTGACTTGGACTTTAAGCCTGAGCTGAAAAGTTTGTTGGTTGATTCAACTGTGCTTGAGCTTTATCCGCAAACTGTAGAATATCCAAAAATCTGGAAATTAATAGGTTTGGATGTTTCCAAAAATTAAAGTTAATCATAGTGAAATGCATCATCATCAGCAGAACAATAAACTAAAATAAAATTTGATAGGGTTTGGCAGTTGTAAGTGTTTTTACCCGATAAAATGCACAAGTTTTTTTGGAATTTGCTCCAACATCTCAACCCCGTCTGCTTCTGCAACACCGTATAATTGTCAAAAAGGGCCAGCAGTGAAGGATTTGCAAACTGATTCAAACTTGGACTGTCCAGTTTACAATCACAACAAGCAAGTTTATACATCACAAAACGCCCTCAGTATTTAAAAGAACTGCCAGAATATTTAAATAAAATATGAAACCGTGCATATTATCTGATGAAGCAGTTAAATTGCAGCTGGTTATGGCATGACACAGAAAAATATAAGTTTCCATGTAATTCCTGCTTATATTTCACCCATTTGCCGAAAGGCCGAACATAGACGGATTCACATGAAATATGGCAAAGGGGTGTCCTTGGGACGTAATCAAATTTTATCTCAATCACGTTGGGAGTTTCGGTTCTGTGGGAACGGGGTCAAATTTTGAGGTGTTGCCACTACAAAAAAACCCGAACTACCGTTCAGCCTGTCGTAGGGTAGTAACGGACATGATGCCTTTTAAGATTCTAAAACATAAAGCATAATATCACACAGCTATTAAATGAATACACAGTAAAAGATCAAACCCCATAAATGCAGCTGTGTAGTGACAACAACAGTAACAATGTGACAATGGTGCACCAGAGTTTTAAGGTTATTCTAAATCCGAGGATACAGATTTGACCAGTTCACTGCCGTAGATTAGAAATCTGACGTTTAGTTGTTTACCTGTATACTTGCAGTATAATCACACCTATGAATTAGCACTCACTTACTGACACTTGCAGGCAGTAAACAATTATTTCACACTTTCAAACTTCCTTGATGTAAGCTTATCATTTTATTGCAATGCAATTAGGGTTCAAGTAATCAATCGCCGCTAACCACAAATTGCACCAGAAATGATTTTTTCACAAATATGGCACAAATCCGAACATCAGTCAAAATGCGGTCGTGGGCGGATTTAGGCTGTGTTTCTAAAAGTCACACTGAATTTCAGCATTGGCTAGAGCAGAATTATTCCAGTACAGCCCTGGTCATTCGTTTTCGTCAACAATCAGTTACTGCATCATGGCATTAACGTCACAAATAAGCTGATAGTAAAACAATGCGTACAAGTTCTGGAATATCTACGATACTTATGCACAGACCTAAGGTCAGTTGCGCAACCACTGGGGATGGCTCAACGTCTCTGTTCTCCCCACCCAACAATTATTTTACAGCAAACCGATGTCCCCCAATTTTTTTCCAAGCTGTAGCTGAAACTTGTAATGGAGTGTGGCAACGCCATGAGAGACATATCTATTTAACGACACATATTTAGCGTAAAATAGACAAAAACACCCCATCTGTCGTCGATGACATTTCAAGAAAATTGTAAACACCTTTCTACGCAATGCATTTTTCAGACATTTTCCCCGCGATTTAATGTTTTTGTAAGGTTCATTCACTGTATTTCATTAAGTTATGAAATAAGTACTCAAGTAGCATTCTGAAGACATTTGTAACAGTTTGTAGTTGGGACGTTCTGCCATAGTAACAAACATTACATTCCCTTTAGCTGCATTAGGAAGGGTAAGGAAAGGGGCTAAGACAGTGAGTGAGTGAGTAGGGTTTAACGTCCCACCCGACACCGCATAGGTCATTTCAGGGACGGCCTTTTCGGGCAGAATGCACACAAACATAAACACAAACACATAATAAAAGAACAGTAAGTTTGACTTTTACAATAAAAAACAGAAAGTTTAACCTTTACAGAAACACAAAACATGAGAACCTAAAATTGTAAGAACTCCATTATATGCGTGCATATGTAATTAACATAATGGTAGTTCTAATAATTTTCCCTGTTATCCACCAGACAGTAATCAATCTTATAATGCTGTCTAAGACAGAAGAGAGCAAGGAAAATAAAGGAAAAAAGGGAAAAATAGAGGAAAGAGTGGATGGGGGAAAAAGTGGGTACCTCATCCTTCAGAACATGGTTGTGCCCCGCCCTAACTGGCATACCTCTTGAATAGTTAAAATCATACCATACAGTTGTCAAAGTCTGCTTTAGCTGAAAACAAATCCCATTTATACATACACATCCAAATAAGATATACACAGTACTGTATTACACTGTAGGATGCTGCAATATCACAAGCCAGAGAGCAACTAAACCCTCACTTCAAGTTTACACGCAGAATTATAGACTCTCATATTATCACAGGTTTCACAACTGATAACAACAATAATATTACCAAACTGCCCTTAGCACAATCGCTCAGTTTTTAAATCCTCGGCATCATCTGCCTTGGAAAAAAAACAACAAATACAGAAATACACGTAGTAAGGGTTTTATGCCGAACGCCAGAGGCAAACATCAGTTTCCTGGACTGACGCCAAAATATTACCATACTAAAATATTCGCAAAGTAAAGCCATAGAAACAATAACCAAAATATTACAAATTATGCAAATGTCACAAGAAGCCAAATATAGTACAATATCCGACTACAAATATCTTTATTTGATGGACACAAATCTGCAAGATTTACTTGCCACAATCATGTCAATATATCCAGTGAAATTTAGACTTGTGTAAAAAGTATACACCACAAAGTTAAATCAAATCTAGCTGACATCCCGTCAGCGCTTTGTTGCTGTTGACATAGCCAGAACATGACATCCAGCTAGCTAATAACGAATACTATTCCGACAACTCCCAATGAATGTTCATTTCTGTGGGACTAATTCTGGAGAAATTGGCCAGCTGAACTAAAAAGTGCCAAAAAAACCGGACCTGTTTCAGCGTTGATAACTCAACGATGGTTAGTAGTAGAAAAAAGTGTGATATGTCAAAAGTTTCAAAATGCTGTAAAGAATAAACAACAAATTTGCATAGTGCAGCATTTAGATATTCTTTGCCTAATTTGCTTAAATCTTCATTACCTATGAAGTTAAGCATTTGCCTGCACTTCCGTGTGCCCGAGTTCACTGAACTCAAAAACTCATGCCAAAAAGTCCAGATTTAAATTCTGTGAATTATTCAGTGTGGGGCACTGCAACAGATAGCATGGTCACAAAATTTCAGTAACTGACCAGCTAAAACGTGTGCTAATTGAATGCTGTATTCAGCTGATCCTGAACACATTGACTCCAGTGATCAATCAGCTGCCTAAAAGGACTGACAGCGGTTATGAATGCAAAAGCTGGGCAACTGCCTATGTCGAATTTCATCTAAACTCAACGTATGTATTAACGATTGTTGATATATCACTGTGTGCGGAATGAAAATCAACTTAAATTTATGTGTTACTGCCAATTTAGCATGATTTTAGGGGTGGGGCAGATTTGTGTAAATCAGGCAAAAAATATTTAAATGCTGAGACATGCAAACTGTACACTTCTTCTGTACACAATTTCAAAAACTTTTGGCATATTACGCACCTTTCTATCAATAAACATCACTAAGTTATAACAGCTCAAATGTCCATGTTAAATCCATGTGTTACAGTCAAATTTGGCAGAATTTCGGGGGTGATGAATATTTATGTAAATAAGGCAAAGAATATTTAAATGCTTCACTATGCAAATGTGTCGTCTATTCTTTACATCATTCTGAAAATTTTGACATATCACACGTATTTCTACCGCTGAGTTATCAATGCTCAAACAGGTCCGGTTTTTTGGTCCACCCTGTTGCTGAGTAATGTCAGACATCAAAGCTGAGACTTTTAACTAATGTCAGGTTGACTACTTGCCAGCACGGAAATTCAATCGGACATTTCCTAAAACTTAATGGCACTGTTTCGCATACTGTGGCTACCCAAGAAATGCTTACTGGCTGTACACTAATGAAACACATCCATATAATATTGAAATGCAATGCACAATTTGAAACAATATACAACCAATACCAGAATGCTACTAAACATTAGTGTTACCCCAGATGTGAAGTTAACAAAAAACAAGCTTTCTGGACAAAATGTGACACCACCCATCCAACTATTTCGTATACCTGGTCAATTCCTGACAGCCGTGAAAAGGGTTGAAAAACAGTTTTCAAAAGCCGGTGGGTTCCATTGTTTTGTATTTTTAAACAGGCCCAACTTAGAACCTTAGCTAAAAAGTCTGTTGGTTGATTCATCTGTTTTACCTGCTCGGGCACAGAGCACAGAATCGACAAAAAGTTGCAAATTCATAGGCTCAAAAATTCTCGAAAAACTTTAACCGTCATCGGTGGGACAAAAATGAAAAAAATCAGATTAACATTGAGTGGGATTTTTGGTTCAAGTTTTTAGCAGTATTTAGGTGGTTTTACCCAGTTTGGTTTCTTTGGGTATATGCCACGGTGTCTCTACCAGTGGTAGTAATCCTTCTAGACATTACCAGGTAGTCAGTCGAATAAGTAGTCAGCAATAAACCTGTGTACACAGAATGAGTGAGATACATGTGCAACTATGCTATGAAGTAGGCAACCAAATTAGTGATTTGCAGCAGAAATCGGGTATCCTGATCCAGATCCAAAACTTTCTTAAGCCCAAATTCCATTACGCCGACTTTGCGACAAAGTACGCGACAAGTTCCTGACAAAGTCTCGGACACAAATCAGGAAAGTCGGCGTGATTTGTGTCGTGGACTGTCATGATTTGTGTCCGCGACTTTGTTGCAAACATCTCGACATGTCAAGGTGGTTTGCATCCGCAACTTTCGTGATTTGTGTCGGCGACTTTCACCGAAACTTCATGGTTTCATGATTTGTCACCGTTTGTGTCCGCGACTTTCATGATTTGTGTCCATGACTTTCCCCGCAGGGAAGCTTCGGTGAAAGTCGGCGTAATGGAATTTGGTCTTTACCAGTTCCAAATCCAGGTAATTGACAGCCATCCATTTCTGCACTAAATACTGCCGAAGCCGACGAAAACTTCCCCTCTTGCAACCTTTGTGGAAAAGTTCAGTACTGCGAAGAGATTCAACTTCGGCCATTTTCGTAAACGGAAGAGTTGTATGCATTTAATATACTAAACATTATGCGTGATTAACACGAGAAACCTAGCTGCGGAAAAATATATTCATTAACCATGGTATGCATGTGTTATTGAATTGTCAATAATGGAGTTGAAAGTTGAAACATCGGGTACCCAATCAGTGAAATGGATAATGCTGCAAACCACGATACACAATGTAACAACGACAATGATGCAGTCATAAATAGTACTTAACCAATAACCAATGTGCAGTCACGGATAAATGACACCAGGACAGGATACCGGTTTATAGATAGTGGCAATTTAACTTAAAACTAGTGCTTCATTTGGATGCAGAATGTGCTTGGGAATAAGTACATATTGTCAAAATACAAGCTGAAATATGCACAATACTGCATACGTGGAATAAAACACAAAATACAAAAGTTACTTAATTGACTATGGCATTACAGATAATTCAAGGATTGTAAATGCATATGCAAAAAATATGTCAACAATATGCAAATTTTCTCATAATTTCTGAAGAGCGAGATCGAAAGTGTATGCAATAATACGTGGATTTTTGCAAATTTGTGATACACACTGCAACTGCGTGTTCGCATATGAGTAAGTACGTAAATCTTTTATTGCATATATCGTTACACAACGTTTATTTAAAACCCTCAGTAATTTCATCATCTATGCAGGATTTTTACGTTGCAGGAGTTTCCAGGACATTAAGCTTTAATTTACAGAACATTCCAAAACCCGAGCTATTTTCCAGGGCTTTCCAGGGGCCTGGAAAATCAAGAAAAAATCCAGGACTTTCCGCAAGGGGTGGGAACCGTGATATAACCGGTATCCGTATTTCGAGGTGTTCAGTGCCTGGTCGTGTGCCAGTCATTATTGTCATCCTCATCAATCAGCTCCTGTATAATTCTCTGCATGTCCGCCCCGTACTTCTGCAGTAGTTGCTCATTCCGGCGTCGGTCCGCAAACCCCATCTCAATCAGCTGCTCCATTGGACTACGTGTGATCGTCCCGTCACCCCTGGGCGGTGACCAGGCAAGTGGAGGCATCCACGTGTTCTCTGGGGGTGTCCAGATCACGCTGTACTGCGGAGGAGTCCATCTGGATTCCGGGGGGACCCAGGTCGAAGACAGCGGAACATACTGCACACGAGATATCAATGACTTAAGTAAATCTGTTAAGTTACGATCAATCGGTGAAGTGCCAGCGTGTAAAAGTCAAGAACAACAGAAAAAGACTGAATCCACAAAGTTCTAAGGTGTGAAGGGGAAAAATCAAAGACATCTGGAAAAGATTTGGAAAAAAGACACGCGAATAGCAAGTTTCAAACACAGGCTATGGAAGAAGATGAAAGTGACAGCACAGGACGAACATGAGATATGACACACTTAACTAGAATGCAAACTATAACACTGTCGATAGACAATGCAAGCCGGCTACTGTCCTCTTAGACACTTGGCGTTCTTGCTCATCTTTAGTTACCCTTTTCACACTATTAATTTTTTTTTCACCAAGAAGACTGAACACAAGATATGGCCTGTGAAGTGCAGTAGATGACCTCCGATAACACATTTCACAAGACGCAGCACCCCCATTCACTAGAATGTAGTTGTTGAAAGGTTATAAACTTCAAATGAAGCATAGGAATAAATCACCAACAGTCAGCCCAGCAGTGAACAAAGGGGAAAAACAATAGTCAGAAAACCTTCTGACGATGCAGTATGGCACAAAATGCCATCCGTAATACTCATATTGATATGCACACCGCAAGCCATTTGAACAAAAATGCAGCAATGCTGAAAATGCGTACAAAAGAAAAATAAAAAAAGTAAATATGCACTAGTAGTTACCGCGTTTCTGGCCTGCAGAGTATAGTAGACGTCTTTAGCAGTGCTGTAAGCTGCTGACGCTGCCTTGCCTGCAACCACTACAGCCGTACCAAGGATACTCCCAGCCAAGCTGTACACATCAACCATATACATCTATATCAATATACAGTGCACCAAACATATTCTGTACAGTATAAATGATCTATTAATATAATACTGTATGCTACCTTGCCTGCCACTAGCTTACCACCATGGCTGTACCCATGACGCTACACAGTATGAATTCGTTGTTGTAAATAACCAAACTATGACTTCTGCATTTCACAAGGTAGTGTAGCAACAGTACTAACGTGAAGCGGGCTTAACTACATCCATTTTCGTCAAGTTTCCTCGTGATGTTGCGTGCCGGAAATTATCAAAATCGGCCAATGTTTCACTGAGTAATTCAAAAAATAAAAGGTGATGGCAACGAGTACCAGCGTGCCCGAATGGGGTTAAGACAGCCCTGGGGGCCCAAAGGACTGGTGCATTCACATAATTCTGTAGGTCTGACATGGGTTTCCACACTGAGTAACAATGACCTATAATATTTTAACAAATCTACCGGTAAAAGCATCACACATTAACTTCTTAATCATCTCAATAGGTACCCTACAATCCTTAGTCACAATTGCTGTAAACAGCCCACATGGCGTTGCATGCTAAAAAGGTTGGCACGGAGCAGACGACAGATGAAAATTTCCGACAGAAAAGACATCAGTGCTCAGAACGTTAACTTTTGCCCTCAAATTCCCTCTCTTCAGCCCAAAATATTGTATTTACGAGCAATATCTTTCGAACAATTAAACCTTTCCCACAGCCTAAAATTTTGCGGAGGGGCAGTTGCCCCCATCAGGCCTTGAATAACCTGCCATCATGAAGAGATACTTTACCATTTGTGGTCAACTGTTCCACGCATGGGTTAGGGTTAGCCACAAAGTTCAGTCGGGAAATTACCCAGGTTAACTCGTGGCGCATTGTTTCACATCAAAATCTGGTGTCGAACAATGCGAGTGAGGCTAACCTCAGAGTGAAAGTCAGCCTCTCGTTAGCAAACCTCTGAGTTAACCTAACCAAGGAGCAGTCGACCCTTAGAAATAATATTTGTGAAATTAGTTAAACAAAAATTTACACACGGACCCGGCAGTACTTGAGCGACTGCTGTTGTTGTTGCTGCCTCCAGCAGCTTCTGACTCCGCCCCTGCTGCTGCAGCTGCCGTATCATCCTCCATCGCTTCATCATCATCGTCGTCACCTGGCCGATGGTCTGTATCGGCTGGTGCTGGTGGTGGATCACTGGCATCAATCTGGCTGCCCTCGTTACCAGCAGTGGTAGCAGTAGTAGTAGCAAGTTCATCAGCAGCTAGATCACCAGTGCCAGCTTGTTCGTCACCTAACAGACACAAACAAGATACGGCTATGAACACAAGAAATACGTTGCTCGAACTGTCATTTTGCATCCGTACACAATCAACAGTGTCATCTAAAACTTCATCGTAATTTCTCATTTTCATTCAGATTTAGTACACCTACTGCAAGATTAAATCGGGAAACCAACAAAAGAGCTCTGATTTCCAAGTAAATCCAGCATTTCTTCACATTACGATAGAATTATTTCATGGAAAAGTTGAGCGTGCTTTTTTCTTATTTTTGGTCCAAAATGAATAAACAAATTTCTTGTGTTCCTATGCACAGCCTATGTAATGTAGACTTTTGACATACAACAACTCATAATGTACATCACAAATTAATCACTATATGATAATTCGCTCATGCTTGTCAGAAAATTAAATATAAATAACTAGCAGTGAACACCGCTGTGTAAAGGTGACCAAGTCATGCATCCAAAACAGCATGAATCAGTTTACAAAAAAAGTTAATAGAGCAAAGTGATTGTTCCAATTCTTGACTGGTGGGTTCACACTACAAACATGATCACCTGTGAAATTTTGAGTTGATTATTCAAGAGTTTATGAAGGCTACAGGTCCCCAGAATCTATTGCTATACCTCAGCACAAAATACCTCATGCGATTGGTCCAAATCATGTCATATGGCCATCACAAATAAGCACTGTCGCACGCTGTTGTGTGTGACACTGACAGCAGGCAACAGTGTGTGCAGGGCAACATTGAGATTTACCTCACTGTTGCCCGCTGTTGCGAGTGTCATGATTATTTCGTCACTCAAAGCAAGTGTAAAATAGCACAAGTGGTATCTGTTTAAATTCTCTGTTATGTTTTGATGTAAAAGAAAACAAATAGTGACTGGTGTCATCCATCATCATTGAAAATTTTATGATGTCATGATTGTATCTCCATAGCGGTGCTAGATAGACGCATGGTCACTATGGACAAGACCATGTGTCCATCTAGCACCGTTATGAAGGTATGGCGCCTCAAAGATAATGGGGTCACAACTTTGACCTTTTGGGGTCACATGACGTCATCAGTCATGTGACCATTTGACTCCCGGGGGTTGACTTTCTATTGATGGTCTACAGTGATCATGCGTCTATCTAGCACCATTATGGAGATATGGCAGTTTGAAGTTCTTCCAGGAACAAAGGTCGGTCGTCGATCAGTCGGTCCTCAATATTACACTGATCTCAAATACTCCTCTTCGCTACGTTAGGAATGTAGCATGCGAGGAGTAAAAAGAAAGTATTAATGTTAAGTCCTACCATGCCGAGGCTCAGCTGTAGCCTGCTGTTCCCCATGTACAATGTCAGTCGACGTTGAATCAACCGTCGAAGTCACATCGCTGCAGCAGACGGAGTACACTGAGCCACAGTCACTGTCAACCACCAATTCTGAAGTGCTCTGTGACGCCGCCGGCTGCTGCACAAACGATGGTGCAGTCCCACCTGTTTCTGCATTGAAATGCGCGGCCTCCGGTGCGCTCGGCACTACCTCCATGTCAACGGCTGCAACAGTCACATCGGCATAACAGTCCAAGTTTCTTGGCAAAAAATTTAACAGCAAGAAAAAGTTCACATCAAAATAGTTAGACACTTCAAACAAAGTTCACCATGAAAAAATGACCTGTATGACAT
>Ga0209671_1008302_pt1 | contig 10857 bp, 9 predicted proteins | sample WorMetHERISLAND2_2_FD_187401 | JGI IMG/M metagenome (GOLD analysis project Ga0209671, IMG submission 187401) | Marine gutless worms symbiont microbial communities from Max Planck institute for Marine Microbiology, Germany - Olavius geniculatus... | ecosystem: Host-associated > Annelida >...
CGTATTAAGCAATGTAACAGAGCCGATTACAATAAGTGCAACGTGTTGATATATGATGACCCAGATGATGGCTGACTTCTTAATCAATGTGATGTCTCGATTCAGTTGTCGAGATTTATGTTGACGAGAATTTGTAAGTACACAATAACAAGCAGTATGGCATCGGTACCCTAGCAGTACACTTCGAATGATGAAACTTGGTGTAGAACTTGACAAAAACAGTACTCAATCGAATCTTCCGTAACACTCGAGTAAGTTTTCACTTCACGTCAAAATACACGACATAAAACACACTAAAAACATTAAAATCAAGATATAAAATCAGAAATAAAAAAAATAAAAACACTTCGTCAGAAAAGAATATTCGAGCAGAAGCAGAAGTTGTTGCAAAAACCATACTGACTATATACAGACTACATTGACTCGTGAAGTGAGGGGCCACGGAAATTATATTTTGTTGCAGCGATTCACAGTTTTCATCACTTGTTTTACTTGTTTTGATCGAATGATTGCATCACAGTGGTTTAGCCTAGAAATCAGTCACTTGTCAGTGCAGATCTGCACTGACAAAAACACTGAGCAAAAATGTGGGTTACCAAACACTTTGGACCTAAGACAGTTCGGACCTAAGACACTTCGTACCTAATTTTTAGGTTCGAAGTGTCTTAGGTCCGAACTGTCTTAGGTCCAAAGTATCTTAAGACACTTTGGACTTAGGTCTGTCCGGACACTTCGGACCTAAAAGTACGAGACACTTCGGACCTATTTTTCAGTATATATTTTTTCTGTTACTAGCAACACGTTTTGGAGAATAACGGCTGTATATGTTAAGTCAAACATGAAAGCAGTGACGCATGTGTGAAAGGTCACTTGGGTGGCGTGGGTAGCACTAATTGCTGAATCGGCGCCGATGGATGTAACTGAATAAGTGATAGTTTTAAGTAATAAATTTAAACTTTAAACCTAAATCCAAAAACAAACCAAAACCTTAACCAGCAGTGGGCCGATTCAGCTGATTCAGCAATTAGTGCTACTGGGGTGGCATTGCTAATTACTGATAGTTGAACGCTGATGCGTGTAGACTGGCTAAGGGGACAATATCCCGCAAAACTTTCAGCTGTCGGAAAGTAACTTTTTAAAGAATTTTTGCCATAAAATGAAAAATTTAAAGCTAGTAACCGTCATTTAGAGATAAATTATGCGTGAAAATTGAAATTTTCTGCACCCATAATCTCGACACCACTGAGCGGCAGAACTGTTATTTCAAACATTTATTGTAGACTTAATTATTTGGACAACTGGATAAACTGTCAGTCACAGTTACAGAAATCGGTGCAATATTTGCTATTTTGCTTTATATAATTATGTTACTTTTGTCCGGTCAGTAATGACAATGTCGAATGAAATGGATTGACTGTTTGTTGCGATTCAATGTACGTTTTCATATCTTGTATCGTAAGCTATTTGAATAAGTTTCATGCTGCTATAGGTCTACAAAATGAGATTGACTCCGCAAACAAGCCATCATTTTCTCACACAACAAGATGTAAGCCTATGCACGTAACTAAGTTGTTAACATTAATTTTAGTAAAAAACCATTAGACCACTATAAATGTCTCAGAGGCTTAGGTCCGAAGTGTCTACCTAAACTGCCTGAGACACTTTTGACCTAAAAAGTTAGGCTTGAACTGTCTTAGGTCTGAAGTGTCCAGTAAGCAAAATGTGGCTTAATTCACCGAAGACATGCACGACATTACTCGCAAGAGGATATGTGCATTGTTGGAAAAGAAAGAAAGAAAGAAAGACCTGTGAAAAGTGTATCTTGAGTGTGTTGGCAATAATTGGTGTCACAAAACGCCACATAGGCAGTATCAACTGCACTGACCTGTGAAGTATAGAGGGTTAGGGTTAGCTTTATCTATTTTTATCTACTCTGTGTCCCAGTGAAATCGATTAGTGTGTGTAAAATATATTACAGGCCATGGGTTACTCAAGTGTAACAGTACAAGCTGAAGTCAATGAAGAAGACATTGGTGATGGTGGTGAAACTGTGGCTCTGTCAGTTCTGGAGAATAGTTCCACTTTCATGGATGAGTTTTTTCAGCAGGTAAATATGTTTTAACACAAACTACTATTGCAGTGGCACTCTTTATCGTCAACTAACCAAAATTACCAAAAACAACCAAGGACAACAACTTTTTATCTAATGTAATTACGGATCACATAAAGAAGGTTGTTTTTGGTTAGTTTTAGGGTTAGGTTTTCGGTACTAAAATAGTATTTAAATTTAGTCCCACTCCTTTGTTGCTACTTTGTTAATAACAAAGTAAGCATATGAGGGTCATCCCAAAAGTTTCCGGCCTCACTTTTACGAACTCTAATGAGTCGGTTGCGGATATGATGTCATTGTAATTTTTGACGTCACAGAGCATTAAATAGAACCAATTCCAGTGTCAACTAAAAAGGCTTGAGTCATTCATCATCATATCATCATGGATAGCGGACACCATTGTCATTATCAGATTTCAGATTTCAAAACAGATAATAGTCACTGGTCGTTGCTGTTTGCAGAGTGGCCTTGGTGTAGAAAGTCATAGTCATGAACAGCCAACGGGGTAACTGTAGACTTTGGACTGGACTGCACTGCTGAAATTTGAGGAAATTGTGCAGGGCTTGCTCCTGGGCCCCTCCCAGCCCCCCTGCGCATCAGGGGCCCATGTAACTAGTCACATATTCTGACTGGTCTTTCATTATCACAACTGATATGATTAACAGTTAAATGTTTAATAAATTATTTTGATACCATCAGATATTGGCATTGCATCATATTTTGGCTAAAGTGCTTTGATTTGCGGCTACCACAGACTAGGCTATGGTATATTCACAGACCCAAATGAGAAATTCATAAACGTAGATGTCAGGACTTTCGTAAAATCATATGCCAAGGAGCCCCATTTTGGTAAATCCAGCTACAGACTGAAAAAGTTTTGTGTAACCATCAGCCTGATTCAAATGCTGCTTGTGTTAGCGCACCAAATCGTTTCAGCTTAATGCTCTATGACGTCATAAATTACAATGATGTCACTTCCACAATCTGCTCACACGAATACGCAAGGTAGGTATTACCGAGAATGGTCAGATGACATTGAGCAGTGGTGTGGGGCAACCCTGCAGGAGTTAAGCCACGCTGCCCTAGATAGGCAGCGATGGGCAGTGATAGTAACAATGGTGTCAGACACCAATGGGTGTTGAGCCCACGGTTGTTGATGATCATGAGGTATCTTTTACTGATATATAGACAATGCAAAAAATTTTTTGTGCAATATATTGAGGCTTAAAACTTTTTGAATGCCCCTCGTATTTGCATGAAGTCATAATTGACTCAAATGCTTTTATTTGCAGCTAGCGCAAATGTAGGCTATTGTATATTCACATATGCAAATGAGAAATTCACAAACGTATTTGTTAGAGCTTTCACAAAATCAGATGCCATGGGGCTCCACTTTGGTAAACCTAGCTACAGACTAGAAAATTGTCATGCAACAGTGAGCCTGATTCTATGCTGTTTGCATTAGCGCTCCAAATCATTTTGGTTTAGAGCTATATGATGTCATAAATTACAACAACGTCATATCCACAACCGATTCATTAGAGTTCGTAAAGGATTACGTTTCACTGATGTACAGATTGTAGAAAATGTTATTGTCTAATATGTCGCAGCCAGAAACTTTTGGCATGACCTTCATAGTTGATTATGTATTGCACTGATATAATCTGTTTTTAATGCATCATTTAAACTGCATGTGAGTATAATTTTGTTGTTATTCTATTGTGTAGGTGCAAGCTGTTGATGCAATGCTGAGGCATATAACTGAAAAAGTTGGCGATGTTCGCACCATTCATAATGCTATTGTGGCTGCTCCAGTTGCTGATGAAAGTTTGTATTTTGTAGAATTATTGCTCAGTAGCAGTCACTTATTGTTCCTGCATACTCATGTTGGTTTCTGTCTCTTTAGTGCTTTGATGGTATTATGTCAAATGTCTTTGTGCATTTTGGGGCATCAGTAAACTAGTCAGTAATAAACTTTGTTTTAACTGTGCTAAGACAGACAATAAATAAAAAAATAAATGAGTTTAGTTTTTTACTACCTTTTGTGGAATACTTCAGTGAAGTGTGCAGTCAAACAAAGGCTAATTTTAGTAGTAGTAGTAGTTGTTGTCATTGTAGAAGGATGTGGATGAGAGAGAGCAGTAGCTGGCAGAAAAGTTTGCCATAAATCTGCCAGAATCTGGCAGAAGTAAGAAACAAGAAGTAGACAGCAGCAACAGGAGTTGCAATATATTGACTTTTTTATGTTATATTTGTACAATACTTGTGGCAGATATTGTGCGAAAAATGTAAACGATAATTTGCACATGATATGTTGTTATGCGAACAGCTTTAAAAAGGCAGCTCGACGATGTCATGGCTGACATAAAGAGATTATCTGCAACTGTTCAGCAGAAGCTAAAAGGTCATGCTTTATGCATTTGTGCAGTTTTTGCTAATATGTGCTTTTCGTTTGTGATTTCGTCAAGTAATAGAATATATTGGTCGAGTTAGACAGAAGATTAGGTGATGGTTTCAAGGAAATATGAATACTCTAGAGGTTGTCATGTGCTGAATTTGTCTGCATTAACTTCATTGATTACAAAAAGGCATTTGACAGTGTACACAGGCCATCCTTGTGGAAAATTCTGACATACTATGGCATTCCTGACCGGTTCATTAATATCTTCAAGGAACTGTATGACAACTCCAGCTGCTGTGTCAAGACTGCAAGTGGGAACACAGAATTCTTTGAGATTGTCTCAGGGGTTAGACAAGGCTGCATTCTTTTACCATTCCTCTTTATTATAGTCACTGACTTCGTCATGCGCAGAACTATGGACAAGTCGGAATACGGCATCGTCTGGCAGAAGCAGAACCGCTTAACGGATTTGGACTTTGCTGATGACATAGCGATGGTGGTGGAGAAAGAAAACGTATGCCAAGAAATGACTACCAAGCTCGAGGAACAAAGTGCACAAGTTGGACTGAATATAAGCCGGGAAAAAATGAAGACCATGGTAATCACCCAGTGCTCATCACCACAGCCAGTAGCCATTGCACAAGGGAACATAGAATAAGTAGAGAGATTCACCTACCTGGGAAGTGTAATATCTAGCGATGGAGATGTTGAAGCAGATATCAACACTCGACTGGCAAAAGCAGCAGCAGTCTTCAAACGACTTGACAACGTGTGGTGATCCAGCACACTTAACCTTAAGATTAAACTGGACCTCTATACCCTCCTTCGTTGTCTCTACAGCCATATACGCCAGCGAGACTTGGAAGAGTACAGCTAGAATATGTCAGCAGCTGGACGTCTTTCACCAGCACAACTTGCGGAAGATTCTGGGCATTACATGGAAGGACCATGTGTCTATCATGGAGGTGCTAAGCCGGACTGGGCAGCAAAGATTACAGGACATCAATAGCAGAAAGACGACTTCGGATGGCAGGCCATATCATCAGGATGCCACCTGGATGACCAGCCAATCACGCCATGTCATGGACCCCTCGTGGTAGTGGCAGACGACGAGGTCGTCCAGTGAAGACTTGGCAGTCTAAATTTAAAGAAGACCTGGTGGACCGAAGGGTCAAGTGGAACAGCATCTGGGCTGTGGCTACAAACAGAAGTAGATGGCGAACTCTTGCTGCCCATTGTCTTGTCAAGGACCGGAGGATCTAAGTGCTAAGTAAGTAAGTAAGTTTTAATACAGTAGTTTTGTGCTTAGTATGTTATATGAAGTTGTGCGAAATTGTTTATCGTAGTTGTTGGTGATAGTTAACAAGTAGTTATGGCAGAGTGACATATAGCAGTGACTTTTTTTGGTGTGTCACAGACATGGAAAAAGCAAATTCGGAATACGAGAAGAAGAGTGCTTTTAGCGCAGATACCAGAATACGTAAATATCAGGTTTGCGAACCTCTGCATATATGTTTTTATTTTTCTATACTTTTAACTCATATACGTAGTGACTTTCTTGACATAAGAATACCCTGGTGTTTATGCTGATTGTTGCTTACTTATGTTTTAGTTTTCAATATATTTGTCTATGTTGTATTTTAGTTAGTACTAGGCTTAGATTACCCTAGTTGAGTACCGGTTACAGTGGTCAGGATTGCTGCATTGTCCGGGAATTTCATAGTGTTTGGAGAGCAGTGACCCTGCTTTCAGTCAATTCTGCCACTCTTATTATGCACACACACATACTGCATGTTTGTACATACTTATGAATGTTACAAAAAATATAGTTTTTCTTGTATTTAGCAGTGGTTAATTTGTAGTATTTTTGCTGAGATCGTGACAGACTGAGGTAGGTCACTGAGCTATGATGGTGCGTGGTCTTGTGTGTGGCAGCACGGTACATTGCTGACGAGGTTCGTTGACGTAATGAAGGACTACAGCATGCAGCAAGTCAAGTACCGTGAGTCATGCCGTGAGCGAATACAGCGCCAGCTTAAAATAAGTAAGCAACAGCATTTCCGCTAGCGGTCAAGACTTTATGCAGTTTTCTGTTGCATGAAGTATTGTTTTTGTCTGTTTTTGCTTGTTTCTAGTAACATTAATTTGTATTAATGTTGTTTACACTTAGTTACTTTTGTTTGTTAACTGTTTGTTTATTTTAGTTTGTTTGTTTAATTGTTTGTTCAATGGTTTTGTTTCATTAATTTTTGTCATCATTACTAAGCATATTTACACGGTACCAAAAGCAGAAATGTCACATGGCAAACACATATGTTTTCATTACTCAGTTCAAACATATAAAGTTTTACCAAATTATTGCACCAGTTAGAGAGTTTTTAGAGCTAGTTATTTTGTATGTTGTATGACTTTTATGTCCCATTTCTTTGATTTTTTCAGATTTTGAGTATATATGTTTCATAATTGCTGTTGTCTTTAGAACTTAAAGTGGCTTGATATAAAAAAAATTTCTGTTTTTGTTTGTTGTGCGTTGAAAGGGAACATTGTTTTGCATATCTTAGTTGTTTTTTTAAATAGTCACAGACCTGTGATTAGTTGGATTTTTTATTTTACTGGTCTATTCTCATTTTTTCCAGAATTCTGTTTCTTATTTTACTGCCTTTTACTGGTGCATTGATATTTGTTTGCATGTTTGTACGAATTTAACAAACTTGCGAAAATTAATGTTTACTAGCGGGTCAGTCTATGTCTGAAGAAGAACTTGAGGACAAATTGGAGAAAGGAGATTTCTCAGTTTTTACTCAGCGGGCAAGTATTTGATAACTGATCACAAGAAATTATTTGTATTTAGTGCAACAATTGTTTATGTGTTCGCATATTTGATCACATGTGTTTGTTTATATCACATTCTTTGTTTGTTCTCTGTATGCTGTGATGCTGGTTGGCTTCCGAAATTCTGTAGTCAAGAGGTTTACGGTGGTGAACCAACTCAATGTTGAATGACTTTTAAGAAATAGTGCATTCAAACAGAAATAAAATGAACTAGAAATTTGGGGCCGAGCCTAAGGTTAGACTACTTGGCGTCGTATATCCGATTGGGCAAAAAAGTTTTGCACCTCGTATCAGTGAAAAACGTGCATTGTCAACTAAGGGTGGGTCAACTTGCGCGCCTATTTTTTGTTAGTGGTTTAGTTCACCATTTATAATAATAGCGAAAGATGAGAATAACATTGCTGCTGTACATTTTGAAATTAATCTACTTGATTTTTATCACTGGTCTACGGAGCTTAATGGTTTTATTTATACGTACTTATAGGCCTACTGTAAGCTATCGAGATGCATTGGACCGACTCTGTGTTCATTTGAGCATTATCTTGTTTGTTTGCGTAGTCCTAAAACAAACTAGTTTCATGTACACATTGGTTTGTTGGTTTGATGTTGTAGATAATCATAGAGCGGAAGGAAGCGCAGCAGATGTGGAGGGACATTGAGGACCGACATTCGGACATCATGAAGCTGGAGAGCAGCCTCAAAGAGCTTCGTGACATGTTCCAAGACTTGGCGCTGCTTGTTGAGCAACAGGTTTATGCTCCTGGAACAATTGATTATGCATGCTTTGTAATAGTAATGGCCACGACAATGTCTGTGGTGGTACTGCCGTCGATGCAGTGAACTGCCACTGCGAGAGTTCACCCGGTTCATTTGCTTAGAGCATCATGAACGCCAAGGGGGCTGCCAATTTTTTGAATCAAGCGTGTCAGCCTAAGCCTCAAGTCTCTCTGTAGGCAGCTACAGTACTACGCTCACAATTGCCATTTATTACTACTCAGCCCGAAAGCTGATACTCATTTTACCATCCCACGGAGGGTAGAAGGCTGAGTTGACCTAGCTGGCTGACATTGTACCAAGATGCCTGTAGTCAGTCACCCATCTGAGTACTGACCAGGCCGGTCATATAGTGGCTTTGTTGATATGACCCAACCCATGGCGGCAGAGAGAATATGAGTATGTAGCCTGTAGTCTTTTTGCAACAATCAACTATCAGTCAATTATTTACAATAATATTTTGTTTCAGTAGTTTTAAAAACTAATTTTTATGTTAGTATCATGTGCGCAGATTACTTATTTTACATGTACAGAAGTGGTATAATTTATGGCTGCCCCCACTTTCTTGCTGTCTTTGATGTTAATTTTTTCCATGTTTGTCATATGCGTTAGGGAGAAATGGTTGACAGAATTGAAGAAGAGGTCGCTAAAACTGTTGACTACGTTGATTCCGGAAACAAACAACTTGTTGAAGCTGGCAAAAAACGACAGAAAGTTAGGAAGGTTGGCAATATTATCTCATTTATTATGTCCGTTTTACTCTGCCTCTGAAGTTACAGCACTATGGGCTCTACAAATGCTTATTATTATTGTCATTATTTTTAAAAATTTTTATATTCTTAGTAGTAAAGGTTCCTGGGGTTAAAGCCAAAAAAGTTTAAAATAAGGTGCTGGGGTGACTAGAGGTCTGCTGCATCATCGAGATCAACAAATGTCTTCGCTGATCAAGATAGCGTTGAATCGCTGTAATAAAACGGTGATGCGCTGGGTTGTGGGTCTCCCGTGACTGCGGTTGACCGACCACTCACAACATTCAAAAAGTTTGTTGCTGATGAGTGGGTTGTGTCGTGGGTTTCAAACGCCAGTGGCTGGAAGATGTGAGTGGCTGGCAGATCGGTGTACTTGGAAGTTTTCCTGCTTGCCACAGCCTCAGCCGCTCAGCCACCAGACTCAGCTGCCTCATTGTTGTTGCTATACTCGATTAGAGCTGGCCTTTTCCTATTTTGCAACATCGGCCAATCTTGTTGTTCCAGCACCGCAGCCGTGTTGCACTTTCTTTGCCATCATACCAGAAGCCAGCTTTATAAATGCTGCCTCGGTTAGGCTGAGGTTCAAACATTGGGTATTGTTATTAACTAATCTTATCATTTAAGTAAATAAGTATGTTTGACGGTTTCAGTAACAAATATTTACAAATTCCAGTATAAAATGCATTAAAATGTAGAACCATCTGGATGGCAGAGTTTCTGAGCATTTTGTATTATTTTGTAGCACACACACACAGTTGTAGTAGCCATTTTGAGTATACCCCGGGTTAGCTAGTTTTACAGTTGATTTTCAGTCGGAGGAAGGGGTTACAGACCGAAAGTTTTGTGGGTACCAGATGCTGTGCATGATGGAAACTAGCAGCAGCTTCAAAGCACTGGAGTATGGTAATTTTTCAACTGCTAACTGATATAACAAAATGATGTTCTGTGTGATAGTAGAATAAATTTTGTGTGTATTTTACGTAAATCCATTGTAAGTTCTTTAGCCAGTAATGCACTGCAAATGTTTGTGCTTCTAGCGGAAGATCTGTATAGTATCTTGCATCAGCATCGCAGTCGTAGTTGTCATCCTGCTGGTTGTGCTGTCCATTCTGTTGAGTTGATAGTGACTGTTAATGATATTAGACTGACTGCTGACAGCTGCATTCATACTATGGGTTGTGACTGTATCTCAGGCTCAAGCATTGACTGTACATAGCAGTGCATCCTGAAATAGCGGAGTTTGTAGTTTTCTGCATTCCGCTGTTTATTGTCCTGACTGGTGAATTAGTTTGTTCCAGCAGAACCATTTTTTTGGTGTCCCATTCTTTCATCACCCTGTGTCTTGCAGATTATCAACCAGATTGTTCAGCTAGAATAGTAGAGAAATAATTGCAAGTAAGAATCAAGGCTTGGAGGCATGAGATAATGCGATAGAATGGCATGAGGGCAAAGGAAGACATGGAGCTAATGCCCAAATAGGATGAATAAGTCACCACCAATTTGCAGCAATTTTTCATGATTGGGGCTTATTACAGAAATGTAAGGGGCCTGCATGTTTTATATCCCATTCTAATTTACAGTTAAACATTGCCAGGTGTTTATATTATTAACTTTTTGTGCATATATTCGCCCTTTGTTTGAATTGAAAGTGGCCAGTGTACAAATGCTAGTGTATATATACTGCTTGGCTGGCGTACGGCTCTCAACTGGCAGCATTTACTCCTGACAGGCTTCTGTTGGTAATTTCACAGGTAGTTGTTATCATGTGTCAAGTTTGTTGTACATATGTTTACTGCAAGTCGAATCGCATGATTAGTGCAGTAGTTTTTCTGATTAAAATGTGTATTACATTGCGATTGTCATTGGGGAGCTATAGTAGGATTCGCAAGAATTCAAATTGTGCAGAAATATTCCTGATCGACATTTATTGATTGCAGTCTCAGTATCCTGCGATCCAGGATTAAGAAATTTGTAAGCCTGGAATCCCGTTA
>Ga0209671_1008303_pt1 | contig 10857 bp, 8 predicted proteins | sample WorMetHERISLAND2_2_FD_187401 | JGI IMG/M metagenome (GOLD analysis project Ga0209671, IMG submission 187401) | Marine gutless worms symbiont microbial communities from Max Planck institute for Marine Microbiology, Germany - Olavius geniculatus... | ecosystem: Host-associated > Annelida >...
GGCATACGCCAAACGCGCATTGTCAACTTAGGGTAGGTCAACATGAGCGCCTATAACTTTGTTTGTAGTGGACGGAATTTCACAAGTTTTTTTTTGTTCAACGCCGAAAGAATCGCTCTCGTCAACGCCGTTTAGATCTGGTCGCTATCTTCATCGGTTCCAAAGATATTTGCGGTCAAACTCGAAAGTTGTCGTAAAACGTACTGAACTTTTTTTACGTTTTTTGCCCTTCCAAATTTTAAGGGGGGCGGTGCCCCCAAAAGTTGTACTTGCATTAACACCCCAACCTAGAGCCGCATCAAGTGCCAAAGTTTTGTCGGGCTACACCCCCTAACTCCGAAGTTATGAGCGCTCATTTATTGCATTTTAAGCCAATTTTTGACCCCCCTTTGAAAAAAGTTGTAAGGGGGGCCCCCGCCCCCGGTGGGGGGTGCGCTAGTAAGACTTGATGATTGTCTAGCGCGTGTAAAAATTTGGGGGCGCAGCACCCCCTAGGGGCCGAAATATAATCTTCCGAAATATTCGACTTAGGGTAGGTCAACACGAGTCCTTATAACTTGATTCGTAGAAGACCAAAGTTTACACAATTTTTTTGTTCAACGCGGAATTAACCGTATCTGATAACGCCGTTTACCGCTTGTCGATATCTCTATCCAGTTTAGAGATATTTGCGGTCAAACTCGAAAGTTGTCGTAAAACGTACTAAATTTTGGACGTTTTTTGCCCTCCCAAATTTTAAGGGGGGTGCTCCCAAATGTTGTACTTGCGTTAACACCCCAACATAGAGACACGTCAAGTGCCAAAGTATCGTTGGGCTACACCCCCTAACTCAGAAGTTATAAGCGCTAATTTATTACATTTTAAGCCAATTTTTGACCCCCCTTTGAAAAAAGTTGTAAGGGGGGCCCCCGTCCCCGGTGGAGGGTGCGCTAGTAAGACTTGGTCATTCTTTAGCGCGTGTAAAAATTTGGGGGCACAGCACCCCCTAGGGGCCAAAATATGGTCTTCCGAAAAATGCACTTTGAGTGGGTACGATTCAACATCGAGATCTCCAAGGTCACTGGAACAAACTTCACCGGACTTGTTTCACTTAACGCAGGAGAAATCACGATAGATAAAATATTCATCCGATTTTGAATATCTTCATCCGTTTCGGAGATATTCGCCGCCAAACTTCGAAGTCGTCCGAAATCGGGCCAAATTTTGCATGTTTTTCGCCCCCGAAATTTTTTTGGGGTGTGCCCCCCAAAACTTTGGACCAGCGTTATAAAATTCGGCCTAGTACTGACCATCATGCAAAATTTCACGCCCGTCGGCCCACGCATCTCGGAGATCTCGCAAGGAAAGAAATAAAAAAAAAACATCTGGGCTAAAACTTAAGTCCGCTCTGCAAGCTATCACTTTCGGGCGGACTAATAAAAGTATGTTCTTATTTCTACGACGTGGACAGACCGAACACTGCCTTACAAGACCAGAGAGAGCCGACTAAACTGGGGCATTAAACTCTGCGTAATGGGAAACAAAAAACGTCACAGAATCGTTTGTGCAGACAGAGAGACAGACAGAAATCGACCGTGTCACAACCCAGGAAGAAATATGCATTCCCGCTTTAGTGCAATGAATAGTGCGACAGCTGATGCCAATGCATGCAAGCCCCTACTCACTAATAAGATAAAAACGCTTCTGCAAATTACGGTCAGTGACTGCCAATGTTGACTTATTGGCAACTGTCTGCGGTCGTCAGTCAAGAGGCCCATATGGCGCAGCGAACACGGAACAGCTTGGCAGTAGTTGGCAAGTGTTTGATCGGTTGGTCGCTGTGATGTGCAGACAGAAAGAGGACAACCAAAGTGACATGCAGGTTATCTTCATTGAAAAAGCTAATGAAAAAGATCTATCTGAAAATAAAGCACTGTATAAACGACAGCTGCAGTTAAGATCAATGCAGGTTAATAGATGCCGCTGAATAACTTACCGGTATAATGTCCACCCTGCAAACTGCCAAAGTGATTGCACACAGCATAGAGATCATAGATAAACTCATCGGACAATGTACTGTCAACGTTATTATTGACTCCGGCCACTGTCTCCATGTGATGGCTCATGTCCAGACCATAGAGTGGAAACTGAATTAGTGCATTCAGTTTTGTCCGGTTTTCGGTGTCCTAAACACACAGAAAAAGCTCTTAACTGCTCACACAGGCTAACAGTAAATTTGGATTGCTGGTATTAATACTTTAGATGACAAAAATATAGTTTATTACAGTATCAAGCATTGAAAAACAATCATCGACTACGCTATAAAAACTGACATTACTTATGCAGCATTTCACTGAATTAACTTAGTTGATACTTGACCTCTGAAATAAAATTAGCAACTTGCTGAATAACTTAAGACACTAACATTCAACGAATTAAGTTCCTAGAAAAATGTGAGAGGAAACTGGTTGAGTAACTTCCACACTGGTTAAAATGTTGGAAATAAACAACTTGAGCAGATGCTGAGCAGCTGCTCTGTTGCTAAAACAATGAAAACTATGACAAGAATGACAATGACTACTGTAGCCTAAATTCCACTCGCCGACTTAGTGACAAAATTCGCGAACTTTGGCAAGGACTTTCATAGTCTGTGTCTGCAACGAAGTCCACAGACATCCAACGTTTCCCGTGTCTTGCCATGGACTAAATTCCATCAGAGCGACACAGACGGATTTGTTGCTGATTCTGTTGCAACCGCTTTGATGTGTTGGAAATCGAGATAATTTGAAACCCCGAAAATTGCGTGTGGCATCCCCATTTCATGGCTTGTGTCCACTACGTAAATTGGCATAATGGAATTTGGGCTTGTCACTGCCGGTTCATGCTTTGCTGTGCTGACCTGTTTGAAACGTTTCAGCTGAATAACAAGCACATCCGGCAAAAAAGACAAGCTGAGTGACTTGGTTGTGCCGGTCTGCAGACAGCGGCAAGTTGGACAGAACCATCGATCACTACCGACCAGCTGCAAGCACATCAGAAGCACACAACACTGGAATGTAAAGGTAAAGGTAAAGACCTGTACTCTCTCTCTCTCATTCCCGGTTGAGGGGGTCATTCACCACCCCAATCCATTCCAGGAAGTCCCAGAGGCATCGTAAATCAGTTATGAACAGACGCCTGTGAGGAACTCCCAGAAATTGAATCCCGGGGGTTGCGGCGCTTTCCTGGACTGATGAGGTCGGAAGCGAGCGGCAGGTGACCGTTGCCAGCGATTGTTAGTCGCTCGGTCGACGTCTGGCCCAGAAGCTTCCACCACGAGAAGGTGGCCGCACAGGAAGCAGTCCTGTACTTGCTTAGTGCTTCTTACAGGAGAGAGACTCGTGGCCAGAAGCGCTTTGACATTCTCGAAAATAGCAGCTGACTGGCATAAGCTAATGATTCCGGAGCGTACTATGCAGCCAGCCATTGCCCGCATCAGCAAACAACTGGAACAGTGGTTTGCAGGAAACAGACATACCACCACCCCAATCAGCCACACTAAGCCTTCACCCCATAGCCGGTAAGCTACTAATAACTTCCTATCCCATGAACGGTAGGAGGCTGATTTGACCTGAGCACACAATGCGTTTCAAGAATTATGCACAACATTGACTTGGACTGTTCAAAAGCTTTTATTAAATTTCATTTAGCTGCTATTAACTAACTTACTCACCTAGTTTTTATACTATTTCAGAAAATCCTGTGGAGGTGTGTTTGAGCTGAGGTAGAAAATCAACGATGGCACCTCTATTACCAATTCCCTGCAAAATGTGCCAGTAAAAATATTCTAAAATCGATTAATATTTGTTGAAGTTATGACAACAGTCATATGGGTGGCACCATTTTTGTGACCAATGGTGTAATACAGCCAGGCTATATATGTTGTGCATAAACACGATGCTGAATGGGTCCAAAAATGTACAGAAATAACAGTTGGGCAGAATAGACAAACAGGGTGCTCAACGAAAACCTGCTAGAATTGAATCGAAAATGAAGTGAAGAGTGGTGGCATATCCTGGGAAAAAATCAAGACAAAAAAGACTGAACGTAAAAAAATAACTACCCTTTAAAGCTGGAAATAACATGACATAATATGACGAAAGACTTGCACTGAAAAATTGGCAAACGAGTTAATCCAGCACAAAAATGTTTGAAACGAAACTAAAATGAGAGACACAGAACAAGTTTATATGATCAGAGTAAGCAGACGACAGACACGTTCTTGCTGCGTGAAGACATCGAAACATTCATCGAGACTCTCAGCTGTCAGGTGCTGGCTTTCGGCCCTGACGTGTTTGACGCTTGGATCATCAACCGCGGCAACATTCACCCTGCTGCGAGACATCCACCTGCAGACAGACACCAAACAACTTCATCAGCACGATAATCATCAACATGGTCCCCTTACTGCAAAAATTCGCACAAAAGTCCCCCCAGCTTCTATTAGTACAAGTAGTATCCAGGACCTGGCCTTTAAGCAGGACCCGGGTTTAATTAGTACAAGTTGCCTCAACCCATGGCATTTATTTGGACCAGACCCTGTTACCAACACACAAGCAGAAGCATGATTCCATTGTTTTTACATCTGGTTTTAGCTAAAGAATGAATACAAAGTTGTCATGAATGTATAATTTTCTCTAAATAAAGCAAGATTTTAAATATCCATATTTTTTGAGCAAACTTTTGGGAGGGAAGACATAATTTGGTGGAGGATTTGGCTATCCGTGAATTTTCTCAGCAGATTTTCAGCATGCAAACATAGGATGGTGAATTAAGCATAGGAGTCTCAGGAGCACGTCAGCCGAGTATCAAACAAGTATGTCCATCCGGATGAAACCGGTAATGCCGTGCTGTGCCAACATGGATCAAATCACGGATAAGCTTAACCTAGATTAAGATTTGAACCAAATTCATCTTCTATTACATTTCATCAAGCTGAACTCGGATACGGTGACAAAAGTCATAATTATATCATCATCCTCATTTCTGGCAAGCACCACTAAGAGTGCGTAGCGCCGAACGTAGACACCAATCTCCAGAGTGGACGGTTCTGCACCAAGTCAACTGCATCGTCCATATTGAGGTCGCTGGATTTCAGATCCTGCTGAATGGTTTTCATCCATGTAATACGAGGACGTCCCAGTGGTCTCCTCAAGTTTCCTGCGGGAGAAGCTGTTAAGATCTGTTTTGCATCTGTTTCATCAGGCATTCGTGCAATGTGTCCGAACAGGGACAGGCGCCTTGACTGGACTATGGCTGAGAGATGGGGTTGCTTGGTTAACCTTCTGGCCTTATGAGCTGAATCAAAACCAAAATTCGACCCAAGGTGACACACTGTTTCGGGTGTGATTCAGCCAGCATTTTTCAATGCAAATTACGGCTGGAGGTAAACTCAGATCAAAGTCAAATTCAATCTCAGACCAAGATCAAACTGCATTGGTACACACTGTAAAGTCCACGAAACACAGGCACCAAATGCTGTACCGTTTGTAAGTTGCATATTCCCACTCGAGAACGACTTTGATGTGCCGAGGCCCATCACCATCTCGGCAATATGACAACGCTCTGCCAAACAGAAGCAACAACACATCACCATTCCACTGGAACTAACAGGCTTCATTTGCAGTGAATACAGTTTCTAAAAGACACAGTAAAACTGGCAACATTTGTGAGTCATAATCAAACAAATAAAAAAGAATTCTTTTCTTTATACCACGCATCATGAGGCATAACAACTTCAGCTGTCATATTAACTAAGTAACAGTACAGATCTGAAGTAACGCATTATCAAACATTTAAACTTACTGGCTGCATATTTTTGAGCAACAAGTAATCTGAAAAGATTAAACAAGGAGCGTCCACTTCTGGCGTACGTCAAGGCTGTGTATTAGCGCCAGCATTATTTTGTATTGCCATGGACTGGATTCTCAACAGATGCACAGAGTCCATGGGTGTCACAGTTGGTTCTACTCGCTTCACAGATCAAGCCTATGCCAATGATGGTGTTCTGTTCACTGACTGCCCGTCCAAACGGCCAGAGATACTGACCACCTTTGATACTGCTGCTGAGACCATGGGACTACACACATCATAGCAGAAAACGAAGATTCAGAATACTGGCCACGGTACACCGCCATCTTCAGTTTACATGCAGGCCAGTGGACAAACAGTCGAAGCAGTAAATCAGTTTCTATATCTTGGCAGTGCTATTAATTCCGATGGACGATCAACGCAGGAAACGCATCGTCGGATTAGTATAGTCTCTAGCATCATGAGCAGATTGTCCAATGTGTGGCAGCAATCAAGACTCAGCCTGGCAACCAAGTTGAAAGTTTACAACTCGCTTGTCCTGTCTGTTCTTCGGTGCGGATGTGAAACGTGGACCATACTGAAATCTGACAAACGGAAACTAGAAGCATTCTACATGTCATGCCAGCGACGCATCCCCAGAATTCGCTGGTTCCATCTTGTAACCAATGCTGAAGTGACCAGTCAGACGGAGCACTGAGAGCAGGAGGATCTCACCAGTCACATTTCGTAGATGGCGTGAGGTGGTCTTTGGACACGTCCGCCGACTACCTGAGGAGGCGCCAGGTCGGATGGCTATGCGACTGGCAGTCGACACGCGAGGTGGAGGCCGTCCCGACAACAATCCACATTGGAAGCGACGACCAGGATGACCGAGACACACCTGGGTCCGACAAGTTGAGATCGTCACCAGTACCTCTGCTGATGTCGCACGGGACATTGCCACTGACCGCTGCAGTTGGAGGGTGCTACGACCCCAACTGGTCAAGCGTGACTGATGATGATGTCCATAAAAATAGTAGCAGAAGTAGATGACTGATTTCTTTGATAAATCACCCAGACAGACTGGGAATAATGTTTTCTTTACAAAATATATTATTTCCTTCTTTGACACGCTCATCACGTAATCATGAAAATCGTGCATATGAACATAAAATACAACTTTGTTACAGATGTAAAATGTCAGCTAGTGAAACCTACTGATCGATGACAGTTATGTACAGAGGAAGATCAACATCAGTTGGCAGAAAGACGTCTTCATGATCGGGGATTAACAGCCGGATGTAAAACAGCTGACAGATCTGCTCGAACTTGAATACACAAAAACCCATAACAATACACATAAAAAGTAAATACAACAGAACTCATAACATCGCACAAAGCAAACTACACAGTGTTTCATAAAAAGGCACCCTTTTTCTTTGTTTTATAATTCAGTCAAATGATGATCAATTTACAAAAAATTTTACCAGATGTAGCTGAAGAAATAGTAATTCGAAATATTTGGACAAAATATGGCTGATAGTTAAATGTTCTTTGCTAATCATGACGTAATGCTGACATCCTAGTGTGCTGTGAGTACAAACTGCGTGTTGCAACCGGTGACGACAGACTTGCTGAATAGTTGCCCTGCATCGATGGCGAACTTTATCTGGTTTATTGATGACAAACTGTTAAAGTTCTAACAGTGTAGCCACAAAAATGCCCACAACGATCACTTTCACACACTTATGGGGATAGCTTAACTTTTGCACCTTTCAGCAAGAGAGTGCACTAGCACACTCCGCTTATGAGATGGATGAGTTTTTGGACTGCGAGACACCTGATTTTATGCCTCCATGTTGCTAAGTGCTGACACGATGGACACTTTTCATCAGTAAACCAGATAAAGTTCACCATCGAAGGAGGGTAGCTACTGACAGAACCAGTTGAGACAATCCAGTTTGTACTCATGACACATTATGATGTCAGCATTACATTACGACTAGCAAAGAATATTTAACTAATGGGCACATTTTGTTGAAATAATTTGAATTTGTATTTCTTCAGCTACATCTGGTAAAAATTTCATGCAAATTGATCACCATTCGACTGAGTTAGAAAAGAAACAAAAAAGGTGCCTTTTTATGAAATACCGTGTACAGACACCGTGTGCAGACACAAGCTCCATAGTGTTTCACCATCGAGACAACCAACAGTTGCTATTCGATGGCCTCAGACAATCTGTGGACAGAGATAAAGTTAAAACAATGCTGCACAAGCTGCACAAGCTGCTAGACATTTATGTCACACAACTAACAACATCAATGGTGCTTTCACAAATAGAAATGAGATCAGTCTGTTGCTAATTCACAGATAACTCTTATAACTGTTTCAGGCATTTCTCATCATATGCAAGTTATGCAACTTAACAAATCACAACATGCAAGTTAGCAATGAGACCAACTATACGTACAGTGCAACTCGCACTCAGGTATACATACTATGTCTCCTGTGGCTGAAACTAAAAAAAATGATACCAAAAAACAGTCCGGAAAGATAAGAAGAGTTCTGACCTGTTCTGTGATCAAGAAAAACTGAGAATTAAGAGAGGAGAGAAACTGACTGAACAGAAATTATGTAGAACATTACCACAACAAGAAAAGCCCAGATAACGCAAAGGGGAACGCGCGACAGCGGTGCATGTTTGAAGGCCCAGTGTAAACAAGTCTAAGCTCATCGATCCAGCAACTGACATTGGGTACAATGTATTTACATACGCCAGATAGCGCCACCATCTCGCATGAATGCTGTCGCTCTTGAAATGTGTGTCACAGCCCAAAACCGCTAAAAAATCCATAAAAACCCCTATTTTGCATTCAAAATCATCCAAGGTCACTGATCTCGGTGGCAATCGAAAGGCAGTGTATGACTTCCTTCCTATTAGTGATTAACAGTAACCTAGGCCCTATGTCGCACCGTTATTCAGATACAGCGACTTATTGGCTAAAAATTGCAAATTTTGCCCACCCCTCTCATTTAGCGCCCTTGTTTGAGGTGATCCTTTGCGAATTTATGGAAAAGCTTTACGGTTCCTGAAACTAGAGCCTTCTGGGCAGCCGACGGTGAAAATTTGGTAATCCTAGCTTGCACCGTTTTTGACTGATCCACCCGTGTGATGGACGGATGGACAGAGAGACAGACAGACAGAATTGCGATGGCTAAGATGCGCTATGGAAGTACTTGCTGCCACTCGTAAAAATGATGTGAGTGCTCTGCATAGTGTACGTGAGAAGCCAACCTGAGAAAAGGCACTGTCTTTGAACATGTCCATCATACAGTCAATCAGTGCTGCACGAAGCTCACTGTTGGAAACATCTCGAGACACGTGAATAGCAAATGGACTACCAAGTCTGCAGCCACACACAATACTGTGCTGTATTGGATATTTTGTTATCTCCACCTCTGATGACTCGGTAGTGTAATGGTTAAGATGCTGGACATGCAATCACCATGTCGTTGGCCCGAATCCTGGGTGGGTCACTATCAACTGGTTACTACTTATATGGGTGAATTTCTGTGGACACGTAAACCATCTCGATAAAAAACCAACACCAAGGTCAACTCAGACTTCCATCCACCAGGGGTAGGTAAATCGAGTACTAGCCTGTATGGCTGGGATCAAGGCAGGAATGATGCGTTTCATCTGTCAGGCGGCAAGTAACACTGTGTGATCCATATGGCAGGTGAGATTGGTTTCATATGAAAAGCTATTCCATTTAAAACTATTAGCCATTTATTCATCATCTGACCTAATACAGCTATGCAACCAACTCAACTCAGCCTACCATCTGAACGGGGCATGGAAATCGAGTACTGACTGGCCCAGTGTGAGCTACAGTGGAGCGCATTGACTCATATTATGTGTCAGGTAACAATGCGTGATCCATCGATCCCGTGATCCTTTGACAAGGGATGTCTATAGCATAGATACATCTACATGTATTGTATAGCTCTTACCAAAAACGTTATTTAAAGAAAACCAACTCACTTTATGGCCCTTATTCCAGAGTGTCTATCATGTCATCAAATGGATCATCAAATCATTCACTCACTATCATCACTGTAATCATCACTCTGGATATCTGTCACTAGTCTCCTTGATTTACTACTGTATCTTGTTGTTTAAATGCAGGCTGCTCCATTATTTCATTCAATTGATGATAATTCCTTATCTGCAATTCTTTCAGCCAATTGGCTACATCAAGTCAACCTGTTTTGCTGCATCACATTACAACACGTAAGCTCTGACAGTTACTACTTCTGGTTTCTGATGCACTTATTGAGTATTGAGTATTACTTTGTATCAAGCCAATCACCCAAGACAAAAAATGTTCAAAGTGAGTGAGAAGTTTCTTAATGGCACATAAGCACAAAATAGGCTACCAGGTATTCAATGACTTTGAAAACTTCTGCACTGAGGTTATTACAGGCCATATGCATTTCCTATTACAGCATGACAAAAACAATTAACAATGCATTTTCTAAAATAACTACAGTGTATGCTGATGTTACAAAAACAATGTTTGTAGTCACGAGTACCTCTTAGCCTGAGTGTCACTGTAAGCAACATTAACAGCAATGATACTAAGTTGAGATTCATCTTCAGTCGGTCGGACTTCTACCACGTACAAGTCACTCATCTGTGAGTCCAACTCTGACATTAACTCCGAGTCATTGTACGTCCTTGTGAACGAAACGTTTGACATTTGAACCAGCACCAGCTAAAACACGCATCACGATTAGACACAACTGAGACCTTAGTCAAGCTTAATACAGTGAGCTAGCCTAAGTAAACTGAGGCCCTATAAAGAGATTGATAGACAGATAAAAGTGTACACATAATATACAGGGTGGCCCAAAAACAACGAGGCCACTCTGTTATATAGCTTCTAACTTCAGAAATACTGCTTAGATCTACACGATTTTTTGCAGAAATCAAGGTCGTTTCATTCTCAACACGAAAACATAAGTTATTGAAATTAATTATGT
>Ga0209671_1008305_pt1 | contig 10856 bp, 4 predicted proteins | sample WorMetHERISLAND2_2_FD_187401 | JGI IMG/M metagenome (GOLD analysis project Ga0209671, IMG submission 187401) | Marine gutless worms symbiont microbial communities from Max Planck institute for Marine Microbiology, Germany - Olavius geniculatus... | ecosystem: Host-associated > Annelida >...
GGTGGGGGACTGGGAACACCGGCTGCGGTATGCTTACATCATTCTCCGTCGCTTGCGCCATGCGTGCTGTAACATAAAGTTTTGTATAGTGTAGTAGTGCTATCATCCACGACTCTCTGGAGTCTGGCCAGGCCTTGCCGCGGATGCGACGTTCGTACGTGAGTGCAGCGTGACGTCACGCAGCCTTTCACGCTTCCCCCTCCCCTTTACGTCACGCGTCGTCACGATATCGTGAATCTTCTTCCCCCTTCGGTGTGTGACGTTATTTATGGACGACCCCTTTGGCAAAGAAAAATCTATTATAAACAGTGGCGGATCCATAAATTTGGAATAGAGGCGGAAGGGTAAAGGGTAGCGTCCCCAGAAAATTTTTGAAATTTTTATGCAAAAATAGTGCATTTTCGTGCAAAATTTTCGCCTTTTTAAAGATGCATCCGGTCAATAGGGGGCGCCCCCCCTTGAATCCGCCACTGATTATAAATTCATAAGCGATGTTGTGACTTGTGAGATAAAATAAGAACCCCAGCTGTCGCTAGACTGGGCCGACCGTACAACAACATACATCCGAAGGCCAGCGTACGACTTCCGGCCGTTGAACGGAAGCGATGTCCCAGAGTGACTACAGTGATATAGCCCATATACGCGCTATGGTGATGCTGCCTCGAACGATACAATTAACGCTGGGTTACGATACGGTAGGCCTATTAATTCGACGCACAATGGTGATGCATGGCTGCAACCAACTTTACATTTAAAATTGCGGCCAACCCGCAGCATATAAAAACATAGTTACTATTGATAGCACAGCCTATAGAAACTCGTCATCGCCTTATCCAACGGTACCGTCGCCGACCCTCTACGACGTACCGTTTAGCCACAATACCGCACGAACGACATAACAGAGTGCGTAGTGATTTTTCTAGGTTATTCAACGTCGATGTTTCGTTTTATCTGAAAAGGCTTATGAGACTTCATATTAGTCAGCAGCTGCAGGAAAATTGGCCACCTCTTACCATTTCTGTTTTCTGAGATATCGTACGGTCAGTTTTCGGTTGAAAAACGCACATTTTTGCTATCACCTCCATTCAACCCCAATAAAATTTAAAAGTTTGAAAGTTTCCTTGCGCTGGACAAGCCCGTCGAGAGGGTGAGGTAGGGGGATTAGCTACCCCGGGCCCCGCGACGTTTGAGGGGCCCCGCCGTCGGCCAGAAATTTATAAAGTACGTCGGAATGTATTATTTTGAACAGAAAAATTCAAAAAATTTTCCCCAGAGGGGCCTTGTGAAACCGATGGGGGTCCCGCAAGAATGTTTCCCCGGGCACCGCCGTGGCTTTTGACGGGCCTGGCGCTAGATCGCTAAAGTTTTAGACGTGAGTAGCCACACACCAAGCTAATTATTCGTGTAATTACTAGGCCCCTACTGATCCTAAAACTAGAATCTTCCAGGCAGCTAACGATGAAGATTTAGTAATCCTATCTTGCATCGTTTTTAACTGATTCACCCGTGTGACAGACAGAGAGACGGACAGACAGACAGACAAACAGACAGACAGAATTTCGACGGCTAAGACGCGCTACAGCATGTATTTTGCTGTCGCGCTTAAAAAAAGTGTTTTTCGTTAGATTTTTAAACATGTAATCTTATTTTGCGTGGGCCTTTTTAACCAAATCGAAATAAACTGCTGCAAATGGCGACATGGTTACGGTAAAGTACCATATACGTGGTGGTCGGACAACCTAAGTATTTGTTTTTTTTCAAACAGCTTTTCTCTAAGACAACAATGCATCCGTTATACAAACAGACACTACAGACAGCAGACAGACAGGCCGGCAAAATATTCTCCACAGCGTCATAATTTTCTGAGCGTTAGGAATTATTGAATGAAACTTTGTAGTTTGGCGCATGACTCCAGTTTTTGTCCTCAGACGCCTCGAGACCAAGACGAAGATATCGAGGACTACGTCTCTTATTTACCGGTATTTTATGTGTGGTTATAATTGTATAACGACATTGAACATTATACTATTTTGCTTATACTGTAAAAAAATAAAATATCAATATACTGCATCTGGTTTGAAGCTGAATGGATGAATCAACGAATATCTGAAAGAACAGATGCAAAGCACTAGCTACGCGCTTGCACAGTAGCGAATAAAAATTGCAGGCGGCGCGTGTCGACATCTCTGAAGCTGACGTGGCAAGTCGTAACTCATAGGCCTATTGTAGACTCGTACGTCAGAGAGAGATATATCAATTACAGCCCACGCACGCGGGCGGGCGGCTAATTATACATGCCTGAGACCGTCCGAGCACGCAGCTCGTCGTGTCGTCGTCGCCTATAGTTCGTAGAAGCGCGGGAGCTGTCGTCGCTTAGCGCGTCTGTCAGTCGTTCCGTGCCTAGGAAGCCGATCGGCGACCGGCACGACACTAGAGCAGAGCTGTGCCGGGCGCTGAGGTGTGACGGACACAGATTGAGATCCGCACTGTACGCATTAGTCAAAAAGTGGCGTTCTTTTCAATTGCTTCAATGTAATGCCATATAAAAATGCCAGTAAAACACCACATTTACTGTTTGAACAATTTTTGATATGCTATTTTTCACTCACAGTTCAAATGTACTCATTTATTTGAAAGCATTTACATATTTCTTTCGAAACCTCAGTTTCTTCCACATACGGATTGATGAGAAAAGGTTAGGTTCGTATTCATCTTTTTCTGTTTTTTTGCCGATCAATTCCTGATTCAGATTTTTTGGACGTAATGCCAGATTGTACAGAGTTCGATTTATTCGTCATCGTCAGCTCTCTAATATTGGTGAATGTTTGTATTCATCGAAGGCTTTCAGTTAGGTTTTTCGTTAAATTTTGTTCTGCTTATGTAGCTCTCTTTGGCTGTTTTATTGGGCAAAAAAGACGTGCTCATAAACGACGAAACGACGACCTCTTAGTGGCATTGCGGTTCCATCGGCGGCGGACTGACATTTGGCTATCCGTACATCCTGCGTGGCTACCACTTGACTCCGATGGTACCCGGCATCCGTCGTGACGTCATCGGGCGAGTCACGAGCGGGCGCCGCGCTATCCGTGCTGAGACGAGACAATCGCAGATGGCATAATTATAGATGCGACCGCCTCAACAAGATAATTGACAGTTATCTGCATTTCACTAACGATAAGTCAACGGCGAACATCGCGTCAGTATAACCATCCATGTGTTCTCGTCATAAAGAAATACTTGCAGCGACCACGATCTGTTTTCCGCGTTTCACGAAGCGCGTAAACTTCAACTTGTTTCCATGTTTCGAGAACAGTCAGCTTTCCAAGTAGTGTGGATTTTTTTTGCAAAAATTTTACCGCAGTAGTCGTCATAACACGCGATCCTATTGCTTTACTTCAGCAGAATGACGATATTCGAGCTATAGGCCTAAATGCTATATGGGAGGACTCGTAATATAATAAGGTGTTTACACGATCCAGCAAACGTCCCGCAAACTTCCAGCAAATGTATTCAAAATACACGTGAATTGCTGGACGTTTGCTGGATCGTGTAAACACCCCATAAGAAACTCTTTTTCTTTTCCCCTCGTCAGTCTACCGCAGTGGCAGCGCCAGCTTTTCATGAGTGGGGAGGCCAAGGGGGACCAAGACATGTCTAAGGGGGGCCACACTTTTTTCATTTCGTACTTTAACACCCCCTTCCTTTTCTGATCCTCGTTACATTTAGGCTGTCATCCAATATTCGTAGTTATTGGGTGTGGGTAACCACTTCCCAAAGCACACAAAATTTCTGAACTTTTCCATTAGGGCAGGCAAAGGTTCAACAATACACCAGACCCCTAGACCAAGCAACTGCTTTCCAACCAAGGGTGGTGCCATAAATTCAAAAGTGGTGGTATAAATAACATGCGAGCGAAGCGAGCAGAAAAAAATTGGTACTACTTTTTTTGTCCAATTGTGTAGGTCTAAACCTGTTTTCCCTCACTTTTCCCTTACCCCTCTGGAATTCCCAGACTTTTCCAGATTTTTCAAGTAAGTAGTCACCGTGTTATTTTATACGGTGCCAAAACGGCCCAAAAGCATATGAAAGCGAATTGCATATGTCCTCTCATTACTTAAAACATTTCACTAACTTTTTCCTTTAGCTATAACATAAACACTATAAACTCTCCCATCGGATCCAAGCCTAGAGATTAACTCATTTTGTGGTAAAATGTATTTTTGGAACAGTGATACATTTTGCTTCACACTTTAAGGGGTGTTTACTAAGGCCCAACTTTCTATAGTCTGTTTCGACACACTTTAAGTGCATAGATGTAGATTAGTCTGAATACTGGTTTAATAGTTGACAGTTAACAGGCGGGCTATCACAGATTTACAAAAGCATTAAAATAGAAAATATCTGATGTATAGGCTTCTTATGAAGTGTTAGATCTACCAGTTTACCTAGCCTATAACGCATAACTGGATTTAGGAAACCCATGGCCAAACTGCCAGCATAAGCAACCTGGGATCTGTAAGCAAAAATTTGTTAACATTATGTTTCAAACGTAAGACCCAGATCATTTAATGTTTAACGGGTTTTTTAAAAAAATCAGATTATGGCTTTTAGCAAGTATCGTACATAAAAGACCATACTTGTGATTTTTGTGTTTTCAATTTCACCCAGATAGTATCCGCGTGCCATTTCCTTTAAATAACTGTTTTTGATTGGCAGCTCAGTCACATTAGTATTGACTATCTACCATTCTGCCATGGAGTTGTAGAGATAAGTTTAAATTTGGTAGGTGATATAGACAACTATTGCACAAACTTAAGGCCTGCAGAACTGGTGTCTTGTAGTTACTACTATTTTGACTGAGTCAAAGAAACTGGTAGCAGATAAAGACTGCTGTAGTGTTGTAACATCATCTAGGGGCTACTGCCATCCAGTGCTTGGGAACATTGATACACTCAGTTGGTAAATGTTTTTTTTACTTTGTGGCATTTTAAATAATCAAAGTTTGTCATCAGTTAGAATTCAGCTAGATCAATGAAGTTACTGCAGTTTAGTTATACATAGACTGCATTTTGCTTCATGTTGTGAAACTCAAATGGGGGGCCAAAGGGGGGCCGAGCCTCAAATGGGGGGCCCATGGCCCCCCTGGCACCCCCTTGGCGCCGCCACTGGTCTACCGTATCTCCATTGCCATCTCTCTCACCCTTTACTTCCCTGTTCAGATGGGAGAGCGCTGCCAATTCTCGCAAGCAGCAAATTACATTTTGCAACATGTCAAATATAAGAATGTATAGGCCTATATAACACATTTCTATTCGTTGACACTTGGCAAGATTTCCCCCGCAAGAAAACGGCAACAACAGAAACAAACACAACTCCAGACATGCACCCGAAGCAAAAAATTGTCCTCAATTAGAGAATTCAGAGTTTGAATCACAAACTCTATTTCTACGTCCGCACGAAAGGCTGGATGAGAAATTTTGCATTCATCACTAGGTCTTGTCTGACAGCGACATAACGTCATGTCAGTGACAGACGTATTGGTTGTTACGAGTCACGAGGCGACCCAAGCGGAGTAGGAGGCGGGCGGGCGGCGACTTGGTACCGACGAGTGTCGCCACCTATTGCGGCCCAATCCCCGCCATCGCCGGCCGGGGCTAATAACAGACTCTTAGCTCGCGATTAACCAGCAGTGAGACCGAACCATTCGCGCCGCCGACACGCCGCGTTAACCACCCGTTTTCACTGCATGCGACGAGTGACGACAGAAGGCACAGATCACGTTGACAGTCTGACATGTATACGTACACGCGAAACGTGTATTTCATTGAACTTTATACTTTTATAGACTCATCTCGTGTAGAAAATGCCGACGCGACGCTACAACTAAAAGTGACAAGTCAACACTACGCGTCACAATTTCTTCACAATATCGACTGGCGTCGCGCTGTCCTGATAATTACTAGCAAATCAGTTCATTCAGTTGCACGTCTGCACTGTAGGCACAGGCTTACTTGGTTTTCTTTTTTTGTCTTTAACACGGCGTGTCCGCTCGTGAATACGTTTTCTTTTAATGACCAGATGTTAAACAAAAACCAAAGTAATTCGGCAAAAAGCGGAATCGCTCTCCTCTTCTGTATTTGTCAAGCGGCAACATAGAACTGACGGTTTGGCTGCAATTTGCAATTGCATGTTTTAGCTAAAACGTTAACCCACAAATTTGTCTTATCCTGAAAAGTCGTTGGACAATGAGACAATGTGTAATTGGACCCCACAAGTTTGCCAGTTACATGGCATATGGGGCCTAAATCCGACGAACGATTTAAGCACAGTGCAGTGTCCACGACTGTGATAAACAAAAAGACTGACCACGCTACGAAGTAGTGTGTAGCAATAGGCGAAATTGCTTGTGCTGCAACAGCGATTCCGCCAAAAAGTTACACAAATTTATGTACCATAACACAAAGCCCCATATATTGCGAAATTCTGCGAACGCTAGCGGCAACAAAAATTGTGTCGCTGTTCGCTATAGGCCATAAAGCTAAGCCTTTAAGATATACAATATACTACTATCTGCCTTTAAAAACTGCCTACTAATTTAACAAGACAAAATAGAAAAAAAATATAAAACAATAATTTTAAAATAATCGTTGTGGAAAAACAGTCAGAAGTCTGAAAGTGACAAATATTGTCGGAGCTACTGTTATTCGACACTGAGCAAGACGCCAGCAGACGGCTTGAAGCTAAATGACGTAGCTATGCATGCGTCACGATTCTGAGAGCCAATCGGTGACCACGGACCGCCCTCAGCAGGCGCCTTCACTCACTGACGACACTTTGCTACTTTGTTTTGCCGTCTCGCCTGTCAAATGTCGTGTCGTCGGACTATAAATTCTCTCCCTATAACTGTCATCGCTGTCTACTGGTTATTATTACGACATCAGTGACTGGCCGACGACAGTGAAATTTAACAGGGTCGCAACCAGCGAAGATCCGAACTCGCGTCTTCAGTGCAAGATGGCATTCATTTCCTTCGAACCGAGTAACTGGCAGGTACGCGACTCGTTTTTACGCGCGAAAGCAGCTACTGCATCGCAATTCTGTCCGTCTGTCTGTCACACGGGTGGATCAGTCAAAAGCTGTGCAAGCTAGAATCACCAAATCTTCACCGTCGGGTGCGTGGAAGACTCTAGTTTCAGAAACCGTAAATCTTTTCCATAAATCTGAAGGAGGTCACCCCGAACGAAAGCGCTAAATGAGAGGGGGTGGGCAAAATTTGCGATTTTTGGCCAATAAGTCGCTGTATCTCAGTAACGGTGCGAGATAGGGCCTAAGTTACTATTAATCACTAATAGGAAGTCGTACACTGGCTATCGATTGGCGCCAAATTCAATGACCTTGAATGACCTTGAACGCCAAAATAGGGGGCTTTATGGATTTTCTGGCGATTTCGGGCTGCGACGCAAGTCTATATCATTCATAAGGTGGAGCCACGCTACTATCGTTATGCGATCCAGATAGAGAATTTGGTATTTGTATATTAACTTAGCGTGAACACCCCCAATTTTTAGCTAAACTACTGAACCGGGACTGCTATAGGCTTTCGCACGTCTTATGAGCATTAGCTCAAATTTCTTGTTTACATTATTATAATATAACAACATCATATAGTATTGAATATATCACGTTTAAAAAATTGTATTTCTAGCAAATGCAGCTTTCTGGTCCTGCTTTCTGCCATGGTTTCTTGAAGTCTGTCTTCTAACTACACGAGATAGGCGAGATCTGTCGACTATACGTAAGATCGTGTTTTTTTGTAAAATTGTTTTAAAAACAATACTGAATTGTCTAAGAACACTGCACATCAACACTACGACATTCGTTATGTTTGTAATCATCTGCAGCTCCAGAGAGAGTTTTCGCTGTTCGCCATGCAGCCGTAGTTTTTAATACAACTTTAGCCGTGACGTCCGACGCATGGCGATATTTCGAACTAAATTTTGCTTCATTTTAATTTGCCATGCTGGAATGAATAAAGCGGATTATAACTAGCTGTTGATGGCTTTACATCACATTTTGTGTAAACAGACTTTTATGTTCTCAATCCATGTATCAAATTACTTACAAAAAATTACAAATAAATCATAATAAATATTATAAATAAATCACTTACTTACTTACTTACTTACCCTGGCTACCGGGTACGTGTTAAAAATTTTTTATACGAATAATTAGCCCTTTGTCGAGGCTCTCTGCCTGCAAAGTTTGGGAAATGCAATGCAAAGGAAATATTTTCAAATGGAGGAGGTAGGAAAATGTGCTTTTTAATGGAAAACTGGCCATATCTCAGAAACGGTGAAAGAAAGAGCTAAAGTTACTATTAATCACTAATAAGAAATTCCATACGTTTTTCAGATAAGATAAAAATTATAAACTTAAATGATCTTGAAGGCCAGTACGCGCTATTGTGGCTAAACGGTACGTCGTATCTCAGAAACGGTGAGAGATAAGGTCAGAATTGCCATTAATCACTAATAGGAAGTCTCACAAACCCTTTCACAAAAGACAAAAATCATTGACCTTGGAGGACCTTAAAGGGACATTACGCACTATGCTATGCCAATCTTGCGGTATTGTGGCTGAACGGTAAGTCGCAGGGAGACGGCGATGGATAGGACGACGACGAGTTCTTATAGGCTGTCACTAGAAACCATATAGCCATGTGCAGCGGTTTGTCTCCAATTTTCAGTGCAAAGTTTCAACCTATTAGTCGCTGTATATCTCAGAAACGGTCGGCCTAGCGACAGCTGAGCTTTTTGTATACTTGCCTGACAAACTTTACGGACTTGTGTCCATGCACTAAGCGTACGCAGTATTTCACAGTGAGGGGAGTTAAGACACTTTTGCCATTTATTTTCATTCTCTTCTTCCTTTTTCCTCTTTATCATAAATTATCTTCTGACCTTACCCTCTTGTCATGTTACTCTGCAGTAAAGGATCTATTTACAGCTCTTGGAACTCATCTAGCGGGTGCCGGAAAAGCCCAGCAACCAAACGCATTTGATGCATTTTGAGACAAAAAAATTATATCGTGTGGTATAAAACACAAGCATATACAACAAACTGTCTTTGATGATAAAAGGAATAAAGACAGAAGCGACATTTGCATGCTTTGGTACGTTTGTTAAATGTGTTTATTGCTTATCGGAGCATATGTGCTATCATATAAAAAAGAAAAATGGAAGAAATGAAATTGTCAGCATTGTGGTTCAATAGCAGCGATATGCCGCGTCGTGTTTGAGAGAAGGCGGAATAAAATGTACGACGTTGGAGCGTGGCCAGTTGCCATTGAATGCTGCTAGCCACATTACATTAGTCAGTGGTCCACTGCATGGTACTACTGGCTCTGGCGCCACTCAACACTCACTTCCTGTCGATGTCGTCTTCTCTCTGTCGCCTTTCAAAGTCAGTCGGGCGGTCCGGCTAATTGGCGAAAAGCACCCGCGGACAGCCGTAATTATGACAACACCGTGCCAAGCCACCAACCGTCGTGATTGTCGACTGCCAAAAAACCCGTGTCACAACAACGCGTTAGTCAAATAGGCTACACCGCACTTTTCGCGCGCATTGTTAAACTCGTATAGGCTACAATTATACACCGTCCAGCCGGCTTAGAAAAAAAGAAAATAATATCGCCATCATTATCTGCAACTCTTGCGTTGACAACAGTTTTTTTGGAGTTTGCTTTACAGAAAGCGTGAGACACAGGCAAAGAAAGATGTAACTCGTCACGTGCAAGTAGACGGGTGGGAGTTTTCTGACAGACGAAAATTGCCTTTGGCCTCAAATTGGCACAGCCGTTTATTTTTCAATGAATATAATTAAGTCTATCACCTGACGTTAAGGCAAAAATGTATAAAAGATTGCGATCTGTGGACGCATAGACTGCCTAAAAATTAATCAACAATAAATAATCAGTAGTCAAGCCTATCAGCAAATGTTTGCCAATGACATTTCAGTACAAGATTTGTAAATGTTCTGGATATAGTCTTTATAGTCAAGATACATAATAAATCATGCCTTGCTGATTTTGTAGGTTGCGTTTTACGGAAAGCAACCGACAAAAATGTTGGTATGTTTATTCAGCACATTCAAGTCATTTGTTTGTAAACTGTTTCTACCATAACCATTGTTGGTAACCGAGATATTTTGTTATCAATGTTCAACAATTAATAACTCTGTTAAGAAATGATATTTTTAAGCGAAATTCAGTGCAATTGATTGTGGATTAGGCCTAAGTGTACAAAATTTTATTCGGATTCGTTCACATTTGACATTTCTATTGTACAATGTCTAGGGGTTTACTTTTTACCGGACACAGTATAGAATCAAAGCTGATAATGACATGACCAAAAATACAGATTTACAGTCATTTTTTTCACTCAATACAAATGCACGACAACATAACGCTGCATACGTCTTAAACGATATTTTTAGCTTGGTGGACAATACGGACACTAATTTCGCTTCATTCAGGCTACAATCTAATTTAGTTGATTTTGTGTTTTTCTGCCTATTTTTATTTACTTCCACTCTATGTTTCGTGCACAATTTTATTTTTATATTTAAATACATAGAAGTGCGTATTGACGAATTAAGCCCGTGTGTGGCGGTGACGTGTTGAGGAGTTGGACACGCCTGTTGTCGGAGCTGGTGGAACTCAGGATGCTCTGACGCAAGCTCTGTATCAAGCTGTGTCCGCTGATGACGGCTGTGGGTCGTACCGTGGCCATGCGCGTCAAGGGGCTCTTACTCCAGCAGCTGCCGACTTCCAGCCCCCGTACTTCCCGCCGCCGTAC
>Ga0209671_1008308_pt1 | contig 10855 bp, 6 predicted proteins | sample WorMetHERISLAND2_2_FD_187401 | JGI IMG/M metagenome (GOLD analysis project Ga0209671, IMG submission 187401) | Marine gutless worms symbiont microbial communities from Max Planck institute for Marine Microbiology, Germany - Olavius geniculatus... | ecosystem: Host-associated > Annelida >...
GGCACCTGCGCTATAATACCAACCACTGGTGGTGGTCAGTGGTTGGTATTATAGCGCAGGTGCCCCCGTGCCCTATACATGCCGTTCGTTTGTGCGGTCGAGATGATTCAATTGACGTCACGTGTCGACTCATCGTAACACGGTTTTCGCTTCACAGCAGGCAAACAGAAACGCTGCCTGCAGACCACAGAGACCACGCAGACGTACGGGATATTCAAGCATTGGTCGGGTCTGGTCGGGTTGGGATGGATCATACGCATGCTGACGATTTTTGCCATGACAGTGTGGGAAAAATAATAATTTTTAGACAGTTTTTTAAGAGCGCTGAATTGTAATTTCGCTGGCCGCTGATGGGTGTTTTGCTTCGTGTGTAAATTTGAGTTTATAACTATTTTCCACAGCAGAGTAATACCATTTTAAAATCCTTTTACTACACTGTGTCCGGAAAAAAGTAACCCCCTAGACAGTGTACAATAAAAGTGTCAAATCTGTTCAAATCTGAAGAAATCTGATCAAAATTTTGTACGCTTAATCAGCAAGAAATTGCTAAAGAAATCACCAAATTTAGTTGAAAATATCATTTCCCAGCGCAGTTGTTAATTGATGAATATCGATAAAAAAATATCAATATTGCGTTACTTAAGTAAACCCCTTTGTTATTGTGCATTTGCGTAATTCCAATAAACAACGTTTGATTCAGGCAAAATTGTACGTCAATTATCAACCAATTATTAGCAATCCAAATGCCAAATATCAGTTAAATTGGCTAAAACAAATAGCTACAGTGGCTTTTGCGAGGTCACCACAAAACATTGCAGTTTCAAATCTTTGTGTCTGACGTCATTCACAAAGACCTAAAACTGAACAGTTTTGAAGTGACCTTACAAAAGCCGCTGTAGTTGGTGTTTGTTTCAATAAATCAAACAAAAATTTGGCACTTTAACTGCTAATAAATGGTGCATTTTTAGCATAAAATTTTGCTAAAATCAAATGTTGTTTGTTGGAGTTACACAAATGTAGAGTATAAAGGGGTTTGCTTGTGTAACGCCATATTGGTAAGAGATATTCAACAATTAATAACTCCGCTATGAAGCAATATTTTTCAACAAAATTTGGCGATTATTTTAACAATTTATTAGAAATTGAGTGTACAAAAATTTATTCAGATTTGTTAGATTTGACATTTTTGTCGTATGATGTTTAGGAGGGGGTTACTTTTTTCCGAACACAGTGTGGTATTCCCTGTGATGCTTCAGAAAATGTTTGCAGTCAAAAGTTTGCAATTTGTACCTAATCGCAAAACTTGCAGCAGTTAGTTGTTTTTACACAAACATTAGCATCACGCAAAACCTCAGAGTACAATACACGAGTTGGGCCGATATACATTTAGTTTAATTTAATTGAGTTAAGTTTTCTTTTTTTTAAAAAAAAACTTCGACAACTTTCAATCTATTACACCTAATAGCACAGTCTTTAAAAACACTGTTCAGCTGGCGTAATTAATACTAATACGTTTTAAACTGCTAATTACAGTGAATAGGCACCGAATAACATACACGGGCCGGTACAGATGTGCTGATACATGTACGAAGACAGAAAGATGCAGGGTAGAATTTATGAGTTGGCACCAGCGCCGTCTTGTAGGGAGTAGGCCCGCCTAGGTGTCTTTGTTATTAGCGTCTGTACGTGGGGCCAGTCTGCATAATTACGATAATGTTATACCCCGTTTACATGATCAAGCAAACATCGAGCAATCATCGAGCAAACATCCAGCAAATGCATTCAAAATGTACGTGCACGACGTGTGCTCCAATTGCTCTTTGTTTGCTCGACGTTCGCTTGATGTTTGCTTCGTGTAGGCTATGGTTTTTGCATGCTTCATATTTGTTTGACGTTTGCTCGATGTATGATTGCTGGATCGTGTAAACGGATATTACAGATCATAAGCGACATGCATAGGGTGCAGACGGTGATTTACACTTATGCGTTACGGAGAAACGTCTTTTTATGTGCGACTGTTTTGTATGCACTGAACGTACCTGATTTTTTCCTACCAGTATTTTCGAAAAATGTCACTTCGGATAAATTTGAATGGATAGGTCTATGGGGGTAGCTTACCGAATACTTTTTGGAGTTTTGGTGTAATTGTACCCATTTTTTGGCTACAAAATGAAGCAATAAAGTAAATAAAGCAGATCAAGTAAATAATCATCTGATACACCAGTATCGGTATTTAGTTTAACTAGGTTTCTGAATGCCAATAAAATCTCCTTTTTCGTTGCTCGCACCATCATCAATATAACAATGATATCGTTTTCCGGTCTTAACACATGTAGTAAAATACGCATTGATGTCACTGATATTTTACAGAGTTATTAGGGGAAAAAGTGAAGTGCCACCTTTTTTAAATTGCAGAGAGTAACTGCACTCATCATTTACCGCAACTAGTTAAGCCTGACACGTAATTCTTTTCGCACACCAATCAATCTTTGTATCCATTCAGTATTTTTGGTTTAGTCTTTGTTTTCAACTTTTTTCTTTTAAGTTACATGTCTGCCCGGCATTGTTGTCCCTATTCGCTTGTATGGTGAGTTTATACCCCGTTTACACAATCGAGCAAACATCGAGCTAGCTCGACGAGCTATGGTAATTAGCAAGCTAATTAGGAGTAATTAGCAAGCTAATTAGGAGGGCGGGCGGGTTGTAATTGGAAGGCCTATATAACACGTGATCAGCTGTGGGCTAAGCCTAGGCCTACATTTGAGCCATGGGCGGGGTTCCATTAGACCTGCTTAATGTTTGCTCGATGTTTGCTCGATCGTGTAAGCGGGGTATTACAGTGAAGACAGATTACTTCATTCGCTGCTGGGGGCTGATTGCAGGCCGACGCCGGACAAAACGCTGCAGCCAGCCAGCAGTAAATCCGCCGCAGTTTAGCGTCATCGTCCAGTCAGCCTAATACGGTTTCGCGGCTCCTGTTCTAGGCAGGGAAATAATGAGATAGTAGCGCCGTCTAGCGGTCGTTTTACAAGCGGGTCAAATGTCCGGCTAGTTCCGACTGGATCGGGCGAGTGTAAAGTCGGCAGACAGAGCGATATAGCGAACAAATCTCGTTATCTGAACGACCGAACGCCGGCAATATTGCATCGTTTGCTTGTCGTTGTCGTGGCTGGTCCGGTGTTATGACGATTCGTACACTTTTTTCACGTCTTCAGCGTTACGTTTTGTGTACATAGTGGTGGAGGCAAGAAAATATTTTAGTGCAGTTTTTAGTGATGTACCACCACCAATGTACCATTTATGAAGTTACGTCCCGGCTTTATATTTACAGCTTTGTAAAGGCGATTGATAGATTGATTGGTAGTTTTTACTAGGACTAGATTTTGCACGATGTTTATTTGTTATCTACGTACGTTATACGACCAATTACGATTTACCGTTATGTCTTCTCCGGCAGCGGCTACCTTTCTCTGCCATGTACATAGATCGTTGACCGAAGCATTAAACGCCGCGTAATGAGGGACAGAAACCGTCACACAATCGGCGGCCTAGGCGAGCGGCGGGTCTCTTGTTATTGCTCCTAGTTTGAGATTGATCACCGCGCCACCGCACGTAAGGAAGCTCGCGATGAAAACGTCTGAAGGATCGAAAAGCGACCGAAGGTCTCAAACACTCGCGCCTAGAACGCTGATGCCACCTGGCGAATCACAATGGAATTGCAGTTTGCGTTTTATCTTCAAAATGGAAAGAAATCGTAGGCCTACGTGGATGATCTGGTGTCTACGAGAAAATCCTAATCGTCATGAAAGTCTAATGAATCAGTTCCTTCTTTCCTGGGTCATATCCCCAACTCCTACAAGCAAATTTCATCGCAATTTATTCACGGCTTCTTCAGTTATTTTGCAGTCTAACGGTCTGGTGCAATGAACATTTTATCTGTCAAAAACAGCTTTCTCTACTTTCTCAACTCAGCCTGGCCATCCCTCCGTGGGTAGGCGCAATGAGTATCAGCAAGAGCTGAAACGTAAACAGACACACTGCGCGATGAACTGGCCCCATATCCGTGGTCTTGCAGTGTCAGCTGGTGTCTGGCTGAGGGCTTTAGGAAACGGAGATCCGCGCCGTCGTATGCATCGGCATTAAGATTTGTGGGATGAAAAAAAGAACTATTAGGTTTGTTCGTTGACACCATTTGCAGACCCCTTTTTGCTTAAATTAGGCTAATTACTAGATACTTCACTGCTAAAGTTGATAAGCCAGTACGCAGTACAAGCTTATACCATTCCACACCGTGCTGCATCGTACATAAGCCACGCTCAGACCACATAGACTACATGTCGTCGTTTGCTTTGTGACGCACGACTACAGCTGAAAATTTGTAAAAAAAATTACACGAGTGTTGCTTAAAGGCGAGAATCGGCGCTCATTATAGCAGAAACGGGTAAAATGTTTAGTAAACTGAGCGGTCTGCGATACACCAGCCGAGGCGGGTCGGCGGGCGTCTAACGGGCGAAGAAACGGCGCGGCGCGCTGTGCTAGACCTATAGATGGATCAGCGGCGAGACAGACAGGACCGAGCGATCAGTTAACAACCGACGACCGACGACCAGCGATAATATAGCGACTGGTCAGTCGTCTGGACTCGATGATGATCTGACGCTGACATACGAGCGCTTCATCTAGTTGTCAATATCATCTTCGTCGCTGCGTACGAAAAGTAACTTCAATTCGCGTCGTTTTCTGTAGCTAAGAGTTTTCGGGCTTTCTTGTAGACGTTCCACCGAGGTCCGGCTTCGTTCGTCCTAGAAATCCTGCGTCCGACAATCGTATAAGCATCTAGTTGGCGCTGGTGTGATTTCGTTTTAACAATTCGCTGATTATTACGGTCTGTTTGGACAGAACGGCGTTTCGTGCTGCAAATATATCTTTTTATCTAGTAATAACTGTTTTCAGGCCGGTTTGGACGAGAGTTTTGCCGTCCTAAGTTCTAATATTGCTTTAGTTTCTGCGTCCGATAATTTTCTCTTGACCTTTTGTTGTCGACATTTTCATCGCATCTCGCGAAGTATCACTTACTGTCCGTGGTCCATCTGCAGCCCAGTATCGTAAGCCCTATCGGCTGCAGCGGCTGGACCACTGCAACTCACGACGACTTGCTGTGACGCTGAGTAGGTCCATACAGCAGTAAGTAGGCTTTCACACACGTTTTCACGGAGTCGATGACGATGTACGTCGACGGCGGAGGTTTGATCTCGGAGATGTCGCGAGGCAGATCATCATTGATGATGATGATGGTGGGGAGGCTGATGATTACTGCGCATCTTCTGTTCATCGTTTTGTCGCCAGGCGGCGTGCATTGCAGTCGGATTCAGCGACGAGAAGAAAAAGGTCAGTTTGATAGATAAGCTAATGAGTTTTTCGGCCGACTGTTAAGCTGTAAGCTTAAAGGTCTGGTTCTTTGCTACTTGTTGTTTGCTGTCTGCCGTCTGTCTGTATGTTTGTAGTTGATGTATTGTGGCTAAACGGTAAGTCGTAGGTTACATTTGCTGGCCTTTTGACACCCGCGTACAGTCGGCTCTTATAGCGACAGCTGGGCTTCCTGTTATGCATGCGTACATGCATCTTCGTTTACTAAAAGTAGCCTATGGCATGCTACGTGTGGCACTGCATGGCAGTATCATGAATTTTGTGATCTTATTGTTCACTCGACGACTAGGCCGTAATTCTGTATATCTGTGCTTCGTGTGTAGTCGTAGGCTAAACCGATGTATAGTACTTTCGTGAAACTTCATGGCCGTGACCCGGAAAACAGGCCATCATATTCGATGTTTCTGAAGACAGTTTTTAAAACACTGTATGCTAGGCCCTTATTGCACACAGCGAACGTTTTAGCGATTACGTCAATTGTACAAACGTTCGTTTGTATTGCGATATTTGTTTGGTGATGCATATTAGATTTTGCATGTAGATCTGTTGTAGTTCTACCGTATTTCACTTCATTTTATTTTATTTTTCTTTTTTTCTTTTTTTTCTTATCGATATTGTAACGATTATGCTCTGTTATGTTCTGTTTTTGCAATGGCGTTTGACCGTTGTTTAATTAAGGATTACTTACTTACTTAATGACTTTTTAGATTGCTTGCTTGCTTGCTTACTTATTTAAATCTTGCGTTTGCCGTTAAAAGTCTCTACAGCAAATTTCAAACTTTTTTGACCATTGACTCTTGAGTTACGTAAGACAGACGGACGGACGGACAAGCTGACGCAGTGAAATGCAGAACGCGGACACCTGCAGAGAGGGTCGCATAACAGATCGGTGACCAACGTTAATTATAAAACGCTCAACTTTGGCTGAGCGTGAGCGAGTTACTGGACGATGGCGAATTTAATGCAATAATTGAAAATTAGCATCGTTATTACTCAGCTCTGCTGCGTGTATTGTGTCCTGAATTGAATAGAACGAGCGGTTGATTTAATTGTCAATCGGTCGGATGTGTTCTTCGAATCCTGTTATATGGAGATGATACATGGACTTTACTGGCAGACGACACACGCAGATTACAATCCTTCCATAAATTATGTCATACCAACGCCAGATACTGGGTGTGAAGTGGCAGGACCGTGTCAAGAACATCGACATAGCCGACAGAACCGGTCTGCCAAGCATTGCAGATTTAATCAGCAAGAGGCGCCTCGTTGTTAGACTGGACGCCACCACATCTGCACACCAAGCGTTATGCCAGGTCATTGCAATGACAGGCGGGCAGAGTCTGGGGATAAACTGGAGAAGACCTCCTGGGCGTCCTCGAAAAACCTGGATACAGCAGATCGGCAACACAGCACCGGCAGTCAGCTGGAGACAGATGTGGCGGAGTGCAGATGAACGTGGACATCGTGGGGAGTCGCCGCAACGGACCTCAGTTGTCTACGCGTCGTGATGATGATAATGGTCGGTTGGAACTGGTTATAACCTGACTAACAATACTGGAGCATTTGATCAGACTTTGATTACTGCATGGCGGGTCAATTTGACCGTATATAGGCCTACAAAGATGTTATTATTAGGCCTACAGCGAGATCATTGAAGCATGAGAGCGGTCTATTGCATTAACGGTTTCAATGTCAGAAATACTGAATGTCACATTAGTCTAGAGTAAACTAGTAAAGTATGAATTTGCTCATTATCTGAGTGTTATTTATTGCGCTACTGCTACTGCATTGGCTGTATCCAGTAATTCAAACTGACACATTTAATGCCGTGGCTACACGCATCGATTTTCTCGTCCGAGGTGTTGTCCGACGTCGTCGAGCTTTTCGAGGTTTAGAAACTTCGCTCGAGTAAATTGTTGCTTGTAACCAAGTCATAAAATGTCAAAAATGTATACTTCTTGCCTGCTTGTAAACAGTTTTGTAAAGACAGCAATTTAGCGTTGAAACCTCCAGGTTTTTCGCTAAAGTTTCCTGAACGATTTTTCGCTCGTGTGCCAGTGGCCTAAAGTCTGGCGTCTTAATAATAACGCTGTCACAATTTCGCAAATAATCTGAAACGCCAACGGTCCCGGGTCACTGGCTTGTTGAGTCAATATAATATCTGTGTCGGGTCATCGCGTCCCAGGTGACCCATGCCGTTCCGAGGTTGGAGCGTATTATTTATAAGCACACGAGCAAGAACAAGGATTGATCGATCGGTCTCGAAATGATCGGAACCTCTTCGCCATGGACTTCGAAAACGATAACATAAAGTGGTCAAAAACGCAAGCCAATTCTGTCAAGTACTAATGCGATGCTTCAAATACAAAGATAATTCTTTTAGAATCTTATTACGACATATGATTATTGCAATATCTGTGCCGTCTGTTGTTTTTTTTATATTTGCCAGCAGTTGCAAGCACTTGATAAAAATAACTGCAAAAATTGGCAAAGCACAGAATATTTAGTTCTATATACCTTCAAGGTTTCTTGAACAAAAGTCATTGTTGCAGCATAACATAAACTGTTTAGTTGAACATAGCCAGTGCTAAAATTATTGCTCTTTTGCACGTTTAAAAGGTGTGACAATAATGTCAAAATGGCTTATTTATGTCACCACTCTGTGTACCGCCATGCTTGGTTCAGTTTGCGTATAAACTCCATAATAAATCCGCCGTCACACGCACGAGTGGGTCGGTCGATCGAATCCGAATACTCGCAATCGAACATAACAGATCGGTATCGATTCCATTCGAGGAACATGTCACCGACACCCATCACTAGTATGGTATAGCACGACGACGAATAACGCGGTGTATAATACCTCTGTAGCAGTGGCGTAGACAAGGGGGGGTTCAGGGAGCTCAGCCCCCAATATTTCAGACAAGAGATGAACACACATTTAAACTGACTGCACTAAATTTGCCAATTTGGTCAATTAATTTTCAGGTAAAATATTAAAATTGTTGCTACCATGCAGATATCAGATTTTAAAGCTACAATGAGCAAAATTCGATTTCGTCTGAGGCCCCGCTCCGCTGGGGGAACTTACAGCGCTCCCCCAGACCTGGCTGGATTTTATATAGGGTCCTACTTTTAAGAGATGAAAAGGAGCGAGAAAGATAGCGGAGGAAAAGGGAGCGGAAAGGTACGGAGGGGACAAAAGGGAGGAGAGCGGACAAGAGGGAAAAGGAAGGGGACGAGACGAGGCCCCCAATGCACATTTCTGGCAACGCCACTGCGGTGCGGTGCGGTATAATACCTCTGCACGCTCGTCAGTTTGAGTCCTGCATAAAGCTATAGCTGTACGACAAGGCAAAGCAAGCCTGTTCAGTGAAGCGTGCTGGAGCCATATATCAGACGCCGTCAGGCGAGAAATCTGTGCACCACGCGTTCAGGCACAATCATCAATAATTCATTGACGTCTCAGAAACTACAGGCCTACTGGATGACTGCCGACGCACCGGCCTTTAGTTGACTCACACTCCGCTAATAATTCATCTTGACCGCCTGCCGGACTTGGGCTATTTTTATTTAAAGTCTCCGTAACCGTCGCGCAGTCTTGTCGGCCTAGCCATCCATGCCTTTCTGCTGCGTCATTTTTCTTCTTTGGTGGCGTGGCGTAGCGGTAACGCGCTGTGTCCGATCAACGAAGTCGCTCTACACCGGGCCGGGTTAGTGCGTGGATGGGTGACTACCAAGTTACCATCGGGCAGGTAAACCATCTCGGTATGTAACCAGCCGCCTACATCAACTCAGCCTTTCATCGCTTCGGGGTAGGTAAATCGAGTACCGGCCTATCTGCTGGGGTTAAAGCGGGGCGCGTTCACCTGTGTCGGGTGACAGGTAACACTGTGTAATCTTATACGTCAGGTGACGCTTCGTCACTTTGAGATGAGTTTTCTATAAACAGCTATATGCCACCTTTAACATTTAATCTTTCAAGAGCTTGTCGTAGACGTTGCCGTTGTCATGAGTCGCCGTCATGCCGTTCTGTTCGGCGTGCGTCGCTGTGCCGTCGTCAAGCCAAGATTCAGTAGACGCAGTTCGGTCTCCACTGTTCTGGGGGTTCCCCTACGACTGTCTGGGACGACCAGGCTTTCGTCTCCACACTGCAGAAGTGTGGTGAGTGCAGGCGTGCAGAACTTGGCAGAGCTGGAACAGGCTAAATGATATATGATTTGAGGATAATCGAGACACGCCACGTAACTGAAATGTAGTGTGGACTTTCGAAGAGATACGGTGTTGTTGAAGTTTATAATGCAAGAATTTTTACTGTAACCAGCCAATTTTATTTCATAAGTTGAAAACACGTAGTTTGATATTACAGGAGGAACTTTCCTTATATTATTTCTATGGTAATTCAGTTTTTTAAATTCAGAATGTTTACAAAACACGTTTCTTGCTTTATTTATGTTGCAGTTTGGCGTCGATATCTTCATTATTTTGTTCCAAAAGTTTTGCACTGAATAGGCCTATATCTGCATGCGCTGTCTTGGTGCTTTCTGTCTGTATCAAAGCAATCATTTGCCGACCGGAAACGGTCATTTTTCGTGCACAAATAAGCAGAGCAGAGTTTGAAACCGGAGAAGCGGTATAGATATAGGCTGAGCGCGACTGTCTGCGACGGCAGAAGATTGAAGGAAAAGGAAAAGCGCCGCTGGCGACGAGGACGACGATGTGCCGCTGCTGCAACTGTTTTAACGCCAGAGTGGAGATGGATCTCTCAATCCGAACCTTCCATGCGGTCAACGGATCACCAGAAAGTTCTGCCCGTCGGCCTTCCTAATTCCCGGAACCGCCGTGGTTCGCCACCGCCACCCCGCTAATAAACTAGCGTTTTTAGCGGTTACCTTTATTCTGACATTAATCTTTGACTGTTGTACATAGTGTTTGCACTTTGCACGGTAGTCTTTCGTTATTACGTGTTTTGGCCATTTACTATACGGAATTTTACATTACGCCTTTTGATGACACAATACTGTGCGCAGTGCTGCCTGAGTGAAGCATTAGTTTACATTACACATCTAGGCTGTGTGACCGGATTGGATTGGAAAATGATAGTTTCTCGTGTGCTGTTACGAATTAGTTGAAGCTTGTTACCGTTAGGTCTCAAAATTGCTGCCAATGACAGCAGATATTCAACTGAAACTCGCTATGCATAAACGTGCAGAGCAATGTATGATAAAGATGGCAATCGCCCATGCTCACTCAATACTAAGCGAATTGATATGCTGGCATCTACATTCATGTTGCTGCGGATTACAGTTCGTCATCGGACCGATCCGCATCCCCGGCACCTCTGTGATGTAACCACTCGAGAACTGTCCCCTCTTTTCCTTTCGTCTTCCCCACATCAGGCGTGCTTTGAAGCAGGTAGGATCCG